>RCNI01000155.1_pt1 | contig 43341 bp, 31 predicted proteins | sample 2041151 | NCBI WGS metagenome assembly RCNI01 (sample SAMN09708214, study PRJNA481090) | feces metagenome | isolation source: feces | place: Antarctica: Albino Rookery
AGCTTTCGGCTGTGGTATAGAGGTGACGCTGCTCTCTGCCATACCGGCAGGCTCAGGGCTGGGCACCAGTTCGATCTTGGCAGCCACCGTATTGGGAGCCGTAAGCGAGTTCTGCGGTCTGCACTGGGACAAGCAGGAGATAGGAAGCCGCACGCTGGTGCTGGAACAGCTGCTCACCACAGGAGGCGGATGGCAAGACCAGTTCGGAGGAATCCTGCCCGGCATCAAACTGCTGCAGACAAATCCCGGATGGAAACAGCAGCCGCTGGTACACTGGCTACCCGACACACTGTTCACCAGCCCCGACTACAAGAAATGTCACCTGCTCTACTACACCGGCATCACCCGTACGGCAAAGGGCATCCTGGCTGAAATAGTGAAAGGTATGTTCCTAAACAACACAAAGCATCTGGACCTGCTGCGACAGATGAAGCAGCACACGCTGGATATGTATGATGCCATCCAACGCAACAGCTACGAGGAAATGGCCAAACTCATCGGAACGACCTGGCAACAGAACAAACTGCTAGACAGCGGAACAAACCCGGAAGCAGTGCAGCAAATCATCGGCAAGGTGGAAGACCTCTGCATGGGATACAAACTGCCGGGAGCCGGAGGAGGAGGTTATCTCTATATGGCAGCCAAAGATGAGGAGGCAGCAACTCACATCCGACAAATACTAAACGAGAACCGCCCGAACGATAAGGCCAGATTCGTAGAAATGGCACTCTCGAACACGGGACTGGAAACCTCACTCAACTAAACAAACTATATACATACTTAATTACATACCCGCCTGTTATACCTTATTATATATAGAGTATGACAAGCGGATAGATAATTATTATCCATACAGTTTAGGTTACATAAAATTTCAATTTTTATTTATAATGCATTAAACAGTTCTATTTATATACATAAAATTTTCATTTTGCACATTTTATCCTATATTTATTTGACAATCTATTAATTAATAAGTAATTTTACTTGCAAATAAAAAATCGAAAGAATCAAATGAAATACAATTTTATAACTGCACAAGAAGCAGCTGCAACAATCTGCAATGGTGATACCGTAGGAATAGGAGGATTCTCATCAGTAGGAACTCCCAAGGTTGTACCTGCAGCATTGGCAGAATATGCTACACAACTCCGTCAAAAGGGAAAAGAGTTTAAGATAGGACTAATTACAGGAGGAGCAGCTGGGAATCAAGTAGACTCTGCATTGGCACAAGCACAAGCAGTAAGTTTCCGCACTCCTTTTCAATCAAACAAAGAAATGAGAAATGCCATCAACCAAGGAGAGGTAAGCTACTTTGACACACATCTTTCTCTGATTGGGCAAGACATCAAATATGGCTTCTTAGGGAAAATCAATGTCGCTATCATTGAAGCTTCCGATATTACTGAAAAAGGAGAAGTTATCCTGTCTACCTCAGTCGGCATCTCCCCGACTCTAGTAGAAATGGCCGATAAAATAATTATAGAACTTAACGAAACTCATCATGGCAAACTAACCGGAATGCATGACTTATACATTCCTAAGAACCCACCATACCGTAAAGCCATCCCAATCTATCACGTAAACGACCGAGCAGGAAAGATTGGTCTGAAAATAAATGCCAACAAAGTAATAGGTGTAGTAAAGACTTGCGGAAAAGACGGCATCGCTTCATTTACTCCTACCAACGAAACAACTCAACGTATTGGACAAAACGTAGCAGACTTTCTTTTAAGAGAGTGGAAACAAGGAGCCATCCCAACTGAATTCCTTCCGCTACAATCAGGAGTAGGCAACATTGCAAATGCTGTGTTAGGAGCATTAGGAGAAGACAAGAAACTGCCTTCATTGACTATGTATACAGAAGTAATCCAAAATGCAGTAATTGATTTAATGATGGAAGGACGTATCCGTTTTGCAACCGGTAGTTCACTGACCATCTCGGATGACCATCTTGACACCTTATATAATTATATAGACGCATTCAAGAATAAAATCATCCTCCGCCCACAAGAAATAACCAATCACCCGGAAACGATACGCCGATTAGGTATCATAGCTATCAACACTGCTTTAGAAGCAGATATTTTTGGAAACGTCAATAGTACCCACGTACTAGGTAGCAAGATGATGAACGGTATTGGAGGTTCGGCAGATTTCTCAAGAAATGCCTACCTTTCCATTTTTACGACCCCATCTACTGCCAAAAATGGATTAATTTCATCCATCGTTCCTCAAGTATCACATGTAGATAGTACAGAACACGATGTAAGAATTCTAGTAACCGAACAAGGAGTGGCCGACCTAAGGGGAAAATCTCCCTTACAAAGAGCCGAATGCATTATCAGCAATTGTGCTCATCCTGACTATAAAGAACTACTTTGGGACTATGTAAAGTTAACTGCAGGGAAAGCTCATACCCCATTGTCACTCCAAAATGCCTTAAAAATGCATCTCGCTTTTGCTGAAACTGGAGACATGAGAAATACTCATTTCTTATAGACAAACCAAAAATAAAATCAAAGAAGGAAGGGCGGAAACCAAAAAATCCAAGCCTTTCCTTTTTTTACATAAAAAAGAATAGGATATCTCAAAGAAAATAGCTATCTTTGTAAAAGATAATTCTCAAAAAAGCCAATTGAAATCATAAAGATAAGTTACCTCACCGGATAGTCCGGTAAGAGCAACAGACTTCTACATGTTGATTAATGTTATAGTTTACTGAAAAGGGAGGAAGGGAATGTGAATTTCCTTCCTCCTTGCTTTTTTTACAAGAGAAACAATTTTCTTTTCTAAAATAACATTATATTTTTTCTATTTATAAACTTTTTTGTACATTTGCAACAAAATCAACAGAGAAGCAAGTAGTTAATATTATCAAATAGCTAATTTAACTTTAGAAGTATTAACTACCCGGGTCTCTATATGTCGTATTAAAAAGATTGAACATGAAAGGATTAAAATTGATGATTTGTGCAACTGCACTTTCTGCATCTGCATTTGCACAGGTTAATGATTCACAGGCTGCTAAGATTGAAAAGCACACTGTGCAGACTAACTTGTTTAAAGACAATTGGTTCATTGGTGCAAACATTGGTGGACAGTACTATTTCGGAGACCAAAGAAAGTCTTATTCAAGAAAAAAACTGTTGAGTCCAGTTTTTGAAATCAATGTAGGTAAATGGTTTACTCCAGCATTGGGACTCAGAATGGGCTTTGGTGGTTATCAAGCTAAAGGTTATGCTTCTACTGAAACTGCTTATGCTTACAAAAAAGTTTCTAACAATGTATACCGCACAAAATGGGGTGTATTGGATTTGCACGCAGATGTAATGTTCAACCCTATCAACATGATTGGTGGATATCGTGCAGACAGACTTTACAACATCATCCCTTACGCTAGTGTTGGATATGCAAGAAACATCACAGGTAATGACAACGAACTAAGTCTAGGATTGGGTCTTATCAACAGTTTCCGCATCAACAAACGTTTAGATATCAATGTTGAAGCTAGAGGATTAGTTTACAACGACGTTATGGACGGAAATAAAGGCGGACGCAACTATGAAGGTTCTATGGCTGTTATGGCTGGCGTAACATACCGTTTGGGTAAAACAGGCTGGGAAAAAGGCTCAGGAGTTTCTATCGCAGAATTGGAAGCCGTACAGTCTAAACTTCGCGATATGAATGCTGAAAACGAAGCATTGAACCGCAAAGTAGCTGTAATGGATCAGGATTTGAAACAGAAAGACCAAGACTTGCAGAACGCACAAGCTAACCAAGCTAACGGCGAATTGGAAGATGCAATGGAATACACTGCATTCTTTGCAATCAACAAGGCTTACTTAAGTCAGAAAGAAGCTGTAAACTTGGAAGCATATGCTGACTTAATCAAGAAGTTCCCTAACAGCAAATTTGTGATTACTGGTTATGCAGACAAACAGACTGGTTCTGCTGAATACAACGAAAAATTAAGTAAACTGAGAGCTGAAGCTGTTTACAACACATTGGTTGATAAATATGGTGTTAACGCAGACCAGTTGACTATGGAATATAAGGGTGGTGTAGATACTATGTATCATGACAACTCTAGATTGAGCCGCGCTGCAATTGTTAGAATCGTAAAATAATATTTTATTAACAATACGACAATTTTTTATGAGGAGAAGTAAGGGGTTATACCTTATTTCTTCTCTTTTTTTATCTTAATACAAAGACTATTTATCATACTGCTTATATACGTTTGTCTAATCTAAACAAAAAGACAACCATATTTGTTATAACAGAATGAGACTTAATTAAACGATTATGAAAAAAAAACTATTGAGCCTAGCTCTTCTCTACGCTTGCTGCAACGAACTACTTACCCCACTGCAAGCTCAAGAAAAGACCGCTCACAACAACCGATGGGCATGGAAAACCAACATACTGGAATGGGCAACCTTAATCCCCAACGCAGGAGTAGAAATGGATGTTTCTAAATCAGTCTATAATAAATGGACTCTAGGACTACAAGCGGCCTGGAACGGAAAAACGAATATTAAACCAAAGCAAAAGATACAATTAGGAGTCTGTGATATAAGAGTGGAAGGTAGAAGATATTTCGCTCCAAGCACTCATGTAAAGCATAGCAAGCAGCGTAAAAATAGATTTTGGGGAAGATATTATTGGGGACTCTACACAGGATATACTGATTATAAAACTATCTGGGAAAAAGGGGCTACGGGAAAAGCAATACATGCCGGACTAACTTCGGGATGGCAAGTGCAACTTTATCAAAACAATTCAGGAGGTGGATTTGACCTTGATTTGGGAGCCAGTATAGGAGCAGTGTATACTCAATACAATCGATATGGATGGAAAGACGGAAGCATGCTACTTAAGGAAAAAGTAGACTGGAAATGGCTCCCCTACCCAATGCTTACCGAACTAAGACTAGGAATAGTCTACCGCTTTACATCAATACGATATAAATACAACAAATCAAAACCTACTCATTAAAATGATATCCTATAAAATTTCATCAATAACCAAAGGAGTGGCACTGGGAGTGCTAGCTCTAGGAATGGCAGGAGAAGCTAAAGCACAACTGCTAGCCGGAAAAACGAATATACTATTGTGGGGGAATCTAACTCCAAATTTCGGTTTGGAACTAGTTACTTCCTCAAAGACAAGCTTCAATGGAAACATATTCTACTCATTAGACAAAAGTCCCATAAACTGTAGTATAAAAGGAGCTGATGCCCAATTAAGATACTGGATAAGTGGAAGACCTATGACTAGAAGTTTTATAGCACTTGGAGCACAAGGTATGAGGTATAAAGTAAAAATGAATGGCGAATACCATCACGGAGATGCTGTTGGACCGGGATTGGTCTATGGATATGCTTTACCACTAGGAAAAAGATGGAACCTGGAATTTACTGCAGGTATGGCTTTTATGTGGTTCCGAGAAAAAAAATATGCAGTAGAAGAGCAAGAGCCTAAAGAATACCAATTTCATGGAATGAAAGTTGCTCCGATGGGACTGGGAATCTCTTGTTCTTACATTTTTAAATGATAAGGTATGAAGAACATAATTTGGAATAAATGGATTCTGGCCGCATGCCTGGCCGGAAGCTGTGTTTCTGCAGGAGCACAAAAAATGATAAAAGTATCTGGTGTAGTTTACAATATCAGCGGAAATAAAAAAACACCTTTCTCTGATATTGCTGTAGATGTATATGCCATCAAAACAGTAGCCGAAGCTAAAGACCTAAGTAAAATCCTAAACAGCAATGATCCGGAAAAAATGATGATGCTGGAAAGAGAGTCGGTCACACGCACTGATGAAAATGGATACTATGAAATTATTGTGCCCAATAATGGGGCCTTGATATTCAAAGCTGGTCTAAATGAAGTTGTTATGGAAAAAGTTGACCATCGAATGAAAATCGATGTAAGCATTGATGACGGACAACAATTGGAAGGCATTACAGTTACAGCAACCAGAACTGAACTTAAACCTGAGCCTAAAGCTCCTAGACTTGTTGGTAATCAGTTTATGCCATACAACACTTTTGACATTCCAGAAAGAATGGGAAACAACTATTCAAGGTTGATTATACAACCATATATATTGGATTGTACGACCAATGATACCATTGCTTTTGCCAAACCGCTAGTCTATGATGGTAAAGAGTACAAACTTACACAAGAGCGTAGAATGGGATTCAACCGTGAAATGGACCCATTGACTCCTTTCGTTGTTAAAGACCAACATTTATCCACTGATGCAATGAGCATTGAATGGTGCGACACTATTGTTGTGCCCTATGCCGACCACAACTACAGCTGTTTTGCTAATGTAGGACTTGAAGATTATTCAGGAGGTTATATAAAAACCTTTCAAATAAGTACTTGTGAAGCCAAACGACCAATGAAATTCCTTGATTACTTCCTGGCTTTTGAGAATATGAAATTAGAGGATTATCCGGAAAGACCACAGATAGAAAAACGAAATACACAAGATCGTATCTCGCTGAATTTTGAAATTAACTCTGAAACATTGACTGAGTCTGAAGACAACAAGAAAAAACTAGCAAATTTGAGAAGCAAACTGAAAAGCATTGCTGATTCACCAGGAGCTATTATCAAAGAATTCCATGTCATAGGTACTGCATCACCCGATGGTAGTTATGGGCGTAATAAAATGTTGGCCGAGCAACGAATGAAGCGTATAGAAAAAGAAATCACTTCTATTTTACCTCCATATACATTAGAAAGAGTATACCGAAACCCACAAGCTAATGTAGCTTCCTGGGAGGAAGTGGTTAAACTAATGGAAAGGGATGGCAAAACAGAACTGGTCGCTCAAACAAAAGAGATATTAAACAAACATAAAGATATGATGAGTCAAGGAAGAGCACTCAAAGCTTTACCCAACTACAAGTCAGACATTATACCTTATCTAGATGAACTGAGAACAGTAAATTATCAGTGTGTATATGAAATTTATCGTGAGCCTAACGAAGAAGAGATTATGGGGCTTTATGCTAAAAATGGCGCAAATGGAGTGTATACCCGATATGAATATTGGAGACTTTTTGACTTGATCAAAGACGAAAAAGAATTAGAAAAAATTTATAAGAAAGCTTATGAGGCATCTATTGCAACTGATGCAAAAAGGCCATGGGTCCTACCTGCTAATAATTTGGCAGTACTTTATCTAAAACAAGGGAAAATTGATACAGAACTGTTAAAACCGCTAATAGACCGAACTGTATATATCACCAACTATCGCCGATCAAACGTGGACAATTCACGCATGGAAATTATCAATCCGGTAGAAGTGGTAAGTAACCAACTATGTATGCTAATTAGAAAAGGCGATTTTGAAGACGCAAGTATATTGGCAAAGATGTTACCGGAAGAGGATAAATATGAACTTCTGAAAGCTTACGTATGGGCTCTTGGAGGTTACTATCAAGGTGGCTCTACCCCTGAAGAGGTAAAAAGAGCAAAACACACTTTCGAAACAATCAGAAAGTCATCTCCACGGAATGAAGTGGTAATGTATCTGGCTCTTGAGAACCAAGAAGGGGACAATAAGGCAGAACAGCTGTTAGCAAATTTTCCTGAGAATGAAGCTATAACATGGTATTTCAAAGCTATTATCAGTGCAAGAAAAGGTGATTCTGAATTCACTAATACATCTATTTACTTAGCTGAATGTTTCAAAAGAGATAAATCACTAGTACCAGTAGCACAAAATGATGGCGAATTCAATGAAGAAATTATTGAGGTTGCATTATCAATGTCTGATTTTTAATATTTAGCGATTGGAATTATGAATATAAAATATATATGGGCCACGCTCTTAGCGTCGACATGGATGGCTGAAGGAACTGCTGCAATAACTTCTAATGCAGACAACAATACTGATAGCACAAAAGTATTTTTTAATGCTATTGATTATAGACTGCAAAAAAGATATATCCCACAAGGAAGAACCATTGACCAGCATGCTAAAGGTAAAAACTGGACTATAGAAGGAACGGCAGGACTTCTAAAAGTTAGAGGAGGAATATCTGAAATGGCACAAGGTGGATTTGCTATTAGCAAAGAAGTGTCCAGTTTCAACACCTATCGTCTCTCCTTTTTAGGAGGCGTGACAAATGGTTATCAAATGGGAGGTATCGAAATGGCTCACTTGTTTAATCTGACTGACTACTTGAGAGGATATCAGCCTGGGCATCGAATGTATTTATACACAGTAGCCGGTTTAGGGGGCTACCTAACTAAAAAAGATAACACTAGCAAACATGCTGCAGCTACTATTTTCGGTGGACTACAAATGAGATATCATTTAGGTAGTCACTGGGACTGGACCATTGAACCTAAAGTCTATGTTGCAACTGATGGGATGGATGGAATGGATTGTCCTAAAAAGTATGATTTAGGATATGGTATCACTACCGGACTTTCTTATCGTCTAACAAGGCTTCCTATCCAAGCTAAATCAGAAAATGCTGGTGACAATCTTTTCATTGAAGCTGGAATTGGTCTGCAAGGTGATTACACTAGTCGTATAAGAAAAGGAGTTGGCATGATAGGAACTTTAGGTCCTGCAGCTTCGCTTTCTATTGGTAAATGGTTTATGCCAATTGGTTTCAGACTGACAGGTTTTGGAGCAATGCATCACACACTAAGCCCACAGAATCTAAAACGAAAAGAAGCGCAAGGTGGAATCCGCATGGAAGGTATGTTTAACCTAAATACACTATTCAAACCATCTGTTGATGATCCTAGAATGGAGGTAAACATAAGTGGCGGTTACGAATTAGGAGTACTACTCCACAAAAGTGAAGTATACAGCAAAAGTGTAAGAATTTTCCATGGACCTACTACCGCTTTACAATTACTTTATTTCATCAACAGTCAGGTTGGTATCTTTGCAGAAGGTCGATATAGCCGAAACGAGTACTCACAACCATACAAAAACGGTTCTTCATATGACTACCACTTACAAAATTTAAGCGGTATGCTAGGTATTCAATATAGAAGAAGAAAAGAAGCATACAACCGGAATAATAGATTTTTCAAACCATACAACTATGTATATGCCAATATAGGAGGTAATCTTCTTATGAGAAGAATCCAATTCAACATCTCAGACCTTTTAAAGGCTACAGGAGCAGAATTTGCCATTGGCGCAGGAAGACAAATATCTACACTATCCGGATTCAGAGCTTCTTTAGAAATAGAAAGATGGAAGGACCCAAAATATAAAATGACTCCATTCTCTATTTCAGCCGATTATCTGTTGAACTTGACCAATATGATTGGTGGATATAATGAAAACAGATGGTTTGGACTGAATGCATTTGCTGGAATAGTATATACTCATCATGATAAATTAGATAAAAACTACTTTGGCCTAAAAGGCGGATTACAACAAGAATTTCACCTAAAAGGACCATGGAGTCTAACTTTGGAAGAAGGATTCAGAATGTATCATGGAAGAATTACTCCGTCCATAAAAGTATTCACTTCTGAACAATTTTCTATACTAGCAACTGGAACAGCAGGTGTAAAATATCGATTTTGATTACTGAATAATTCGAACTTTTCTCGAAATATTTTTTATATTTGTAGCAATATTGTTTTAAAAAACAAATATAATCATTATACAACGTCCTACAAATATAAACATGATGAATACCAAAGAGGTATGGATGCCCATACAGACCGTTTACCATAAAGAGCTGCAGATAGCTGAATTCCTACGCAAAGAAGGGATACAATATTATATCCCGATGCGTTACGAATTATGTGAAGATAAGCAAGACAATAGTAAGTGTATCAAAAGACTAACCCCATTGATTCACAATTTGCTTTTTGTCAAGCATAAATATAGCTATGATTGGTGTGTCGATCTGATGCAAAAGGCACCCATACTTCTTTATTTTATAAAGCAAGAAAGAAATGGAAAACTTTATGCGAGCTACAGACCCGGAAATTGAAGGCACTAGATTTATTGACCCTCAAAAACTGATTGATAAAAAAGTCAGAATAGTGCAAGTAATCAAAAAAGAACCTCTATACGGACTAAAAGAACAGTTCGTCCGATTCGGAGGTAAACATTACATTGCCATCAGGATAGCAAACACTTCTGCTCTTATCAAAATAAGCCTTACCTGGTGTAACTCTTTAGAATAATCATCAACAACTTTTTAATATATGACTGGAGACCCAAGTTTATTAGTGTATAAGGCTTCGGCAGGTTCAGGTAAAACATTTACACTGGCTGTTCAGTTTATCCGCCAGCTTATTGAGGACCCGAAAGCATACCGAAGGATTTTAGCAGTAACCTTTACCAATAAAGCAACTGCTGAAATGAAAGAGCGTATTTTGGAGCAATTGTTAGGTATTGCTAGAGGACTGAAAGGTTCTAAGGGGTATCTGATTGTACTGATGAAAGAAACAGGGAAAACAGAAGAAGAAATCAAAAAGGCCGCCGCAGAAACATTGCACCTTATTCTTCATGACTACAGCAGGTTCAGAATCGAAACAATTGACTCGTTTTTCCAATCTGTCATGAGAAATCTTGCTCGAGAACTAGAATTGGGAACCAATTTAAGCATCGAACTAAACAACACAGAGGTACTAAGTGACGCTGTAGATTCCATGATTGAGAAACTAGACAGAAACTCTCCGGTTTTATACTGGATATTGGAGCATATTGAAGAACGAATTGCCGATAACAAAAAGTGGAACATTTCAGATGAAATGAAAAACTTTGGCCGAAATATTTTTGATGAAGGTTATGTAGAACGTGGTGAAAGACTGAGAAAGAAACTGCAAAATCCTAAATTCATTCCACAATACCGTAAAGAAGTACAAGAGCTAAGAAATATGGCATTAGAGCAAATGAAAGGTTTTGCTGAACAATTTACTGGTTGTTTGGAAATGCACGGATTGACTTCCACCGATTTAAAGGGAGGAGCCAAAGGCATAGGTTCTTATTTCCAAAAGTTAAGTACTGGAAATATTGATGCTAAAGTAAGAAATACAACTGTAGAAAAATGCTTGGATAGTGAGGATAATTGGAGCACAAAAGCGTCACCTAAACGAGACATTATCTTACAACTGGCTGTTAATGAACTTATACCACTCTTGCAATCGGCTGAAAAATTCAGAACAATAAACAACCGCCTTGTAAACTCCTGCAATCTATCATTAAGACATATCAACAGTTTAAGACTTCTTGCACACATTGATGCTGAAGTGAGAATGCAAAACGAACAAAACCATCGCTTTTTACTATCTGACACCAATGCACTATTGCATGGACTAATCAGCCGAGGAGATGCTTCTTTTGTCTATGAAAAAATCGGAACAAACATTGATACAGTAATGATTGATGAGTTTCAGGATACATCACGTATGCAATGGGAAAACTTTCATCTACTACTAGAAGAAAGTTTGTCTCAAAAGGAAGGAAGCCTCATCGTAGGAGATATCAAACAAAGCATCTACCGCTGGAGAAATGGTGACTGGAAAATCCTGGCAGGACTGGGAAATGATCCTATGCTGCGAGTGAAAGAATGTACACTAGATACAAACTGGAGAAGTGAACGAAGAATCATTGAATTCAATAATGCCTTATTTCCATCAGCATGCCAAGTGCTGAATGATATTCATAAAGAAGAGTTGGGTACTCCATGCCACGAATTGCTACAAGCTTATAATGATGTACGACAAACTCCTGCTCGAAAAGAAAATAAAGGCTATGTTAGAGTAAATTTTCTTGGAGAACATGAAAATGACACGTACGAAGAAACAACGTTGCTTGAATTATCAAAAGAAGTGGAACGACTGACTGCAATGGGAGTAAAGACTGAAGAAATCGCCATCCTAGTCAGAAAGAACAAGCGGATTCCAGACATCGCTGATTATTTTGATAAACATACCAATTACCGAATTGTTTCTGATGAAGCATTCCGCCTGGAAGCTTCTTTAGCTATATGTATGATGATAGATGGCCTTAGATGGCTAGCTTCACCTGACGACCGTATTGCTTTAGCAAGGCTAGCTGTTGCATTCCAAAAAGAAGTGCTGCATAAAAGTACTGACCTAAATAACATTCTCTTGAATCAGGTGGAGGATTTCCTTCCTGCTGAATTTCTATTGCGACAAGATGAACTCAGATTAATGCCACTTTATGAACTACTAGAAGAATTATTCATCCTATTCAACCTTGAGGCCATCAATGAGCAAGATGCATATCTCTGTGCTTTTTACGATACTGTAACAGAATATTTACAAGGACATTCTTCGGAGTTGACCGCTTTCATCAAAGTTTGGGATGAAGGGATGTGTGAAAAGACAATACCATCTGGAGAATTAGAAGGCATACGAATATTGTCCATTCATAAATCGAAAGGACTAGAATATCATACTGTACTCATCCCCTTCTGTGACTGGAAAATGGAAAATGAAACAAACTCACACTTGATCTGGTGTGACTTGGCAGGTAAAGGTCCGGAATATGATGTCGACCCATTTAACCAACTGGACATTGCTCCTATCAACTATTCAACGGCAATGGCAGAATCTGTCTATAGAAACAGTTATCTGGAAGAAAGACTCCAACTATGGGTAGACAACCTAAATCTGCTTTATGTAGCTTTCACACGTGCATGTTGCAATTTAGTGATTTGGAGCAAAAAGGATGCCAAAGGAACGGTAGCTAAATTATTAGAAGATGCTCTGAATAGCCCTAATCTGAACGAACTAGGCACAGAAGGACTTCAAGAAGAAGATACAGACCTCATTTGGTCTTACGGTGAAACGGCAACATCAGAAAAAGTTGTAACTAAAACTGCGGATAATCCCCTGGCCATTGTTCCAGAAAGTATCCCAGTAAAGATTAACGGACTCAAAACAGAGATAGAATTCCGCCAATCTAACTTATCTGCTGATTTTATTCGTGGAGATGAAAATGAGGAGACCGAAAGGAACCGATATATCCGACAAGGACAATTACTGCATAAAGTATTTGCATCCATCCGAACTGAGTATGACTTGCCTGGTGTTTTAGAACAACTAAAAATGGAAGGAGTTACTACCTCAAAGGAGGAAATAGTAAAGATAGAAGCATTGGCAAAAAAAGCATTAGATAATCCGTTGGTTAAAGATTGGTATGGAGGATGCTGGAACTTATATAATGAATGTAACATCATCTATCATGATAAAGATGGAGTGATGCAAACCAAAAGGCCAGACCGAGTAATGAGAAAAGGACAAGAAGTTGTAGTGGTAGACTTTAAATTTGGAAAGAAGAAAAAAGAATACAATGAACAAGTAAAAGAATACATGACCTTGCTGCACCAAATGGGATATACCCAAGTAAAGGGATTCCTTTGGTATGTATATACAAATGAATTGGATGAAATAGAATGAATATAAGAGTATTATGGAAACTTTTCTGAAACTTGTAGCACACGATTTATATCAAAAAACAAATGGCGACTTAAGCAAAGTTGCTGTAGTTTTTCCAAATAAAAGAGCAGGACTGTTCTTCAATGAATGGTTGTCTACCGAAAGCGACAAACCGTTATGGGCACCAGCTTATGTAAGTATCAGTGAACTGTTCAGACAATGCAACAATTATGAAGTAGGAGATTCAATAAAATTGGTATGTGAACTCTATAAAGTATTTATTGAAGCCACTGGAAGTAAGGAATCTTTAGACGAATTCTATTTCTGGGGAGAAATGCTGATAGCCGACTTTGATGATGCCGACAAGAATATGGCAGACACAGATGCTCTATTTGGAAACCTGAAAGATTTAAACGAACTGATTGACAAAGGTGAATTTCTGGAAGAAGGACAAAGAGAAGCTCTCAGCCAATTCTTCCATAACTTCTCAATTGATGAAGTAACCGAACTGAAAAAAAGATTCATGAAACTTTGGGATGTACTAGGAGATATCTACCATCATTTCAAAGCGGAACTTGCCAACCAGGGTTTGGCTTATGAAGGTATGCTCTATCGGGAAGTAGCCGAAAATATGGATTTGACACAACTTCCTTATGAACATTATGTATTTGTAGGATTTAATGTATTGAATCGTGTAGAACATCAACTATTCTCAAAACTCCAAAAAGCAGGGAAAGCATGGTTCTATTGGGATTATGACCACTTCTACATGAATACAGAACTTCCACACGAAGCAGGAGAATTCATCCGAAGGAACTTAAATGATTTTCCGTCCGAATTACCGGCAGAAGCCTTTAATAACATAAACAAGCCTAAAGATGTGGAGTTTATAGAGTCAGCTACAGAAAATGGACAAGCAAGACTCTTACCTCAATGGCTAAGAAAAAATCTTACCGAAAAAGAGAAGGAAACCGCCATCGTACTTTGTAATGAAGCACTTCTCCAACCTGTACTCCACTCTCTACCGGAAAATGTAAAGAACCTAAATGTTACAATGGGATTTCCTCTTCAACAGACTCCTACGTGTAGTTTGATAGAGGCTATACTTGACTTACACACGGACGGATACATCAATAAAAACGGACGGTTCCAATATGAACAAGTGATGGGGGTGTTGAAACATCCATATATGAAAGTGCTTACTCCAGAAGCTGAAAAGCTGAAGACCAAACTAACAAGCGAAAACCGGTTTTACCCTCTTCCTTCTGAATTAAGTACCGATGATATCACTACATTAGTATTTACACCTGTAAAAAACAATCTGGAATTATGTAAATGTCTATGTGAAGTAATGAAATGTATGGCAACTATTTATGAGAAAAAAGCAGTAGCTCGAGAAGTGGCATACGACCAACTATACCGGGAAGCCTTATTCAAATGCTATACACTAATGAACCGGTTTTACTCATTGACTGAAGCTGGAGACCTGCAAGTAGAACGCTGTACAATGGGAAGATTAATAAAACGAGTCATGAGTACAGCCAATATACCTTTTCATGGAGAACCGGCCATCGGATTGCAAGTTATGGGAGTGCTTGAAACACGTAATCTAGACTTCAAACATCTGATTATGCTCTCTGTCAATGAAGGACAACTACCAAAAGCGGGAGGAGATACTTCTTTTATTCCATACAACTTAAGAAAAGCCTTTGGAATGACTACCATCGACCATAAAATTGCAGTATACGCCTATTATTTCTACCGACTTATACAACGGGCAGAGAAAATTACATTGGTATATAATACAGCCTCTGATGGAATGAACCAAGGTGAATTATCACGCTTCATGCTACAGTTCCTCATTGAATGGAATGGTAAAATCAAACGTAAATCTTTGCAAATGAACCAATCCCCACAGGGAACATCTGAAATCTGCATCAACAAAAATCCGGAAATCATGCGAAGAATGCAGGATATTTTCGACCGAAGAGTAAACCCAAAAGCTTTACTCTCACCTTCTGCACTCAACAGCTACTTAGATTGCAGACTGAAATTCTATTATAAATATGTAGCAAAACTGACTGCACCTGAAGAAGTTACAGCCGAAGTGGATGCCGCTAGATTTGGTACTATTTTCCACTATTCAGCCGAACAAATCTACAAAATGCTTACAGAACGGAATCCGGTAATAAACAAAGAGGATTTGGAGAATCTGCTAAAAGACGACCCTAAACTACAACAAATTGTTGACAATGGATTTAGAGAACTTTTTTTTAAGATTCCACCATACGAACGTCCAGAGTATAATGGTATACAGTTGGTTAACTCTGCCGTAATTGTCCGATATGTAAAGCAATTACTACAACAAGATTTAAAGTATGCACCTTTCACCTTTTCCGGCTCTGAAAAAAAAGTAGCTGAAGACATTGATATTCAAACCCCTAAAGGAATAATTTGCTCCAAAATAGGAGGAATAATTGACCGAATGGATATTAAAGATGGATTATTGAGAATCGTTGACTATAAAACAGGAGGAGATACAAGTACACCAACTGGAATAGATGCGATTTTCATCTCTGACAAAAAAAGACCAGGGTATATCTTCCAAACGTTCTTATACGCAGCCATCGTATGCAAAAAGTTAAGAGATACAGGCAAAAAGCTGAAAGTCGCCCCTGCCCTTCTCTATATACATAGAGCAGCAGCCGAAGACTATTCACCAATTGTTTGCATAGGAGAACCAAGAAAACCTAAAGAACCTGTAAATGATTTTGAAAAGCTAGAAGAAATTTTCAGAAAAAATTTATCTTCCTTACTGGAAGAAATATTTAATCCGGAAATAGCTTTTAATCAGACAGATATAACTGAAAAATGTACTTTTTGCGAATTTAAGACGCTCTGTAAAAGATGAACAAATGTTAAATATCATACTTTTTTCAATCTTATTCGAACAATTTCATAAAGCAGTGTGTTATATATACGTTTTTCATAGTAATAGATTTATAGCATTGCCTGTTGCTTGTGAAAGTAGTAGGCAAAAAGACAAAAGAGTTTGTCTTCGCAAAGCAAAGAGACTGATTCCCCAACAGTCTCTTTCTTTTTTTAAAAAAAATGAAATATCTAGCAAAAGAAATTAAAAACCTCGCACAAAATCCTTATCTTTGATTAACTTTTAAGACAGGAAGAATCATAAAAAATGAAGATAGAAAGACATATCAAACAATTTGTACATTTCACCATCATAACTTTGTTGGTGTGTTATTTTGGTATCATCGCTATTCTTAACCTACCCTTTGTACAAAAACAACTGACTGCACTCACCTCAAAAGAGTTAAGCAATCTGTTCCATACTGAAATCAGCATTGGCAATATTGATTTGGGATTGCTGAACCGCATCATTATACAAAACCTCAAACTCAACGACCAGCAAGGAAAAGAACTACTAAAAATAGCTCGTTTCTCTGCTAAATTCGATATTCCTGAATTATTACATGGAAGAATCCGTATTCATAGCGTGCAATTATTCGGACTGCACGCTATGATCAACCGCCCTTCTCCACAAGAAAGAATGAACGTACAGTTCATCCTTGATACATTCGCTTCAAAAGATTCGATAAAAAAGGAAAAGAATATCGATCTGAGAATCAACTCTGTCTTAATAAGACGAGGGGAAATTAACTATGACATAGAATCTGAACCTGAAACTCCAGGTATTTTAAACAAAGCACATCTCGGCATACAAAATCTTTCTGCAACTCTTTCTCTAAAAGCATTTACTAACGATTCACTGAATATGCAGGTAAGACGTATGAACTTCAACGAGAAAAGCGGATTTAAAATAAAGAAACTCACAATGAAAGTTACGGGCAACAGAGAAGCATTTCATGCTCAAAATGTTGAACTCAGAATGCCACGAACAATCATACAAATGGATACGCTTACTGCATCGTATGGCAAATTTGAAAGACTTACACAATTCAAACCAGACGTAAGATACCTTGGACAGATGAAAGCCAACATTACACCTGCAGATCTCAAAGCTATCGCACCGCAATTGAAACATTTTAATGCTCCAATACTAATCGACCTAAAAATGGAAGGAAAGGGAGGCAATCTATCTTGCGACTATTTGGACATAAGCAACAACGATGGCTCCATCATGCTACAAATAGATGGTTCTGTCAACCACTTGGACACTCCCAAAAACTGTTATTTGACAGGTAATGTTTCCAATCTGCTTATCACACAGGCTGGAAGCAGTTGGTTGTACCATAACTTGACAGGACAAAATGAACTACCCAACATAGCTAGTCGCATAGAGAATGTTCACTTTAACGGAAAAGTTTCAGGGTGGCCCAACAAACTGACAACAATGGGACGGCTGTCTACTGGTATTGGAGTTATAGAAGCACAAATGACGATGCATACAGATACCATCAACAATACCCACTCCTACTCAGGAAGTGTATCCAGCAACAATCTCAACCTTGGGAAACTAACCAACAAGCCGCAAGACTGGGGAAAAACCGTATTCAATCTAGAACTGAACGGACTGAATTATCACAATGGAAAAGCTGAATCTTATATCAAAGGGGTTATTTCATCTCTAGTATATCAACAATATGAATATAAAAATATCCTATTAGACGGACATTTCAAACCTGGAGGTTTTAACGGGAAAATAGCATTAGACGACCCTAACGGAAAGATTGAAATCAATGGTAGATTTGCCACGCAGCAAAGCGTTCCTGAATTCAACCTAACAGCAAGTATGCTAAATATAAAACCTAATATGCTAAATATCACCAAGAAATACGAAAATATGGATTTCTCGGCAGACTTGACTGCTAACTTTAAGGGACATTCAATTGATGATGTTCTAGGAAGCATTATACTCAAAAACCTAAAGGTGGTTTCCCCACAAAAAGTTAAGAATCTGACGATACCAGAACTTAGCGTTACTGCGCATAACAATATAGATGAGAAGGTTAAACAAATCAAGATTTCCTCTTCATTTATCAATGGAGAAATTACTGGAAAATATTTATACCGAACTATTCCGAACAGCCTCTATAAACTTATCCCTCAATATATGCCATCGGCTGTGCGGAATAATAAATTCAACAAAAAGAATCCAGAAAATTCATTTTATTTTAATCTTAAAATAGAAGATTCACCTTTCTTTTCTGAAATATTAAACCTCCCCATTACTCTGAACATGCCTGTAAGCATAAGCGGATCTGTAGATGACCAGACCAATCAAATGGAACTAAAAGGATACTTGCCTGAATTTATCTATAATGGAGGATTTTATGAATCGGGTACTATTTTATGTAACAACATGAATGGTAAAAGTCTGAAAGGGCAATTTAGAGTCAACAAAAGGACCAATAAAGGAGTCATGATTAATATGGCTGCATTCGCTGAGGTAAAAAATGACTGCCTGTACACTACCCTAAACTGGGGAAACAATACAAGTAATACCTTTTGTGGAAAAGTGATAGCCGAAACCCGCCTATCCCCTATTGAAAACACTTTGCAAAACAGAACTGAAATCCAACTGATGCCTAGCGAAGTGGTATTGAACGATGTTACTTGGAACATACACCCTTCACGAATTACTATTGAAAAAGAGAAGATTCAAATAGACAATTTTCTCTTTGAGCATCAAGACAGATTTATCAAAGCGAATGGAATCATTGGCAAAAATGAAGAAGATGCTTGTCAAGTAGAGTTAAAAAACATAGAATTGCAATATGTCATGAATCTGATTCAGTTTCATGCTGTAGAGTTTGAAGGAAAAACTACAGGTACTGCTTATTTGGGACAACTGCTGGACAAACGTCCTGTATTGAATGCCAAACTAAAAGTTCAAGACTTCAAACTGAACCATACCTTACTGGGACAAGCAGACATTGATGCTGAATGGGACAGGAAACTAGAGGGTATCAGACTGGCTGCCGACATTAGAGAAAGTAAAAGCTTGATGACTTATGTAAACGGCTACATCTCCCCAAAACAGAAAGGACTGGACTTGAACATCAAAGCCAACGGTACCAACCTTGCTTTCCTCTATAAATTCACTGACAATATTTTTAAAGATTTACAAGGAAGGGCTACAGGCGAAGTCAGATTGTTCGGACCATTTTCTAAACTAGACCTTGAGGGATACGCCTCTGCTGATGCCAGACTGAAAGTAGGCATTTTGAATACATACTTCAACGCCCACACAGATTCCTTGACACTCAGGCAAGGAAACTTGACATTCAAGGATGTAAAACTATGGGATGATGAAGGGCATACTGGAAGATGTAACGGTGAACTGAACCACACTAAGCTAAAAAACTTGAATTTCCGTTTCAATTTCAACACTCAAAATATGTTGGTATATCATACGGAAAAAGAAAGTGTGGACTTTCCGTTCTATGGTAAAATGTACACCTCTGGAAATATGCTGCTGAGAGGAGGAAACGGAGCATTAAATGTAGACGGAACCATGAGAACAGAACCGCAAACCTCATTCACCTATGTCACGACAACAGCAGCCGAAGCGACAAGCAACCAGTTTATTACCTTCCATGACAAGACGCCTAGAAGAAAATTGGATGACTTAGATACTGATGTGTATCATTACCTAAACCGTCCTGATGAAAAGAAAGAGGAGGAAATAGAGACCGATATACGAATTAACTTACAAATAGATGCCACTCCTAACGCCTTGATGAAAATCATTATGGACCCAACAGCCGGTGATAATATTGCAGGGCGTGGCAACGGTAACCTACAAATTAAATTCTACAACAAAGGTAATTTCCAGATTTTTGGAAACTATCTGATTGAAGAAGGGATTTATAAAATGAGTATGCAAAATATTATCAGAAAGGATTTTGTACTGCAGCCTGGCGGACTGATTTCTTTTAACGGAGACCCAAGAAATGCCAACTTGAATGTACAGGCAGTCTATACCGTAAACTCGGCTTCCTTAAACGACCTGATTCCAGACGGCTCTTACAACAAAGGTACTGTAAAGGTAAACTGTCTGCTAAATCTGACAGGAAACCTACAGACTCCTACCCTCAACTTCGATTTGGATTTGCCTACCGTCAATGATGAAGACAGAGAACTGGTAAGGAGCTTGACAAACACCGAAGAACAGATGAATACACAAATCATTTATCTTTTGGGTATCGGTAAATTCTATACCTATGACTATGCAACCAACAACAAGCAGACAGATGCTACAAGTTCGCTTGCATTCAGCACTTTATCCGGACAGCTGAACAATATGCTTTCACAAGTAATCAACAACCAGAACTGGAACTTGGGTACTAATCTGAGCACCGGAGAAAAAGGATGGACCGATGTGGAAGCTGAAGCTATCTTATCAGGAAGATTATTAAACAACAGACTGATTATCAATGGTAATTTCGGATACAGAGACAACCCAATGAGAAATACCAATTTCGTAGGAGACTTTGAAGCGATGTGGTTACTCACCAAAAACGGAGAATTCCGACTGAAAGGATATAACCAAACCAACGACCGCTATTTCACCAAATCAACGTTGACTACACAGGGAGTAGGCTTAATGTATAAAAAAGACTTTACCAACTGGAGAGAACTTATAGATTGGATGCTGCTAAGAAAAAGAAAATACAGAAAGCAGTCGGACAACAACAATAAAGAAAATAATAACTCTAATATAAATAAAAAATGAACCCTCACACATTTCTGCCTGCCGAATGGCATCAGCAAGGCTACGTACAACTGACATGGCCTCATGAGAATACAGACTGGAACTATATGCTTGAAGAAGTAGAAGACTGCTTCATGCACATAGCCAAAGAAATTGCAACCCGCCAACCTCTAATCGTGGTGGCTCCTCATTATCCGGAAAGGCTTGTAGGATGCGAATTTGAAGACAACATCCACTTCTTTCAATGCCCTACCAACGATACATGGGCCAGAGACCACGGATTCATCACAATTCTCAACCAAGAAGGAAAACCTCAGCTATTGGATTTTTGTTTCAACGGATGGGGAATGAAGTTTGCGGCTTGCAAGGATAATCTAATCAATCAAAATCTTTTGAATGCCGGACTGCTGAATGGCTCCTACATCAACTACCGTAATTTTGTATTGGAGGGGGGGGCCATTGAGAGTGACGGAAAAGGTACACTTCTCACTACTTCACTTTGCTTGCTTGCGCCCAACAGAAACGATACCTTAAGCAAAAAGGAGATAGAAGACAAGTTAAAAGTCTTTTTTGGACTCAAACAGATTCTATGGCTAGACTATGGCTATTTAGCCGGAGATGACACAGACAGTCATGTCGATACATTAGCACGACTATGTCCTAATGATACCATTTGCTACGTAAAATGTGAAAATGAACAAGATGAACACTTCCAGGCACTACATCAGATGGAAGAGCAGTTAAAAACATTCCGCACTTTAGATGGAAACCCTTTCCGATTGCTCCCTCTACCTATGCCCAACCCTGTAAGAGATGAAGAAGGAGACAGACTACCCGCTACTTATGCAAACTTCTTAATTATGAACAAAGCGGTACTCTATCCTACTTACATGCAGACCGATAACGATCGAAAAGCCGCAGAAGAACTGGCAAAGGCTTTTCCCGACAGAGAAATTGTGGGAATAGACTGTAGAGCCTTGATTAAACAGCACGGCTCATTGCATTGCGTTACCATGCAATATCCTCAAGAAGCAATATCTGATATTAACTTAAAATAGAAACGTATGAAAAGAACTATCCGAGTAGGCATTGTACAGCAATCCTGTACTAACGATATCAAATACAACCTGGAAAAGCTACACCGAAACATTGCTTCTGTCGTGCAAGCTGGTGCTAACCTTGTAGTATTGCAGGAGTTGCATAACACCCCTTATTTTTGTCAAACAGAGGACACCTCCCTCTTCGACTTGGCAGAACCGATACCAGGACCATCAACCGGCTTCTTTGGCGAAATAGCTGCAGCATACCACATCGTACTGGTCACTTCACTGTTTGAAAGAAGAGCACCTGGCCTGTATCACAATACGGCCGTCGTTTTTGACAACGACGGAAGCATTGCCGGAAAATACCGGAAAATGCATATACCTGACGATCCAGCCTATTATGAAAAATTTTATTTCACTCCAGGCGACCTTGGCTTTGAACCAATCCAAACATCTCTAGGAAAACTAGGCGTACAAGTGTGCTGGGATCAATGGTATCCAGAGGGAGCTAGACTGATGGCGCTCAAAGGTGCAGAACTGCTGATATACCCTACTGCCATAGGATGGGAAAGTTCGGATACGCAAGAGGAGAAAATGAGGCAACTTGGCGCATGGGTTACCGTACAACGTGGACATGCTGTAGCCAATGGACTTCCTATCATTGTTGTTAACCGTGTAGGCCACGAGCCTGACCCATCCGGACAAACCAATGGCATTCAGTTTTGGGGAAACAGTTTTGTTGCTGGTCCACAAGGAGAAATTATCACTCAAGGCAGCAACATGAAAGAAGAAAACATGGTAGTTGAAATTGACATGGACAGAAGTGAAAATGTAAGACGCTGGTGGCCATTCCTCAGAGACAGAAGAATCGATGAGTTTGAAAAACTTACCAAACGGTTCATTGACTAATAATATACAAAAAAAGATTGCTGCCATAAAATAATATTGCAGCAATCTTTTTTGTATAAAAAGAGGTTCATGCCTGTAAAAAGTTCATTTCTTCAAGAAATCTGCACGTATAGGAGAAAAACAATCAACCAGCATACCTTCTTCCAAGCAAACACAGCCATGAAGCACATCTGGCTCCATATAAAGAGCATCACCTGCAGATACCACTTTCTTTATACCATTCACCATGAATTCAAATTTACCACTGACTACATAAGTTGTCTGCGTATGATAATAACAGATTATCTATAAATAATGAAAAGAATTCAGCTATATGTTCTAAACAAACAAGCACCAATAGCCTAAAGATATGAATACACCCCTCCATGTCATCATATTCTTACATCAATTCAAGGTTCGCAAATTCATCCGGCCAATTTAAATTTATAAACATCACACATATGAACCATCTCTTCCGACCTGTTAATCATCGCATCATAGATATCCTCATCTGCCAAACCGAAGACTCTGTTGCCATGATCACTTTATTTATATTTACTAATGAAAAAAGGAGAGCCCAATATAAAATAAAATTTCAGTGTAAAGGATATTCAGAACACTATACAGAGACAAACCTAAGCCGTGGTCATTGCAAATTAGTTCATAACTTGACACTACCATCACCGACAGGCACAACAATCTCCCATTATCTGCCCCTCTTGTTGGATTATCAGATAATGAGAGATGCATTTTTAATGGGAACTGAAAGACACCTTTATTTTGTTTTCTTCTTATAACCGGGCTTGAAAGCTAAATCATGAGGTCTTGTCGAGTATTCATCCTTCCCTTGAGTTGGAGCCTCCAAAAACTGTGCCGGAATTTTCTTTCCAGATTTAGCTACCCTCTTCATCATATCTTCCAAAGCCGTAGCATATTCAAAGTGAATACTTGAATCTTCCCTGTCCATATTGTTGTAAGCAATGTATCGTACATATTCCACACATTTGAAATACCAATTGTCAGGCATTTCATTAGAATAATACGGACTGATACATGCTATAAATCTCAATCTACCGATTAGTTTCTGCTGGTCTATGTTCTTGTCTGCAATCAGCGCATCAATACGGCGGATAGCCTCATCATATTTCTTTTCGCGTACAGCCTGGTTTACACGGATAAGTTCGCAGTTCAAAAACTTGCCTTCAAACTCACAAAGGTTTTCAATTGTTTCCAAATCACCATATTGAGTTTCATTGTTCAATTTTTCGTCAACAGTTTTTTTACCATATAAACTGCAATACTGCTCGTAATTGTCAGATACCTCTTTTAAATAAAATGTGATGACTGATGTTGCTTCTAGTTTCATCTTCAATAGATATCCGATTTTGAACTATACAAGCAATATGGATAGGGACCGCCTGAACTTCTGGCGCAAGCCGGGGGATGAAAAAGACCCTGATATGAACCCTGCTTTCCAGTATAGAAACAATAAGACTTGTGAAAACTTGTGGACATATTCTGACAAGCACATTGAAAAGGGGGATTACATCAAACTGCGAGACATCACGGTGGGTTATACTTTCCCAAAAGAATGGTTACGAAAAGCTTATATCCAGAGATTACGATTGAGCTTGCAGATTCAGAATTCATTCTATTGGGCCGCCAACAAGAAGAATCTGGACCCAGAAGTTGCATCTGCCAGTTCAAGGGGCAAACACATTCCTGCTACATATACATTAGGTGTAGCGGTAGATTTTTAATGATAAAAAACAGAAATTTATGAAAACAAAAACTTATTTATTAATAGGATTAAGCGCTTTGACCTTACAGAGTTGCGATGACTTTTTGAATAACAAGCCCAAAGGATATACTATTCCAGAGTTCTATGAAGACTATGCAAAACTATTGAATCACAGCTCTTTGCAGTATTCATTGGATTCGGTCTTAAACTTTATCACTGATGATATTTATCTGACTTCAGATGGTGAAGTTAAGGACAATAATGGAAAAGATTATACCATTTTTGACTTTAAAGGTAAAGATGAACAGAAAAGAAACATGTATAGCTTTAAGGGAGGACAAGTCCTGACACCAGGAAATTCGGACCCTCTGTGGAACGATGCATATGCAAATATTTATGTTTATAATAGTGTTGCCAATAATATCATGAACGTTCCTGATGCTACAGATGAGAAAAAAAAGGCCTTGCGTGCCGAAGCGTTGGTTGGCAGAGCTTTTGAATACCTAAACTTGGTAAATATTTTTGCAAATCATTATAATCGAGAAATCGCTGCAACAGATTATGGTGTGCCTATTGTTCTGAAAGAAGATGTGGGCAACAATTCATATGTCCGCAATACTGTTGCTGAAGTATATGATTTGATTATCGGAGATTTGGAAGAAGCCGTAGGTTCCTTACCCGACGTTGTAACAAATGTTTACCATCCAAACAAGAGTATTGGTTACGCTTTCTTGTCACGTGTTTACTTATACATGGGTAACTATGAGAAAGCCCTTACAAATGCAAACGAGGCTTTGAAAATCAGCAATAAGCTAGTTGATTTCAAGAAATACACTGTTACAAGCGGGACTTTTGGACGTATCGTCTCTAAAGACAATCCCAATGAAACATTCCCTCAAGATATACAAAGTGAAGAAAATATCTTTATGCGTCAGTTTAATAACACTTCATATCTTTTTAAACAGGTAACCGCAAGTAAAGATTTGATTGACACTTACAAGAAAAATCTAGCTGAGAATGGTGAAGATATGCGCTTCAATCTGTTCTTCATCTCAGACAGCGCAAGCTTCAGCACGAACGGAACTGTCTCAGACTGGTTCAAAGGATATACAACTTATGCTCCTTATATAAACTTGAACGTTGGTTTTACGACTCCTGAAATCTATTTGATTGCTGCTGAATGTGAAGCTCGTACAGGTAACTTTGAACATTGCATTGAGTTGCTGAATACATTAAGAGACTCACGCATCAAGAATAACATTCCTTATACCAAAGAAGCCGATGCCCCTACCAAAGAAGCTGCATTGCGCCTAGTGATTGACGAACGTCGCCGGGAATTTGCACTTTGCGGTCCGACACGACTGTTTGACCTGAAACGTTTGAATCGTGAAGATTGGTTCAAGAAAGACATTACACATTCAGCTGACGGTCAGACTTGGGTACTCCCTGCCAATGACTTGCGTTATATCATGCCGATTCCACGAACAATCTTGGATTTCAACCCTGATATGCCTCAATACGACAGACCTGAAAAATAACAAACGACAAATTGTAATAAATGCAGAAAGGCTGCCTAAAAATAGGCTGCCTTTCTACATTTATCCGCCAGTGCTATTCTATAAAAAGTTTGACTTATTTTTCAAATGAACAAAAAAGAAAACATTCAGTCACGAAGACAAAACAGCAATTGAAACCCACAGAAACTTGAGTTACAGTCACCGATTAATAAAACGCAACCTCCGTTTAATAAGTTATAACCACTGTTTTATGAGCCATCGCCTATAACTCAAGAACACATAGAGACTGATGTGAGAATAACATTACACTCATAAGTTTATCAGCAAGGGAATTAAACATTTACAGAAACTTTTTTCACTCTACTTGCATGGATTTCTCGCTTTTTACATCTAAATTTGTAGAGAAACTAAAATTTTACTGATATGACTGAAGGTTATCATTGCAAACAATATGGAGTGGCAACAAAACGTTTCTGCCAAACATTAGACTTGAAAGAAAATCCAGAACTGATTAAAGAATACCGATTCTACCATAGCAAAGAAGGAATCTGGAAAGAAATACTGGAAGGTATCCGCAAGGTAGGCATCCTGGAAATGGAAATCTACCTGTTAGGAACCAGACTATTCATGATTGTAGAAACACCGGCCGACTTTGAATGGGACACTGCAATGGCACGACTTGCTACCCTTCCTAAGCAAGCAGAATGGGAAGAATTTGTTGGGCGTTTCCAAATGAGCGCTCCTGGAAGTTCTTCTTCTGAGAAATGGCGAATGATGGAACGTATCTTCCATCTCTACGAATAATCTCTCTACCGATACTCAAACAAGATTATGCTGCATATCATAACTATTCAAAATAGCAAAAAGAAACTGGTTCTGAATGATTTCCTCAAGGAACTTGAAGTGCCGCTGGTAATTGATGCGGAAGCAACAGATAGTGATACCGTATTTTATTATTTACACAGACCAGAATTTTCACATACCTTTTTTGCTATCAACGAACATCAAGACGGAATCGTAGAAATATGGATGGACGGACTGGCTTCTATGGCCGACTATAAGTTTTTTCCATATCTGGCCGACTGCCTCCACTTGTATCTCACCGATTCACCCTACCGTAACGAGGAGGGGAAAAGCATCTTTGAGCAATATGATGAAGATTGGGCAGCTACAGCCATAGGTGAAGAAATTGCCACTCTAAAATCAGTACTTTCTATTGCTCCACGATATTATCTGTCACTGCCATTCGAACCGTTTACTTATGTGTCAAAAGATGTATTGGCTGACGTGGGTACTTGTATCCATTCCGCCACCCCGCGAATCTATGGATATGTGCAGCATCTGCTACACAACGGACGGCTGAAACAAGCTTCGGAAGATGAGCTGCTGGCCGACGAGAAAATTGCAGACTTGGAATTTGATGTGGATGTGCCTCAGCATATATCTATCGGCAGGGTTAAATCATGGCAGATAGATGGGGCGGAAACTTGGGAAAGCTATGCTAAAGAGGATGTAGCACTGCTACTTGAACTGAGAGATAACTACCGGAAAGGAGAAAAAGTAGATGGTGTAGTCCTCAATGACCTGGGCACTATCTATCAGGAGGGCATAGGAGTGGCGCAAGATGGTGAACAAGCCATCTACTGGTTTACACAAGCCACGAAACAAGGAGACCTCTTGTTTGCACCATCTAATCTAGGAGATGTTTTTCGCAAAGGATGCGGCATAGTAAAAGCCTCACTGTCAGATGCATTCAAGGCATATCTCATCTCGAAAGACCCGTATGCACATTTCAGGATAGGACAAGCCTATGAAGAGGGATGGACCGGAACGCCTGATATGGAAATGGCTATGGCATGGTATAAAAAGGCAGCAGATGAGGGACACCATCTGGCACAAAAACGCCTCAACGGGTAAATAAACAAAAATTACAATCAAGATTACAAATCCGTTTTATTGATTTCATCATGGAACAACAACAATCGTCTTTCCAGCAGAAAGACCAACTGCGCCTGAAGAAACCACGCAGGTTCAAGGTTATCATCTACAACGATGACTTTACAACTATGGAGTTTGTGGTGCAGATTCTTACCTGTATCTTCTTCAAGTCGGGACCCGAAGCAGAAAAACTGATGCTGCAAGTACATCGCAGCGGTTCTTCCGTGGTAGGTGTCTACCCATACGACATCGCACGCTCTAAAGTAGACAAGGCTACCAAACAGGCACGAAATGCCGGATTTCCACTTCGTTTGTCGATAGCCCCCGAAGAACAGGAATAATCCACATAGCTGCCGCCTGCCAAAAGAGCGTCTTTTAAATCACAATCATCATTTATGGAAGATATTCAAAGTATATATATGACTCAAGCTATTCTGCAAGCGCAACAGAAAGTAACCAAGGCAAGACATGAATTCATCTTGCCGGAACATATCCTACTGGCTCTTGCAGAACAGGAGGCCTTCTGCATTGCACTGGAAACATGCAATGGGAATGTCTCTCGCTATTCTGATGCTCTTGCCCGTTTCCTTGAAGAGGAAGTGGAAAAGGTACCCGAAGGAATAGACTATGAACCTGAACCGTCTGAACAGCTCAATGAAGCGGCTTCTAATGCTTTTCAAATCATGCAACAGTCGGGAGCAGAACAGCTATCCGTCCCTCACTTCATTCAAGGAATTCTCCGGCTGAAACATTCATGGGCAGCTACAATCCTTACGCAAGAGGTGGAAGGACAAATGCCGGAATTTATCAGTCAACTGGTCACGGAATATGAATTTTATGAGAGTGAAGAAGAGCACTCTGATGAGGAAAAAGAACGTAGAGAACCATGGAGAAACTTCGTGACTTGCCTGAACGACTGTCTGGAAAGCCACAATCCACTTATCGGACGTGATACAGAAATGGAACGCACCATTCAAATATTGTGCCGAAAAGAAAAGAACAATCCTCTTCATGTAGGAGAATCGGGCGTAGGAAAAACTGCATTGGCCTATGGACTGGCTGCCAAAATAGAAAAAGGAGAAGTGCCGGAACGGTTGAACAACTGCAAAATCTACGAACTCGACCTGGGAGCACTCGTAGCAGGTGCACAGTTCAGAGGGGATTTTGAAAAAAGGCTGAAAGGCATCATGGAGGGTATCGCACGCGAAGGGAATGCAATTGTCTATATTGACGAAATTCATAACCTGGTGGGGGCCGGAAGAAATGGAGACAGTGCCATGGACGCTACTAATCTACTAAAGCCCTACCTAGAGAAAGGAGACATACGCTTTATGGGGTCTACTACCTACGATGAATACAACAGGTATTTCTCTCGCAGCAAAGGGTTTATGAGACGTTTCCAGCAGATTGACATTCCGGAGCCAAGCATAGATGAATGTATCTGCATAATAAACGGACTGAAAAAGAAATATGAAGCCTTTCATGGGGTGTCTTTTGAAAAAGGGGTGATAGAATATGCAGTAAAAGCCAGTGCCCGCTTCATCACCGACCGGTTCCTGCCCGATAAAGCCATCGATTTGCTGGATGAAGCAGGCGCTTATCGCGAAATCCATCCCGCAAGAAAGAAAAAATCTACGGTCAGCAAAGAACTGGTAACAAAAATTCTTTCACGTATCTGCAAAGTGGACAGTATCAACATGGGAGAAAACCAAGAAGAAGTTTTAGAGAACCTGCAACCGCATCTGAGTGCACAAATTTTTGGACAAGATGAAGCTATCAACCAAATAGTGGAAGCTATCCAGATGGCAAGCGCCGGACTGGCCGATGAAAACAAGCCTATGGCCAGCCTGCTGTTTGTGGGACCCACCGGAGTAGGAAAGACAGAAGTAGCCCGTGTATTGTCCACAGAGCTGGGAATCGCACTCCAACGCTTCGACATGAGTGAATATACAGAGAAACATACCGTAGCAAAACTAATAGGTTCTCCAGCTGGATATGTAGGATATGAAGATGGAGGACTGCTTACGGATGCCATCCGCAAAACCCCAAATTGCGTTCTGCTGCTGGATGAAATAGAAAAGGCACACCCAGACATTTTCAATATCTTGCTACAAGTGATGGACTACGCCGTACTTACTGACAACAAAGGCAGAAAAGCCGACTGCCGACACGTAATTCTGATTATGACCTCTAATGCCGGAGCACAATTTGCCCGTCAGGCCTGTGTAGGGTTTAATAGTATAATTACCGTAGGCGACGCCATGATGAAACAAGTGAAAAAAACTTTCAAACCGGAATTCATCAACCGACTTTCGGGAACTGTGATATTTCATGATATGAACCATAAGATGGCTTCATGCATCTTGAACAAGAAACTAAAACAGCTTAACGAAAAGCTAGGAAACAAACAGGTTTCATTGGAAATTTCTGATGAAGCGCATGAATGGATGCTAAAGAAAGGATTCACCAAAGAATATGGTGCCAGAGAGCTAGACCGCGTCATTAATGGTTCCTTAAAATCTCTTCTAGTGAAAGAAATCTTATTTGGCAAACTCAAGCACGGCGGCAAGGCCATAGCTACAGTGAAAGAGGATAAATTAGATTTATACATTGCATAAACAATACATCAAATAAAAAAAGAGTTGGATGTCTGAAATGACATCCAACTCTTTTTTTATTATAAGCTATCCGCTTGTTATATCAGCTTAATCATGCATTAAACCAACGCACATAGCAGAAATCCTGGCGGTGAGGCAAATCTGCATGCTTAGGATACATACGATACGCCACCTTAAAGCTACCAGAATTAGACAAGCTATGCGTTGCTTGGAAAGTATGCAAATCACCTTCATGCTTAATCAATTCCAACGGTGTCACTGCATAGATACGCTCTCTGCCATCTGCATCCACATGGGTTACTACCAATTCTACACCCACCGCATCATTCAGTCCTTTTTCATCCAACACGCAAGTAATGGTATAATCCTTACCACTTTCTACGCTACCCTTGCGAACTTCTTCGCAACGATCCAAAGAAACGACTTCAATGCTATCCCATTTAGCAGCCACTTCCTCTTTCCAATCAGCAAGAGATTTAGCCTTTTCAAAGTTATTGGCAGCCAATTCATGATAATGAGCAGCTTCACGAGAATAGAACTTAGAATAATAATCATCCAACTGACGCTTCATAGTGTAATGAGGTGCAATCTGGGCTATTGAATTCTTGATAGTTCTTACCCAACCAGCAGAATATCCCTTATTATTACGAGCATAATAAAGAGGAAGAATTTCTGTTTCAAGAATGCTATAAATTGTAGCAGCATCCAGCTGGTCTTGATGTTCCTGATTCTGATAAGTACGCTTGTCAGTCAAAGCCCATCCTGCTCCTTCACGGTAACCTTCAAGCCACCATCCGTCAAGCACAGAGAAATTGACAACACCGTTCATCAAAGCTTTTTCACCAGATGTGCCAGATGCTTCTAGTGGACGAGTAGGAGTATTCATCCAAATATCTACACCAGAAACCAAGCGACGTGCCAGTTTCATATCATAATTTTCAAGGAAGATAATCTTACCCATAAACTCAGGGCGTTTAGAGATTTCAATAATCTTCTTAATCAACCCCTGGCCAGCACCATCATGTGGATGTGCTTTTCCAGCAAACAAGAACTGTACCGGATAATCAGGGTTGTTCACAATCTTAGCCAGACGATCAAGATCAGTAAACAACAGATGAGCACGCTTGTAAGTAGCAAAACGACGGGCAAAACCAATAATCAAAGCATTCGGATTAATCTTGTCCATCAGAGACACAACACGCGAAGGATCACCCTGGTTCTTCAACCATGTATCACGGAACTGATAACGAATATAGTCAATCAATTTATTTTTCAAAGCTACGCGAGTATTCCAAATTTCCTGATCTGGCACATTGTAAATAGCCTCCCAAATTTTCGGATTCGATTGGTCCTTCATAAAGTTCTTGTCGAAATATTTATTATAAAGAGCTTTCCATTCCGAAGCACACCATGTAGGGAAATGCACACCGTTAGTAACATAGCCCACGTGGTTTTCTTCTGGGAAATAACCCTTCCAAATTCCCGCAAACATATCCTGTGAAACTTTTCCATGCAGCCAGCTCACACCATTTACTTCCTGGCAAGTATTACAAGCAAAAGTAGACATGCAGAAACGTTCACTCTGATCACCAGGATTGATTCGTCCCAAATTCATGAAGTCTGCCCATTCAAGCCCCATACGCTGTGGGTATCCACCCATATATTTACCAAACAATCCTTCATCAAAATAGTCATGTCCTGCAGGAACTGGAGTATGTACAGTATACAATGATGATGCACGTACGATTTCAAGAGCTTGGTCGAACGACATTCCACTTTCTACAAAATCACACAAGCGCTGTACGTTACACAAAGCAGCATGTCCTTCATTGCAATGATAGATATCTTTCTTTATACCCAGTTTCTTCAACAACAACACACCACCAATACCCAACAATATTTCCTGTTTCAAGCGATTTTCCCAATCACCACCATATAACTGATATGTAATAGGACGGTCAAATTCACTGTTCAGTTCATTATCTGTATCCAGCAAATACAAAGGCACGCGACCAACATTCACTCTCCATACATAAGCATGTACAAAGTAATTCAAATAAGGCACATCCAATACTACAGGTTTACCGTTTTCATCCAATACACGTTCTAGTGGAAGGCTTCCGAAGTTCTGAGCTTCATAGTTTGCAATCTGCTGTCCATCCATAGAAAGGCTTTGGCTAAAATATCCATAACGATACAAGAAGCCAATAGCACACATATCCACGTTACTGTCTGATGCTTCTTTCAGATAGTCACCAGCCAAGACACCCAAACCTCCAGAATAAATCTTCAAAACATGTGTCAAACCATATTCCATACAGAAATATGCAACTGAAGGACGGTCTGCATTTGGTTTTTCATTCATATATGCTTCAAACTTAGCATATACCTGATTGATATTATCTAAAACAGCCTTATCAGTAGAAAGTTCTTCCAGTTTTTCATAGCTCAAACGTTCCAACAAAAGAACAGGGTTCTGACCAACTTCCTGCCACAATTCAGCATCAAGAGATTTGAAGAGTTCTGTAGTTTCATCATTCCAAGCCCACCAAATGTTGCGAGCCATTACTTCCAGCATCTTCAATGATTCCGGTATACGAGATTTTACATTAATGTCTCTCCATACAGGAGTATTGACGCAATTAGTTTTTACTTTCATATTATTTGTTTTTTAAAGATTCATTTTTTATCATTTTCGAACAACGAGAAGCTGCATTGCGCAAAGCTACATCATAAGCTTCATAATAATTGCAGATGAAATGTTTCCACAGGGCTTTTTCGGCAATGTTTCCAGCACGCTCACGTAATTCTTCCACTTCAACATCTGACAAATTAGAATAGTTGGCAATTGTGTCTTTTATCATATCTGCCACTTCTGAATAATTGTAATCTGTACGATGAATCACTTCCACCCCGTCTTCCAAGTGACTGGTACCTCCCTTTAAGGAATTTACCCATAAGCCAAATCCAGCCAAATCTGTAGTAATAGTAGGAACTTTAAATGCTACACTCTCTAGCGGAGTATACCCCCAAGGCTCATAGTATGAAGGATAGACTGTCAAATCAGAACCAATAATCAGGTCATAATAAGTTTCGTTCAAGATACCATCTCTACCATCCAAATAACAAGGAACGAAGATTACTTTAACTTTAGAATCTGGTGTATTCCTCATGTTCAGATATTTCATCATATCAAGCACTTGGTCGTGCGTCATATTATGAAGCCAATGTGTAATCAATGGACATTCAAGAGGAGTGTCATAATCCAATCCACTTTCAAGACGCTCTTTCAAATCTTCACGGGCATCCCCTACCCACCCTGGAACATTTACAAAAGCAATTATTTCTTTATTCAGATTTTTATCGCGAGTCAGTCGGTTAAGAACCTCCAAGTAAACATTAATCCCCTTATTCTTGAATTCATAACGACCGCTGGTACCTATAATCATCGCATTTGAAGAAACCTTGGTACCAAGGAGTTTTTCAGCCAAATTAATCAACGAAGCACGTGCATGCTTGCGCTTATAGGTAAATTCTTCCCCCTTTGGAACGAAATCATCTTCAAATCCGTTCTTTAGAATTACATCGGCCGGTTTCTCAAGCAATTCTCTGCATTCATTATTAGTTATATCACTCACTGTAGTAAAACAATCTACAAAATGTGCAGTCTGCTTTTCAATAGAATGTTTCGACTCCATATTAAGTTCTTGAGCCATCTGATCTCCATTATAAGCAAACAGATAATCATATAAAGGCTTATTGTTTCCTGCTATCGATCTACCGATAGAAGTAGCATGAGTGGTAAAAACTGTGGCTATCTGAGGAACATGCTTTTGCAGATATAGTGCCCCAAGTCCAGTCATCCATTCATTTGCATGATAAATAACTTTATCAGCCATGGTAAGATGATACCTATAGTAGCTTTCTACCACTTTTCCTGCAGCATAAGAGAACATAGAAGCCTCATCATAGTCACCATAAGCGTGCAATGAATCGACTTTGAAGTCTTCCCATGCCTGAGCATAAATTTCATTTTTAATTTCAAAGAAAGACTGAAAGTCAACCAATATAGCAATAGGATTTCCAGGAATATTCCATCGTCCAATTCTCAACTTCAGATTGTCAATCTTTAATGCATGTGTTTTCCATTCATTCAAAAGAATATCATCTTCCACAAACAATGGGTTTTCTTTACCCAACCAAACATCTGGTCCTATAAAGAAAATTCGGTCCGAGAAAGTATTCTGCAAGGTTTTAGCTCTTGTAGACAATACAGTGTATATACCACCGACTTTGTTGCACACTTCCCAACTAGACTCGAAAATGTAATCAGGTGTCAGTAACTGTTTCATCATCGTCATTATATTTTGTAAATCAAATGCGAATATATAGAAAATATTTAATACACAAGTTTTTTACTATATAAAAATCACTTCTTTCATTGACATTTAGATACAAACCAAAAGTCTATTTGGTTTAAAAAGAGTGAAAATTACAAACACGTTGTTATAAAATTCTATTTCTAACTGACAATGAGAGTAAGAAGCTCTATTATTTTCACATAAAAAATACCTGCAATTTTAGTCTTGACGTTTCAACCTTTATTACTTTTCCATTAAGAAAAGCATCCCCAAAAGAAAAGAAACATCAAAACTAAAATGCAGGTACCACCTTATATATACTTAATACAGTCTCTTATACCATCAATACGGCAACCAAAGCCAAAATTGCATAGAATTCTGGGAATGCAGCATAAATCATTGTATTGGTAGTAACATCATGGCCTTGTGACAAGGCGGCAATACCATTGGCACAAATCTGACCCTGACGGATAGCAGAAAACAGACAGATGAGACCAACACCTAAACCTACACCTAGCATCAAAGGACCAGCAGTAGCAAAATCTTTTGTCATAGACATCAAGAATGCAATAAAGCCATACAACCCCTGTGTAGAAGGAAGTGCAGACAAAATCATATAACTAGCCGATTTTGAAGCATCTTTTTTCAAAGCCCCTACTGCAGCATTTCCTGCGATTGTAGTACCATAGCAACTACCGATACCAGCTAAACCTAACATCAGACCAAGTCCGATATAACCTAAAATTTCATTCATAATCTTAATTTTTTATTTGTTGTTATCTTTTTCTTTTAATGTAGCAAAAGGCTTATATGCTTCGCCCTTTCCACTATAACCTGAGTTCTTAAAATATTCTACAAAAGTAAGACGCAAGGGATGTACAAATCCGCTCAGACAAGACATTGCAATATTTAAGGTATGTCCAAACACCAATATAGTCCCGCAGCAAATCCAAGTCAATAAACTTCCTATGACAGGAATCTGTATATCAATCATGAAAGCCAACTTATTAAATACCATACCCAACATAGCGCCAGCTAAACCAAGGGCATAAAGTCGAATGTACGACAATACATCACCTAACAGACCGGTAGCCATATTGTAAGTGGCCCATACACCTGCACCGATATTGATAAATACATTACGCTTCAGATCATTGAGCAAGAATATACCGATAGCAGAAATACCTCCTACAATAATAAATGCCCAGTTTGCAACTTCTGGAGTGATTTTCTCTAAATACTGCAATCCTCCAGTAATGACGCCCCCCGTGACACACAGCAACCAGCCCCAGTCGCTCAACGAATTTTTAAACCCGTAACGTACTGTAGAACAAAGCGTCTTTACGGTCATCGCAATGATTATATGAATCACACCTATAGCCAATGCCAAATACATCAACTTATCAGAAGATATCATATACTGCTTCAGACAGGTGAGCCATGGGGCATCCACTTCCAAAAGATTTACACCGAAGAATGTACCGAAAATCATACCCAATATGGTAGTCATTCCACCCAACGTCATGACAAGATTCATCATTCCACTCATAGAACGGTCCATACGTTTCTTCAAATAGGCTCCCAAAGCAATCAGTATGAGACCATACCCCGCATCACCTACACAAAAAGCGAAAAACAAGGTAAAGAAAGGTGCAACCATTGGTGTAGGGTCAAATTCTCCATAGTCCGGCATACCATACATACGGGTCAGCACTTCATACATACGAATAAAAACATTATTGGTCAATTTGATGGGAGCATTGTCCTCCTTCTGAGCCTTCCTCATTTCATAATAGATGCTTCTGTTATCAAGCATTTCAACAACGGTACGTTCACTGTCTTCAGGCACCCATCCCTCTAAAAGTAAAACGCTTCCTTCCGCCAAACGCTCTCCTGTAAGTCGCACCTGCTGCATATCCATCTCTTCCTGTAACCTATCAGAAGCGTCAGACAACACAGCAACAGAAACATTGCAAAACTCACGTAAAGCAGTTTGAGCTGCTGATATTTCTGCATCTAGACGAGTTTTTTCAGTTTCCAACTCCATCAGGCTCAATTCTGGAAGAACCACCTTTTCAGCATCTATCTCTACCAGAGCCTTAGTAATTGTAACAAAATAGACTCTACCACCTTCGTGAAGAACCTGTATGGCATGATATTCTTCTTCCCACTGAGAATCAAACTGTCTGTCCATACAAGTATAGAACTCCATGTGCCAACCAATCTCATCCAACAGACGAATTGTTTTCCAATCGAAATTCCCCCATATCTTCATCTGAGCGATATCTTTCTGAACAAGCACATCACGTTGCTGTAAAGATTGAATAGCAGCCTGCAATTCCTCATACCTGCTCACCAATTCGTCACCCGAAGCCTTATGGTCAACCTTCTGATTGACATTATCTGCCAACTGCTGCATTGCCAACAAGACACTCTTATAAGTATTTCGCTTCTGAATGAACTCCTGCAGCTGTCCATCGGCCTCGCCTGACTTCTTCTCTACGATATGCACTACTCCCAGTTCCCGAAGTTCCTGAAGAAAAGTTTCATATTCTTGATGATAGATTAGAAAAGTCAGTTTTTTCATCTTTGCAATCATACCTCAGCCTCCTTTCTCTTTTCTTGGATAGATTTCAAAATCTTCTGTGATGATTTCGACAAGTTTTCTTCATCTTCCATAAAGCGTTTGATTTTCCTCAAAGCATCCTGGTATCCCGGAATCTGCACTTTCTCAAAAAGATTTACCTTCTGCGTAGTCTTTTTACGGGCATGTTCCAACAAACCTAATTTTGCCAAGATAAACTCTCGTTCTATGGCTGTATTGACCAGAAGTTTCAACATATGAATACCATCTGCATACCACTTAGGACTTTCAAACAAGCTATAAGGACAAATTTCAAAATCCACCTCTTCCAATAAAGGTACACGGACTCCGGCTATCTTTCGTACTCCTAAATGAACATCCTTCACTTTTATCAGTGACGCATCAAACTCATTCCAGAGCGCGAACATGGTATCGTATGTCTGGATTTCCTTTTCCAGACGTTCTTCCAACTCCAGGGCTTCAGCCTTGCATCTCTTAACTTCAAGGCGCAATGCACTTTCCTTATTCTTGATGATAGGAAGCGTACGCATACGAATCTTAAGCTGCTTTTCCAACTGCTGGAGAGAAGTCTTATTATATTGAAATTTTATAGCCATCTTCCCTGCTTAATTATTTTGTTTATTTTTTCCAATGCTGGTCTACCAGTTCTTTCTTGATATTGACTTCCTCCGGCTTGAAATATTTACTGAACAAGCCCCAAGTAACATCCAACATTTCTGTAGTATTCAAGTTGACGTCAATAGCCAACAACTGATTTGCATAATCCTTGGCAAAAGCCAATGTACGCTCATCATAATTGGTCAAGTCGAAACCATTTTCCATCTTAGTCTTGGCATTGGCTGCATCGGCATACAAACGAACCGCTGCATTCATTACCTGTGGATGGTCTTTACGTGTCTTCTTACCACTTACCAACTGCTTCAAGCGAGACAAAGAGCGGAACGGATCGACAATAACCTTTCCGATATCACTATCACGACGCAAGAACAACTGACCTTCTGTAATATAACCCGTATTATCTGGTACGGCATGAGTAATATCACCACCAGAAAGAGTTGTTACTGCAATGATGGTAATAGAACCACCAGAAGGGAACTGCACTGCCTTTTCATAAATCTTGGCCAAATCAGAATACAAAGAACCAGGCATGGAGTCTTTTGATGGAATCTGGTCCATACGGTTCGACACAATAGCCAAAGCATCAGCATAAGAAGTCATATCGGTAAGCAATACCAAGACTTTCTGATTATGCTCAACAGCAAAGAATTCGGCTGCCGTAAGAGCCATATCCGGAATTAACAGACGTTCTACTGGAGGATTCTCTGTAGTATTCACAAAACTGATGATACGGTCCAATGCACCTGCATTCGAAAACACATTCTTGAAATACAAGTAGTCGTCATTGGTCATACCCATACCACCCAAAATAATTTTATCTGTTTCGGCACGCAGAGCCACGTTAGCCATTACTTGATTAAAAGGCTGGTCGGGGTCAGCAAAAAACGGAATCTTCTGCCCAGACACCAATGTATTATTCAAGTCGATGCCTGCAATACCTGTTGCAATAAGTTCCGACGGTTGTTTACGGCGTACCGGATTTACAGAAGGTCCGCCAATTTCCACTTCAACACCTTCTATTTCCGGACCTCCGTCGATAGGGTCACCAAAGGCATTGAAAAAACGTCCTGCCAACTGCTCACTCACTTTCAGCGTAGGAGCCTTGCCCAGGAACACTACTTCTGCATTTGTAGGAATACCTTCCGTTCCCTCAAAAACCTGCAAAGTCACTTCATCACCGGCTATCTTAACCACCTGAGCCAGTTTTCCGTTTACCATAGCCAATTCATCATAGCCTACACCTGTAGCCTTCAATGAACAAGTAGCCTTGGTAATCTGGCTAATCTGAGTATATATTTTCTGAAAAGCTTTTGTTGCCATTTTCTGAATCTTGTTTTGAAATTAATTATTTAACGCTTTTTTCGGCAACCAGTTCCTGTAATTGTTTACCAAATTCTACATACTGTTCCGATTTGTACTTCGCATAGTTCATCTGTTTACAGAGATTAATCATCTTCTTAAAGTAGTCCATCACTTCCACAAAATTATCAAACTGGAAATCTGTATGGCATACTTCAATAACCATATCCACAATATCTTCCTGACGTTCCATCGGAGTAACAGCATCTACCTCATCAAAAGCATCTTGCTGAAGAATCACAAAGTCAATCAGTTCTGATTTCCAGAAAATCACGTGATATTCTACTGGCACACCATCATCACCTAAGATGTTAATCTGTTCTGCAATCTCCTTACCACGCAGCAAACGGGTTTTCAGTTCATTGACTTTTCCAATCCACTGGTCATTAATTCTCTCCGTAATATATTTTTCAAATTCAGGATATTCCAAATATTTAGAATATGAATCGATAGGGTTTACTGCCGGATAACGCTTACGGTCTGCACGTTCCTGCTCCAAGGCATAGAAACAACGAGCCACCTTCTTGGTATTCTCTGTTACCGGCTCCTTCAAGTTACCACCTGCAGGAGAAACTGTACCGATAAAAGTAATAGAGCCTGTGGCTCCGTTATTCAAATATACGTATCCTGCACGTCCATAAAAATTGGAAATAATAGCCGAAATATCCATTGGGAAAGCATCAGGACCAGGCAACTCTTCCATACGGTTAGACATCTCACGCAAAGCCTGAGCCCATCGAGATGTTGAGTCGGCCATCAGCAGTACCTTCAGCCCCATAGCGCGATAAAACTCTGCCATTGTCATAGCGGTATATACAGATGCCTCACGTGCTGCTACCGGCATATTAGAAGTATTGGCTACGATAATAGTACGCTCCATCAACTTTCTTCCTGTATGAGGGTCAACCAGTTCAGGGAATTCCGTAAAGATTTCCACCACTTCATTGGCACGTTCACCACAGGCAGCAATAATAACGATATCCGCTTCGGCCTGTTTGGATATAGCATGCTGTAACACCGTCTTTCCGGTACCGAACGGACCTGGGATAAACCCCGTACCACCTTCTACTATCGGATTTACAGTATCTATCACACGGACTCCTGTTTCCAATAAGCGGAATGGACGCGGTTTTTCTTTATAATTCGTCATAGCCTTCTTTACCGGCCATTTCTGAATCATATTCACTTTGATTTCCAGCCCGTCCTTGTCAACCAATACGGCAATTGTATCTTCTATTTTATATTCTCCTTCTTCAGCGATTGATTTCACCTTGCAAGTACCCTCCAGCTGAAATGGGGCCATAATCTTTAAAGACTGATGGTTCTCTTTCACTTCGCCCAACCATCCCGCAGCGATCACCTCATCTCCAGATTTTACCAGCGGCTTAAATGTCCATACTTTATCTTTATCAAGAGGATAAGTATATTGTCCCCTCTTCAGGAACACTCCGTCCATCTTGTCAAGGTCATTCTGTAATCCATCGTAATTCTTAGAAAGCATTCCCGGTCCCAGTGTCACTTCCAGCATATGACCGGTAAATTCGGCTTCTGCCCCCACTTTCAAGCCACGAGTGCTTTCAAACACTTGTACATACACATTCTTGCCAACCACCTTGATAACTTCTGCCATCAAACGGTCACCTCCGGTATGAATGTAACATATTTCATTCTGAGCTACTGGTCCATCCACAGTCAATGTCACCATGTTGGCAATAACTCCTAATACAGTTCCTTTTGTTGCCATTCTTATCTAATTTTACTATTTTCTAAACTCTTCAGGTATCTGAACCTCATCCTTCAAATGCTGAATCATCTGACGGAACAATTCATTTCCTTTTTCCTTATCCAATGCAATCCAACGCTCTATCATCTCAAGATGCAGCAAGAAGACCAGCAGTCGCTCCACTGTGAAATAATGGAAAAACGATTCATCTTCCAGCCATTTCCACTTCAACTGATCGATTTTCTTTTCCCGCTCCAACAAGCTCTCTGTTTCTGAAATACGTACTACCCGCTCCAAATAGTCTATTTCTGTAGACAAACCGAAATCACGTGCATTAGAACTGCGTAGCTGGTTACAGACTTCAGTATCACCGACAATACAAGACGACACGTCCATCTTATATTTTCGGGCAGTCAAAGCAGAAAGAATATTATTTACATTAAGATTGAATTCAAACCAAGCTGATAGGAATGGATTGCCGCATTTTATAGCAGATGCATAGTACATTGAAGCCAACAAATCTTGAGCACGATACTTCTCTTCATCCTCCAATTCTTGATAAGCGACTACAAAATCAGTCAAATAGGAAGGATATTTCTTATCGGCCTTATCACCATCGCGAACGGCTTGAACAAGAAGACGTAGCTCCTCATCAGAAAAGCGACCTTTATCATCGGCTACTGCTTCTTTATGGGAAAGTATCTGAAGGAGGTTTGCATTGTCATACTTATAGTACAACCAATCGATCATTCTACGGTCTTTATCCCCCAATGAAAGATACATTTCCTCGGAAAAGCACTTCAATGTGTAACTAAGCTTGCCGTCATCCAAAGACAAATCAGGCAAACCTGCCACTAAATAATAATAGCTGCCCATACACACTAAAATAACATTTCAACCAATTGTGGACGTAGGAAATCCTTAAAATAATTTTCAAACTCCTCTTCTCCAAAATTCACTTTATAAGAACCGTCGACCGGAGAAATACTGAACAAGGCTTTTATTCCATTCACTTGTTCAATCTTCACACCTTTATCCAACAAGGTCTTGGCATGTTGCAAGAAATATTTCTTCAAAGAGTCGGCATCACTCACTGATATAACGACCGGTTCACTGGCAGTCCACTGAGTAGCCAAGTTTACAATAAATTTACTTAGGAACTCTTTATCGGATACAAAACCTTTTACAGCATCATTTACAGTAGAATTTGTCAACAAATTGATAATTTCTGTTTTCAAAGCATTCAAAGCCTGTCCAGCAAACAGTTTCAATTCAGATTTTGTATTTTCATTTAATTCTTCAGCCGACTTACGAGCATCCTGAAGTATTTTATCTGCTTCAGCTTTTGCATCATCAATCAATTGCTGTGCTTTTTTTTGTGCCTCTTCAATCAAACGTTGTGCTTCAAGATTACCTTTTTGCACTCCTTCTTGATAGATTTTGTCGGCCAATACCTGAATTTTATTTTCCATGGCTGTATATTATATATTGATTATAAAATTAACATAAATCATCGCTTTCTAAAAGCTTACTAATTCCAAATATACGAAAACAATACTTATACACCACCATATTAAAGCAATATTTTCACTCAAACAGCAAAAAAGACTTCTAAAACTCGATTATTGGCAACTGGATATTACAAAAATCGATACTGCCTATTAGAAAGATATAGCAGCAGCTCCCCCCCCCAATAGAGCAACATAGAATATACAAACACAAAAAAGCCCCGAAGCGTTTCCGCTTCGGGGCCCAATAGAACGGCGACTACCTACTCTCCCACAGTCTGCAGTACCATCGGCGTGACGA
>RCNI01000156.1_pt1 | contig 43320 bp, 44 predicted proteins | sample 2041151 | NCBI WGS metagenome assembly RCNI01 (sample SAMN09708214, study PRJNA481090) | feces metagenome | isolation source: feces | place: Antarctica: Albino Rookery
TGCCGGAGATGCACGAAAAGCAGTCGAAGCCCAAACAGGTGTCCCGGTTATCACAAGCAAAAATGCAGTGCAGCTGAATCAAGTTGTGGTGAATTTGCTTGAGAGTGGAATCCCTATCGCTGAAGATCCTAAAGAGAAAAAATAATTTTTTTGACTCTGAAAAAAACGGGATTTGGAACGGCATCTAAACTGTTCACCCGTTCCAAACGAAAAAGGCTGAGGTTTATACCTCAGCCTTTTTCGTTTGGTGTTCCAGAAAGCAAAGCCTTGCTCAATTCATGCAATGGGAGTTCTTCCCCTCGCAGTCTCCACACGCAGATTCCAGATTGCTCGTTGGTATTTATGCCTTCTGTCCCTCTATATTAGCTTTAAGCTCAATAAAAGCTTTTTTTCGTTCTGCGTTTTCTATGCTCATGAAAGCTAAAAGGCACATTTGATATGTTTCGTCATACCAGTATTCAAGTTCCTCATCATCCATATTTGCAACATAAGCTTTGTATTTTTTCTTTGCGGATGGGTCTACATTGTTATGGCGTAAATTGAGATTATTGAACAAATAAAACAAATCATCTTTCAGTACTGAATTAATATTACTAAGCTCAGCCTGTTTACCCTCTAAACTACCGGCAAGCTGTATTATAGTTTGTTTTTTAGCTTCAATATCACCCTTCATTGAGTAGTGATTATAATAAATCAGTTTATAAGAAATTTCTTCAGAAATTAAATCACTTTCAGCTACTGCAATGGCTGCATTATCTTTAGTCACAAAAACAGCAAATCCATCTTGTGAGCATTTAACGTACCCAAGTTTATCTATAAGTATAAGCGTTTCTATGTGCTGGATATAAGTTTCAGTGTTATAGGAAACGTGCCTTGCAAAATTGTAAATATATTCTCAAAACTAACTAAAAAATCTATATCATCTGAATACTCTACATCTCCAAAGTTAAAATCCGTATGTTGCATCAAAATCTTGAATAGTAATGCAAATACCTCTATAAGGAAGGCTCATAAAATTTTCTTCAATTTCATCCTCCAATGTGAGTCCATCATCATTTATGTAACAATATACCAATTTGTGCAATCTTTGATATTCTATACTTATATCAATCTTTCCCGCTTGCAGTACCTGCGCAAAGTTTCGGCGCATTTTCTCTCATCTCCTGTTTAATGCTGGTATTTCCTTAAATACTTTTTTTATAATACCCAAACAGTTTCACTAAATCAATACTATTTTTACAGTTTTCTGAATGCGTTACTCCATTGCTCATAAATATAAGTACTTTTTCTTTAAACAGCAGATATTTATTTAAAACATGGTAAACTGAGCTTAAATCTCTTGCAATCTGCCCCAATTTCATGTATTCTGAATAGCAAATCAAAAATGCGAGGAACTACTATGATTAAAGCTGAAAAACTGTCCTTTGGCTACGGCCATGTGGATCTCTATGATAAAATAAATTTCACTCTTGAGGAAGGCCGGCACTGCGCCCTTATCGGAAGCAACGGAACCGGCAAAACTACCCTTGTTAAGATTATCTGTAATCCCGAAAGCTTTATTTTTACAGGTAAGCTTATCCGCGAGGCTCTGGGGCGCATCGGCTATGTGAGCCAGTACGCTGCTAGGGACAAAAACCAGTCCGTTACCGTTCGGGACTACCTGATGGAGGATTTTCTCGAGCTGGATAAAAAAGCCGCTGAGCTTTGCGAAAAAATGGGCGACTGCATAGATCTGGACGCCGTTCTGGAAGAATACCAGAGCGTTCTGGACGAGCAGAGCGCCATGGATGCCGACAACTGCGTTGAGAACATCCGCCGTCAGCTCCAGCTTGCAGAGCTGGAGGATAAGGCAGATTTAGAGCTGCATCTGCTCTCCGGCGGTGAATACAAGCTGGTTCAGGTTATACGCCAGATGCTCCGCCGCCCCGGTCTGCTGATTATGGACGAGCCGGATGTATTTCTGGATTTTGAAAACCTCAACGGTCTCCGCGACCTTGTAAACGCCTACGCCGGAACTCTGCTGGTTGTCACCCACAGCCGCTACCTGTTAAGCCACTGCTTTGACAAAATCTGGCATCTTGAAAACGCCGATTTGCAGGAGTTTGACGGCAACTTCCGGGACTATCAGTTTGCTCTGCTTGCACGCAAGGTTGAAATGCAGGCTGCCGCAGCAGAGGAAGAGGAATGGATTGAGAAAACCGCCGCTCTGGTGGAGCGGCTTCGCGACGATGCAACCGAGGTCATCGACCCCCGCCGCGGCCGCGCCCTTAAAGGCAAGGTCAGCTATCTGAGACATCTTCAGGCACGGCAGATCAAAGCTCCCTTTGTAGACATTCGTCGGCCGGAAATCCGCATGCCCGCTGTTCCTGAAACCACGGAAGCTGCGGTACTGCTGGAGGTTTCCGACTACTCCCTAAGCTTCGATAAGAACCTGCTTGAACATGTAAGCTTTGCAGTTCACGCAGGGGAAAAGGTGGCAATCGTCGGCGCTAACGGCACCGGCAAAACCTCCCTTTTACGTGACATTCGCGCAGGCAGCAGCCCCGCCGTTCACTACGGCGAGGAGGCAAAAATGAGCTTTTTCTCCCAGCTTCAGGAGGAGGCTTTGGGCGAGGATCACAGCATATTTGAGGAATTCAGTGAGGCGGGAATGGACTCTGAGGGCATGGTGGAATACTATCTCAGCCGCTACTGCTTTGACCCCGAGGGATTGAACCGTAAAATCTGCCAGCTCTCCGGCGGCGAAAAGAATTTGCTTCAGCTGGCAAAGCTTGCTCTGGGGCAGAAAAATCTCCTGCTTCTGGATGAGCCCTCCAGCCACCTTGACACCTTCGCTCAGATGGAGCTTGAGCATGCCATTATTGACTACCCCGGCGCGGTGCTCATGGTGTCCCACGATTTCTACACCATTGCAAGCTGCATGGACAAGGTGCTTTTCGTTGAAAACGGCACTCTCCGCCCCATGTCTATCCGCGCCTTCCGCAAGATGATTTACAAGAGCCATTTCAGCAAGGATTACCTTGAACTGGAGCTTAAGCAGAAAGCTCTTGAAACAAGAATTGCGGTCTGCCTTGAAAAAGGCGAAAACGAAGAAGCCAAAAACTACCTTGCTGAGCTTGAAGCCATTGTTGAGGCTATGAAATAAAATAACAAAACCGGAGAGTTTCCTCTCCGGTTCTTTTTTATTCAGTTCAGACAGGGGCACTTTCTTTGCCGCTCATTTTAAGCCTGTATAGTTCAAGCTCTGCTTTTGCGTGCTCCGCAAGGGCTTTGGCCTTTTCTGCCTCGGCTCTGGCTTTTTCAAGCTCAATTTTTGCAAGCTTCAATGCGTGGCTTTCCTCTTCCGGCGGTGTGGCTGAAAGGGGTTCAGATACTTTTACTTCCGCCACAGGTTCAGAGGTTTTTACTTCCGCCACGGCTGAGGTGGGTTCTGATGACTCCGGTACTCTCTCTGCAACCGGCTCTGCCGCAATGGTTTCAAGCTCAGGTACAGGGGTCTTTTTGCCGTAAATCAAGGCAGTAGCTGCACAAAGAACGGCGGCGGCAAGGAGCATCATTATTCCTGTCTTTGTGAGATTTGGATTGGGGCATTGTGCAAGCTGGGAAAGCGGGCAGCCGTAGGGGTTCATGGAAAGCTCCACCCCAAGACCTGCAAGCGCCAAGACCGCGCCGATAGCTGCCGTTATACCTGCGCCTTTGAATTTTCCCGCAAGGCCGATAATGGAGGCAGCAAGGCCGACAAGGGAGGCTATGAGCAGAAGTATAGTTGCATAAGCCCTGCCCATGCACTCATGGGTGACGGCAATTTCCGTATCGGCAACAAAGGTGCGGCCTGTCTGCACCACCTCTGCCGCCTTATCCAGATCAACGGCCTGCTGATCGTTCAAAATAAGGATTTCGCCGTTTTCGTCCAGCTTATAGAAATTATAATTTGCGCTGAGACGGTGGGCAATGCTCTGAACGATAGGCTCACCCATTTTATTATAATAGGTATCTGTGCCGATTATGGTTTTAAGTCCCTCGGCAAGCTGAGCCTGTCCGCCTTCAAAAACGCTGAGCTGTTTAAGACCCTCGTTTAATGAGCGCTTGCCGCTTTCATATCGGCTTATACCCTCATTGAGCTTGCCTCTGGCCTCTTCCAGCAAGGCATCCTTTTCGGCAAGGGTGGCTTTTGCCTCATCAAGCTGTGTTTTTGCCGCTGCCGCCGCGGCTTCACCGGCTGCAATGTCGGCTCTGCCCTTTTCCACCGTCCTCATGCCCTCTTCATAGGCCTGAATCTGGGCAAGCCCCTCATTATACTGGTTGACTATATCCTGCATAGTCAGCCCCTCTACCCCCGCTTCATAGATGGAAAGCATAATGTCTACCTGAATTTTCAGGGCGTTTGCCTTTGCCATCTCCCCGGCTTCTAAGGCTGCATTATACTCGGCAAGCTTCTTTTCATAGGCATTCTTATGCCCCATGCATATGTTGTAAAGAGGCTCTACACGTGCAAGCTTGGCTTTACCCTCCTCGTAAGCCTGCTTATTCTCCGCAAGCATCTGCTCGCCTGCGGCAAGGGTGGCCCTGCCCTCCTCCAGCTTTTGAAGTCCCGCCTCATACTCGGCGTACTTCTGCTCATAGGTGGCGTGACCCTGGGCAAGGGCGGCTTCGCTTTCGTTAAATAAGGGCTGCTTCCGGGCAAGCTCGGCTCCGCCTGCTTCCAAAGCCGCTTTGCCCGCCTCGGCTGTCTCTACGCCCTCCGTATATTTGCTTTCATTTTCCTTTAGCTGTGCTATGCCCGCGTCGGCTGCATCGAAATTATCCAGAGCCTCTGCCTTGACTTCTTCCCAAAAGCTCTTAGTGTCAAGAATACTCCTGATATTCATGCCTCCGAAAACCAGACCTGTAATGCTCATTACCATTAGGGCTGCGCATAAAATACGAATCAGAGCTTTTTTCATAGGAAATTCTCCCTCTAAATTTAATATTCAGTTTTAATATACAGCGGAAAAACAAGAAAAGAATTAAGCCTCAGCGCCGAAAACCTTTTTCTCCCGTTTTCGGATTTTTCTCTCCATTCCCTGACGGATGAAGCCCGGATGCGAATTCCACCTTTCGCAATTATTCAGTTCATACGTCATTTCAGGAATAAAACCGTAATAATGACTTTGGTATGAAATCGGGCACGCGGCTGACTTTCGGTAAAAAGTGCCCGCTCCACTGTTGACTTCAGACCCCCCCTTCCCCCTTAGTCACTTATTTGACACAGTTTTACTTTATACCCCCTCGAAAACATAGTCAACACCTCTTATACATGTCTGCAAGTTTTTTATATCAGGCGCATTTTTATTATATCTGATTTTTATATATCTTGCTTTTACGGTATTGTAAAATTCAGAAGAAAGCCCGCAGAATATAGGCTTTCCGAGTTTTATTTATTTTGCTGTCGCTTTTATTGTGTCTGTCGATTTTTACATCCTAAATGATTTTGACTATACACATTTTAAGTCATTTCTATACAAAAACACCCTAATATATTTATGCTTTTAGCCCTAAACTCAGGTGCTTTACTTCTAAGTTTAAGGTGCAGAATGAGCACTATTCCTTTTGTGAAACTATATACATTTTTTGTCGGCAGAGGGAGGCAAAAAGAAGCCCCGAGATTTAAGTCTCAGGGCTTTTGACCTTTTATTTTTCTTCCAGATAGTGAACGGCCTTTCCTGTTTTATGGGCGTACTCAATTTCCGACCTTGTGCTGGTGCCTATATAGCCGCCAACGTTTATGACGAAAATTTCATCTGCCATGTCAATTTTCCGCTTGTGCATATCGTCCAGCATTTCTTTTGTGCCCTCTGTCCAGACTTCATCGTCTCCGGAGTGACCGAAAAGTCCGACGCTGATTACGATGTTGCCGTCAAGGGTCAATCGTTTCTGGGTCTCCATAAATTCATCCTTGAACCTTGTGCTGCCGCAGAGGGTTATTACCTTATATTTTCCGACCATATTCTGCTCCTGCTTTCAGATTACTTTTTCATATATGCCGTTTTTATTGGCAAAGCCCATTTTCTTCATGTAGAGCTCGTGCTTTTCGTCGTAGCTGCGGCAGGTAATTTTCTTAACGCCCTTTTTTTCAAGTTCCTTGTACAAAAACTTTCCTATTGAGCAATCCCTGTATGTGGGAACGGCATAGTCAAGGGCTGCATCCAGAGTGCCGTCGGGACTGAGGTTTCCCATGAGCAGTCCCACGGGGGATGCGTCACAGCAGACTATATAAGCGGCGTTTCCGCTGTACTCCCCGCTCTCATTTGGGAAAAACTCTGCGATATCTTTCTTATAATAATTAAGGAAGTAGGTAAGATAGGTGTCATCTTCCCTGCCGTCTATAATATCGTAGTGCTTGGCTGAACCCGTCAGCTTAAAAAGATTATAGGCATTTATGAAAATAATACAGAAGTTCATAAGAGCCAGCGGGTAGGAATGGATAATTAGGGCATAGGCGGCGGAAATTACGCTGCCTAGGGTGTTGAATATTCTAAGCTTAACCACCGATGACATCATCAGCGACACTATCACCAGAATGGAGCCCAGATAACCGAATAATTCAAGAAGCATGGATTTCTCCCCTTTCAGCTTTATAAAAGCATTGTACAACATTTTATTTACTATGGCTACACTCATTTTCTTATTCTTCAAATTGTAACCAAACTGTGTACACGCTTTGAACACATGGTAAACCTTAAAACAAAGCTTTCTTTTCCGCGCTTTTTGTCTGAAAGGTGGGTGAACGAAGTGTTAAAATCAGCTATAATAGGTTTTTATTGTTTGAAAGGATGTTTTTAATGAAAAAGCTGTCTGCACGTGAAATTTTCTCTATCCCAAACATTTTAAGTTATTTCAGAATTGTGCTTATCCCTGTTTTCTGCCTCATGTATCTCAAGGCAGAAGCTCCCGCCGACTGCCTTTGGGCCGGTGTTGTGGTGCTCATTTCCTCAATAACCGACTTGTTTGACGGTATGATAGCCAGAAAATTCAACATGATTACAGACCTGGGAAAAGCTCTCGACCCCATAGCCGATAAGCTGAGCCACGCCGCTCTCGCTGTCTGCCTTGCTATCCGCCACCCGCTCATGTGGGCGCTTATTGCTCTTATGGTGATTAAAGAGGGCTTCATGGGTATTATGGGAATTTATTTTCTCCGTCGGGGCAGAATGTTAAACGGCGCAAAATGGTTCGGCAAGGTCTGCACCGCTTCCCTTTTCGTTACCCTGCTGGTGCTGTTCCTGTTCCCCCAGCTTCCCGAGGCTTGGGTAAACGGTCTTATCGTGTTCCTGATGGTGATTATGCTGGCAACCCTCATTATGTATATTCCCGAATTTAAGAAAATGTACCGCAGTGAGGCCGGCATGGAGGTCGGTAAGAAGTCATAAAGCTTCTTCACACCACATACTTTCTGCACATTCTCACCATGATTTCCCCTGCGCTGAAAAAGCAGCGCAAAATATGTTAAATCTATAAACAGCGGACACTGTTTAATTCCAATTTGGTAATTTTAATTTTTTCAGGAACTTTTTCCATTTCTCTCCGTCATATAATCACAGACAATAAATAAGCAAGGAGAATTTAAAATGAAAAAATTTGTTCTTATTTTTCTTACCACTCTCATACTGTTAGCTGTGCCGGGTCTCAGCGCATGCGGCAAGACCGCTGGGATTGATGATAAGGAAAGCGCAGACACAGATATTAACGCCGAAGCTCCCGCAGACTCTCAGCTCCTGCCAGACAGCGTTTTATACTACGGTGAGGTTCTGGAAATCACCGCCGCTGAGGACGGCAGTATAACTCAGATTTACATGAATTCCGAGGCAGACGGCGAAATCATCATAAACGTCGGCCCTCAGACCTTCTGGATTGATTCCGGAAACATGAAAGCCGATGACCCCTCCACCCTGAAGGAGGGCGACAGGATATATGTTTTTCACAGCCCCGTTGTGGCAATGTCCCTCCCCGCTCAGTCAGCAGGCTTTGCAATCGTACGCAATATTCCCGCTGATGCCGGCTGTGCCATGTTCCATGAAATTGAGGAAGTCAACGCCACTGATAAGGGCATCAGCATTGTCACCGACAACGGCAGCAAAACCATAAATGCTGACGCTGAAACCGTAATTTCCGCCTATGACGAAAGCAAAGTCTCCATTGAGGACGTAAAGAAAGGCGGTCACATGATGGTTATCTATAACGAAAATCTCAGAGCCGCCCATATCATGCTCCTGCCCGAAATTTAAAGCAGACATAACAAAAACCCGACGTTTTAACGTCGGGTTTTACTTTTTCCCCGGGATATCAATGAATAATAAGGGCATAGGGTGAAAACAGGGTCTTTTCCATTGCCCCTTTTGTGTATGGGTTTATTCCCACATATTCAGCAATATTATTCATTAAAGACAGGCCGTAGCAGCTCACAAGCCCCGCTTTGTGCATCATAAAGTGATTGGTGGCGGAATCGGAAAAGCCGGTGAAAATTTTAGGATTATTGCGTATTATATCAAAATCTATGTCAAAATTAAGCGTCTCTTCATTAAAATTAAGGCCGACATTCCCGCTCTCAACAGATATATCCCATATTAAACTCCAAAAAATAAACTTGAATTACAGTAACACATTTTTTTCGCCGTATCAATATACTTGCTTTTTCTTTAAAATGGTATTACTATGGAGTATACCGCAATTAGGGTAAATCAGTAAATTAAGATTTTATATAGACAGGAGTTATTTTTATGAAAACTGTTCCCCAACGTTTAACCGAATTTCGTGAAGCAATGAAGAAGTCCGGCTGTGACATTTTCATCATGCCCTCTTCTGACGCTCACGCCAGTGAATATGCACCCGCTCATGACACCGCATGGGAGTATTTTTCCGGTTTCTCATGCGAAAACTCTAACCTGCTTGTAACTTTATCCGAAGCCGCCCTCTGGGTTGACGGCCGTTTCTTCGGTGCCGCCGATAAGGCTTTAAACGGTACCGGCGTCCAGTCCATGCACATGGGCGTGAAGGGTGTTCCCGCAGTTAATGAATGGCTTGAAGAAAAACTGAGTGCAGGAATGGTTCTGGGCTACAACGCCGAGACCATGCCTTTAACTCAGATGAGAGGTCTTAAAGACATCTGTGACAAAAAGGGTGCAGAGCTGCGCGACCTGCCTCTGGTAGACCAGGCTTGGACTGAGGCGCGCGCTCCCCTGCCCGCAACTCCCGCTTGGATTTTGGGCAATGAGTTTGCAGGCAAAGGTGCAGAGGAAAAGCTGACTATTTTCAGAAATAAGCTGAAGGAGGTAAACTGCGACTGCGCCGTAATCACATCTCTTGACAGCGTTGCATGGCTCTTTAATCTGCGCGCCGCCGACGTTGACAACACCCCTTACGCTCTGGCATTTTCATATGTGGACATGGAGAGCGCTGTTCTGTTCATGGATTACAGCCGTCTCAGTGCTGAGGGTGCAGTCACTCTCAAGAATGCAGGCGTTACCATTATGGGCTACAAGGACATGCCCGAATTCCTTACCAAGAAGGAAAAGGCTCTCAAGGTTCTTGTTGATCCTTCCAGTCTGAACGCCGCTTTAAACAACGCTCTGCGCGGAAACTCCAATTTCAGCGTTGTTGAGGGCAGCGACCCCATTGCACTTTTAAAGGCAGTTAAAAACGAAACCGAGCTTAAATGCACCAGAAAGGCTCACCTTTACGACGGTGCAGCTATGGTCAAATTCCAGATTGAGCTGGAAAAGAGACTCTCTGCGGGCGAAAAGCTGAGAGAGACTGACATTGACACCATTCTTCACAAATACCGCAGTGCAAACCCCGGCTTCATCGTGGAGAGCTTCCCCACCATTGCCGCCTACGGCGAAAATGCCGCCAACATGCACTATGCTCCCAAAGCAGGTTCTGACGCTGAACTTAAAAACGAGGGTTATCTCCTTGTAGACAGCGGCGCTACATACTACGAAGGCACTACCGACATTACCCGTACTTACGCCCTCGGCGCTCTCACCGAAGAGGAAAAGCTTGCATACACCAGAGTTCTCCGCTGCCACATTGATGTTGCAATGGCAGTCTGGAAAGAGGGCGCAACCGGCGGAGAGCTTGACATGATGGCCCGTCAGCCCATGTGGAGACATATGCTTGACTACCGCTGCGGCACAGGTCACGGCGTTTCTCACGTCGGCGCTGTCCACGAAGGCCCCCAGAGTCTGAGACCTCACAACGGTATTGTATTTGTTCCCGGTATGATAATCACCGACGAGCCGGGCATTTACGAGGAAGGCCACATGGGAATACGCATTGAAAACGAGCTGGAGTGCGTTGAAGCAGGCGAAAGCGAATACGGCAAATTCCTCCGCTTTGAGCCTATAACCTTCGTGCCTATCGACATGAGCTGCGTACTGGCAGACGAGCTTACAAAGGAAGAAAAAGAGTGGATTAACGCCTACCACGCCGCCGTTCTGGAAAAGCTCAGCCCCCTGCTTAACGAGGAAGAAATTCAGTGGCTCACCGCAAAATGCACCGCTGTCTGAGTGCAGATTAAAATATAAAATCAAAGGCAGATACTTTAAAAGTATCTGCCTTTGCCTATTAAAGATAGCAGCTTTTAATTTATTTTACCACTGAAACGGTTTTGATGCCGTAATATTTAAAGCACCTGACCGCAGTTTCGTCTATTATCTCTCCGCAGCAGACTATTGGAACGGCGGGGGGACAGCCAACACCCGCAGAGGCTAAAATCCTGCCCTCTGCCCGCTCTATGGGAATAGCCTCACTTAAAGATAACATGGCTTCTCTGATGTCCATTCCCTTTTCCGCTTTTCCGGGAACGGGCGGCTTTTCGGTGATTTCCGCCTTTCGGGGAATGTTCAGCAAAGCATTTTCGATTTTCAGAAGCTCTGCATCGGTATTTAAGGGGCTTAACATCAAAACCAGATAATCCCTGTCGTAAAACTCCGGAATTATGCCCTGCTCCTCCAAAATCTCCCCAAGCTCTTCTCCCGAATAGCCGTAAGGCTTGGCGGAAATGCTGAGCTTAATTTCCTCGTAGCCTATAAGAGTATAGCCGCGGCACTTCAATTTATCCTTTAAAATAAGCATTTTCTCGGAAAATGCCTTTAAATCATCGCGAAAGCGTTCGGATAAAAACTTATTCACCATGTCGAGAGACTGCAAGATAAGATAGGAAGGGCTGGTTGAGCCGAAAAGCATAAGCGCCTGCTTTGCCATAGGCACAAGCTCTTTTACGCCTACATGGAGATAGGCCGCACCCGTCAATGCAGGCAGAGTTTTATGGGCGGAGTCACAGCACAAATCTGCCCCTAAGTCCATAGGGTGACGGCTCTCCGGCAGGAATTTCAGGTACGCGCCATGGGCATTATCAACCAGAAGAAGTGCGCCGTTACGGTGGCAAACCTCAGATAATTCCCCGATATTCTGAGTATTTCCCAGATAATCAGGACTTGTTATGTAAACCGCCGCAGGCTTTTCCTCACCGGAAAACATTTTTTCAAGGCTTTCGGGGCTGATTTTACAGCTGAGATATGAGCCTTCACTTTCTCCGTACAGCCATTTGACTTTAGCGCCAAGCAAGGCGGCGGCACTTAAAAAGGTCTTATGAACGTTCCGTGCGGCAGCAATTACAGGCTCTTTTCCCTGCATTTTTGCCGCCATAAGTGCAAGGTACACCATAGCTCTTATGCACTGGGAGGAGCCTTCCGCTGAATAAAAAGTGGGACAGCCGAAGAGAGACGATGCGTTTTCCTCGCTCTCTTTTATTATTCCCTCGGCTTCATAAAGGCTGTCTGCGCCCTTAATCTCCGTTATATCAAATTCTTCAAAGCCCAAAAGCTTCTCGCCCTTATGTCCGGGCATATGTGAGCGGAGAGCCTCGCTCAAGGCGTAGGCTCTCACGAAATCAACTATCGGCGTTTTCACTGCTCGGCTTTTTTCAGCGTTCTTGCAGCCTCAACCATGACGGCGCACTCAATACGCTTGCGGAAAAGCTCGCAGCTCTGCTCATATACGCCGCGGATTGAGCCGGTAGCGTGGTAGGCATTGGCGGAGCAGCCGCCGGAGCAATAAAGTCTTGCCCAGCAGTCACGGCATTCAGGGTGGGCGTAAACGTTGCATGCCTCGAACTCGCTCTGAATTTCGCGGTTGGTAACACCGTCCCAGATATTTCCAAGTCTGAACTTCTCGTCGCCCACGAACTGGTGGCAGGGGTACAGATCGCCCCAAGGGGTAACAGCCATGTATTCAGTGCCGGAGCCGCAGCCGGAAATACGCTTATAAATGCAGGGGCCGCCGGTGAGGTCTATCATGTAGTGATAGAAGGTAAAGGGTCTGCCCTCATCATCTCTATCCAGCATAAGCTTTGCAAGCTCCTCATACTGCTGCTTTACTATCTCCACGTCCTCGTCGGTAAGTCTTGAGGGGTCATCAGCGGCGCAGACAACAGGCTCCATACTGGTTTCGGTGAAGCCTAAATCAAGCATCTGCTTAACATCCTTCAAAAAGTCGGGATTGTTGTGGGTAAAGGTGCCGCGCATGTAATATTCCTTATCCCCTCTTGCCTTAACAAGCTTCCGGAACTTGGGCACTATGCGCTCCCAGCTTCCGTTGCCTGCCATATCCACTCTGAAACGGTCGTGAACTTCCTTGCGTCCGTCAAGGCTCAGAACAACGTTATTGCACTCCTTATTGCAGAAGTCGATAACATCATCATCAATGAGCATACCGTTTGTGGTAAGGGTGAAGCGGAAATTCTTGTTGTGCTCCTTCTCAATGGAACGGGCATATGCAACAAGCTGCTTTACCACGTCAAAATTCATCAGAGGCTCGCCGCCGAAGAAGTCAACCTCCAGATTGCGGCGTGTGCCGGAATTTTCAATCAGGAAATCAAGTGCCCGCTTACCTACTTCATAGCTCATTACTGCTCTCTCGCCGTGGTACTTGCCCTGACTTGCAAAGCAGTAGGAGCAATTCAGGTTGCAGGTGTGGGCAACATGGAGGCAGAGAGCCTTTATTATGCCGGTAGACTTTCTCTTAAGAGTGTCTGCCATAGGCTCAAAGGTGTCCTCAGTGAAGAGACGGCCTTCCGCTTTCAGCTCCAGAATGTCATCATAGCACTCATTTATATCTGCCGCGGTAACATCGGCGTTATCCTTATACTTTTCGGAAAGAGCCTTTACTATATCTTCTCTGCTCTCGCTCTCAAAGCGCTCTATTATATCATAGGCCACATCGTCTACACAGTGAACGGAGCCGGAGCACACGTCCAGAACGATATTATAGCCGTTAAGCTTATACTGATGTATCATGTCAAATTTCTCCCCTAACGCTAAAGCTTAAAAAAACCGCCTGATTACAGGCGGAATTTTTAAAAAAGTGTTTTACTTCTTGGTGTTCTCGCACTTCTGGTTTGCAATACCGCAGCTGGTCTTGCATGCGGACTGGCAGGAAGTCTGGCACTCACCGCAGCCGCCGTTCTTGGCGCTCTCGCAAAGGTTGCGGGTATTGAGAGTTGTAATGTGCTTCATTAGACACACCTCCACATTTATTTCTCATGAAATTATATCCTTTATACGGCAAAAAGTCAAGAATAGTTTTAAGATATAAAAACTTAAAAAAACTTTATAAATTGAACTATTGCGGTATTCACTTTTTCAATGTATAATACAGAAGAATAATAGAAATCATTTACACAAACGAAGGAAGGTTTCATTATGATTTGTAAATTCTGTAAAAATGAAATACCCGATACCTCTCTCTCCTGCCCTGTCTGCGGCAAAACCCTTTACGAGGTCAGACAGCGCCCTATGCCTGAGGTTGAGAAAGAACCCGTCAGAGCTAAATCTCCTCTGAACCTGCTGCCCCTTATCTGCGGCGTGCTGGCTCTGGTGGCAATAATCATCGCCATTGTGGCTACCGTTTCTGTTAAGAAAAATTCCACCATGCTTACCGACAGCATCAACACCGAGGTTGCAAAACTTGAGCAGCGTATCTCCGTTATGGAATACAAGCTCAAAGACATGGAGGAAAAGGCCGCTCCCCAGACCCAGAATCAGCTTCCCCCCTCCACCCTGCCCGGTGCTGCCGTTCCAGGTCAGGTAACCACTCCCACCGCAAATCCCGACGCTAACGCAAAGAAGCTCACTATCCTTGCTAAACCCACCGCCGAGGAACGCCAGCTTGGATACAAGAGTCAGGATGGTCACTACCTCTTCGGCTTTATCGTTGAAGGTGATCTTGAAGGCTTCAAGTGGGAAAAGAAGCAGCCTAACGGCTCTTGGGCTCAGCTAAACTTTGATAACAACGGCTTTAACAAGCAGTACGGCATCAGCGTTTTAATCGACCTTGTGGGCGGCAGCACCAAGCTTGTTGCCTCCGGCCTTACCAAGGACAGCGCAGGCGAATATAAGTGCACCGCTTACGGCAAGGGCGGTGATACCCTTTCCGCTTCCGTCACTCTGAAAATTGTTGAGGAACCTGCCGAGGCTCCCGCACAGCAGCCCAACAACAATAACACCAACAACGGCGGTCAGAACCAGCAGCCACATCAGTCTCAGGACTTCGACGATGAAACCATGAGCGGCTTCATGGGTTAAAGCCCGGATTATCGCGGAATATTCCAATTATTTAAATTACGGCACAGTCTCCCATTCAGGGACTGTGCCGTTTTCATATATTTAAGGTGTATTTTCCCCGAGGTACATGCCCCCGGGGAAAATGTTTTTTATCTGCCGCTGCGGCGCAAGGCCTTTTTTGCCAAGCAATAAGGCATAAGCTTTTAAAGCTTATGCCTTGATTTTTTTATTAGGTCTGCTGTGAATTTTCTTTTGCCTGCATTTTCTTTTTTTCGCAGAAAAAATGGTAAACATTATAGACCGTTAAAAGCAGAGTTAATGCAGAAAATACTGCCCATAAAATGCCAATTCCCACCATCGGGGGGCGCAGAATAATCAGGGACAGCAGCAGCTCCGCCGCCATTATAATGAGTACGGTGCAGTTTCCATTAGTCTGCTGTCGGCTGCTTTTTGCCAGAACGCTGATAAGGAATTCACCGAGAAAGAGAGTTATCAGCAGCACATTCACAACGCAGCCGAATTCTTTTGCAACAGCGTATTTTTGAAGCTCCTGAGGGCTTAAAATGCCGGCGGAGGTGTTAATGATGCAGTCCTGAATGTTAGTCTTCAACGTCCAGAGCTGGAGCAGCGCCAGCGCGAGACTTCCCCACTTAAACCATGGTCGCTTGTAGTATGATTTTTCCATGTTGTCAGTTCCTTTATTTGAATTTCGACTTTTTACCGCACGAGGGCAGTACTTCGTTTCTTTTTTTCTTGATTATAGCATATGGCGGCAGGGGTGTAAATACCGAGATGAACTTTTGTTTATAAAATTTTCTTTAAATCGGCATAATATATTTATATAATGTATTTTCTTAAGCAATTCTTAAATATTCTTAAGAAACATTTTCCATATTTGTATGATATAATGCCAAAAGGAGGTGATAAAATGAAGAAATTTGATTTTTATAAATTTGCTTTTATCCTGAGCTGTGCAGGCTTCTGCCTGCCTTGGTTCAGTTATAATCCCAAAATGTGCGGCTATGACTGGGGTGCCGAGTTTATTATTTTCTTTGCCCCTATGCTGCTTATTCTTGGAACATATATTTTTTACGGCTTCGATGCCCTGTGGCTCAAAATCATGGCAGAGCTTGCAGCGCTGCTGAATATTCCCGTTGCCCTTATTCTCTGGGGCCGCTGGGAGAATATCGCAAACATAAATGACGGCTGGAGCTTCTCCCTCCGTGCCGCTCAGCCCGGTTACTGGGTTGCACTGGGGCTGTTCGCAGTTTTGTTTGCGGCGGTGCAGGTGAAGATGTTTAAAGGGAGCGGCTCTCCCGCGGCGGATGAGCAGACTGCTATGGGGCAGGCGTAAGCGGTGATTTTTTCTACAAAGACTGCTGTGAAATGCTGCGAAATAAAGTATTCGCACGAAAATTTCTGCTAATGTGCCGCATTGAAAGCAAACAGCAGAGCTAAAGCAGCAGAGCTCTTGAGGCAGAACTCTTGAGGCAGAACTCTTGAGGCAGAACTCTTGAGGCAGAACTCTTGAGGCAGAACGCAAGCAATATAATCCAATTTGAATTTTAGATAAAAAGAGAAAGTCCGCGATTTAAAGTTTAAAGCTTTAAATCGCAGCATTATTTTAATCGTTCTGTTAGTGCTATTCAGGATTTTACATAAAGAAAAACAGTAATTTTACTTTAGTTATGTAAATCTTTTTTCGACAACGTACGAAGCTTTCTCCCGCTCACCCATGCTCAAATTCCATCTTGTGTTGACAACGGCGTTTTGTTTCAGCTGTTTTTTTCTTTTACTTCTTTTTGAGCTTATATTTAGTTCTCACGATTTAAAGTTTTGAGCTTTAAATCGTGGTGCTTTGCTCCATTTCTAATTCAGAAAACAGTTGTCATCACATCCGTAATCGGATTATGTTAACCGATAGTGAAGCATAAAAGCTTTCTCCCGCGTAACTCTCTATCCTCCTCTTCCCCGGACACAGCGGCTTTGTTTCATTTGTTACAGGTACAAATTCAACTCTGATTTTCTCGTTAGGCAGGGCGCTTTGGGGGCTGCACTCAACTATTTTTCGCTTGTGTTATCTTTTATAGTTTTAGTTATATATTCGCGATTTAGAGTTTAAAACTTTAAATCGCGGTATTTCATTCTATTCCTTTGTTCTAATCCTTTCCAAATTTAGAAATCTGTTATCTTCACGCATGAAAATGTATTATGTTAACCGAATTAAAACTCGATAGCTTTTTCCCACGTAACTCTCTATCCTCCTCTTTCCCGGACACAGCGGCTTTGTTTCATTTGTTACAGGTACAAATTCAACTCTTATCTTTTCGTTAGGTGGGGCCGCTTAGGGCGATGTGTTCAGCTTTTCTCAGTTGGTTTTCTTTTTATAGCTTTCGTTATATTACCGCAATTTAAAGTTTAAGACTTTAAATCGTAGCATTTTGTCCTTTATTCTGTTTAGTTTCTATGCGCAGATTACGCGCGTTTAATAATTATGTAAACCTTAGATGCTGCACGAAAGCTTTCTCCCGCTTAACCCTCAATCTTCCTTTTCCCCGGACACAGCGGCTTTGCTTCATTGGTTACGGGTACAAATTCCACACTGATTTTCTCGTTGGGCAGGGCGCTTTGGGCGCTGTGCTCAATTTCTTTTTGCCCTCTCTCCGAATTTACAAGGCAGGTTACCGCTATTTCGCCGCTTTTTCGCTCCGCTTTAAAATCACATATCTGGTTAAAGGCAAAAAGGTTTTCTTCCAACTTAAAAATATCGGGAAATTCTATGCGTTTAAGCTCATCGAAGCGTAGAATTTCACTTCCACAGGGGCATTTATAGGGCAGAATTCGGGTATAATCTCCGGTTTTATATCTTATTAGGGGCATGGCCTCCATGCCGATGGTGGTGATGACCAGCTCGCCCCACTCACCCCGCGGAACACGTTTTCCTCTTTCATCCACTATCTCCGCGATAACGTGATTTTCACGCAGGTGCATTCCCTCGTGTGCCTGACATGTGACAGCACCGCCCAGAGCCATTTCCCTCGAACCGTAATGGGGAAAAAGCCTTGTGCCCAAAATCTCCTCGCAGCTTTTTTCTACGCATTTCGGGCTTGCATCGCCGCTGACCAAGGCTCTTTCAAGGCTCATTTTTCCAAGTGTTCTGAGAATAAAAAGCAAATTTCCCGGCATTCCCACATATGTATCGGGTTTTTCCGTCTCAAAAAGCTCCCTGATTTCCCCCATACTCAAAAACGGCCCTGCCTTTACCGGTCTGCCCCCAAGCCGCCGGATTGCTTCGGCTATCAGCTCACCAAGGCCGTTTGGCCCTGAAAAGGGCATGGCTATGTAGGTGACCGAACCGGAGAACACAAATTCTCCCAGTCCTGCCATAAACAATCTTACAGTATTTTCCAAGTCTCCGGCGGTATAATACAGCCTTTTCGGTTCTCCGGTTGTGCCGGAGCTTTGCTCCGTCAGCACCCGCTCAACCTTCGATTGAGACAGGAGGAGCATTGCGCCGGAATTTTCCCGCAAATCCTCTGCTGTGGTAAAGGGAAGCGTTTCAAGCTCCTTTAAGTCTGAAAGCTTCTCAGGTAAATGCTTATAAAAGCCCTGCCGCTCCTGCTCCCTTTTTAAAACCTCATTCAGCTTTCTGAGCTGGATTTTCTCAATATCAGCCCTTTTAAGGCTTTTCACATTTTCAAGCTCCATAATGAGAGCTTCTAAATTTGTAGCTTTCATCTTCTGTAAAGCGACTTTCCGTCAATATTTGTCAGGTTATAAGCACAAAACGGCACCATTCCGTAGGCCTTATCCACCTCACATATATAGCAGCGCTGAACCCGCCGCAGGTCAAAATTAAAGCAGTCCTGAAACACCATTCCGGAGATTGCAAGGGTATTCAGCCTTGCCTGTTCTAAAAATTCATCCAGAGCCGAAGTCTCCCACATCTCATCGTCAGGGTCAAAGCTCTCCCCCTCGCCGCTCCACTGATTTGCAACGAACTGCCGTGAATCGTCAGAGCCGGTGCAGCAGCAGCATTCGTTTTCAGGGCGCTTCAGGGCTTTCAGGCTGCCGTCCTTTCTACGCATATAGTTTGCGTGGAAGGAGCAATAGGGATTTTCCGCGCCGCCCCCTGCAAAATCCTCCGCCTTCATTTTTCCATCAGTCTGCTCTTCAATGAGCCTTAACATCTTCGGTATTGTCACCGGCTTTTCAGGGTGCTCCAAGGCACAGCGGCCAAAATAGCTTATGGGCTGGAAATGAACGCCGCGGACAGCGGGCATATTTCGGAGGGCAAAATCCAGAATTTTCCCTATCTGATTTTCGTTTACTCCTGCGGCAATCACAGGGACAAGGACTATCCCCAATCCCGCTCTTGCACAATTTTCTATACATTTGAGCTTTATATTGAGTAATTCCTTACCTCTGAGTACTTTATACACTTCATCGTTCAGTGCGTCGAACTGCAAAAACACCGTGTTAAGTCCTGCCGCTTTAAGCTCTGCGGCGTAATTTTCCTGCTCTCCCAGACGAATTCCGTTAGTGTTCAGCTGGAAAAAGGTGAAGCCCTTTTCCCTGCCCATTTTGATTATTTCCGGCAAATCATCCCGCATGGTAGGCTCTCCGCCGGAGAGCTGAATATTGAAGGGCCCGCCGTGGCTCATTAAAAAGTCATACTGCCCCTCAATCTCCTCCATGCTCAAATCGCTCTCCACACTGTCCCCCGCAGATGCAAAGCACACGGGACAGCGGAGATTGCAGCGCTTGGTCAGTTCAAGAAGCATGCAGCAGCCTTTTCTCCGGTGGCTTTCGCACAAGCCGCAGTCATAGGGACAGCCCTTTTCCGGCTTTCTGCCGTTTATGGGGCTTTCCTGCTTTTTCGTCCCCTTATCCCAGCGGACGTAGCTTCTCAAATCCCCCTCCCAGATAAGACTTTTAAATCTGCCGTGGTCGGGGCAGCTTTTCACCATATAAATGCCGTCATTTTCGGAGTGTTTCTCCGCATCTATCACCCGCAGGCACACGGGGCACACACTTTTAGTCCTGCCGATAAGCATTATATTATTCCCCTTTCGGACAGGATTTCCATGCACTTTTCGTATGTTTTGGCGATTATTTCAGGGCAAAGCTCCACGCGCTTTGCCGGGTTGCCCTTGGTTATATCCTCACAGTCACAGCCGCCGAGCTCCACAAGCATTTCCTCCTTGAACCACTGCGTAAACTCACTCAATGCGGATTTATGCTCCACATGGTCCCGCTCGGTCAGTGAGGGCTTGCCGGTAAAATAGGAAATGACGCAGGCGCCGCCGGTCATACAGCCGCAGAGGCCGCCGGAAAATCCAACTCCGCCGTTTAAGCCGCCCATGGAGCGGACGAAGCCCTCGTCCTCCTCACCTACGGTCTCCAAAGCCAAAATCGCCAATATCTGAGCGCAAAAATACCCCGTCTGACTCAGCTCTAAAATTCTATCAAATAGGTCCATTACTTCTCCTTTTCGCAGATTATTGCAAGATAACGGCACTTTTTACCCGGCACGGTGGGAACGTCCTCACCGCGCCAGATTTTTTCTATATAATACTCCTGCCAGAGGGGCGTTAAGTCCTGAGAGGATAAAATCCGCAGTCCCGCATTTTTTATGTACCCGTCCCAAGGCTCAAAGCACACATCCGAGAGCATGAGCCTGCCCCCTTTTTTCAGCAGTCTCCCTGCCTCTTTAAAGGCTTTTTCTACGCTGCTGCTGACAAAAAAGGCGCACTGGGACAGCACCCCCTCAAAGCTTTCGTCGGGATAGGGTGCATTGAGAAAATCCGCTTTTTTCACCGGCTCTGCTCTGGGGGCAAGGTCTATGCCCTCGGGAATAAGGCCGAATTTTTCCATTATTTCAAAGCTGTCACCCGCTCCCGCGCCCATATCCAGAACCCTTGAGCCTTTGGGGAGAGCCGCAAGCTCAAGCAGCTTCTCCGTCCATTCTCTCCCACCGGGGTGAAAATCCATTATTTATCCTCCAGTGCCCGCTCAACAGCTGCAACCTTTCCAAGCGCCAGCTCCTCCGGCACATACACAAAGCCGCACACCGGACACACCGGCAGCTCTACCGGAAAGCCGTTATCAAGGTACATGAATTTTGCCTTGCCCTTTACCAGCGGCACGCCGCACTTCATACATTTGAGCTTGCCCTCAGGGTCTACGGTGTAATAATTCTTATCTTCCATTTTTACGCCTTCTTTACTATATTCATTCTGTGGCTGTATGCACGGCGCACAAGGTAGCCGCCATCAGTTTCCGTAAACTTTACCCAGAAGGTCACGTTTCCTATTCTGGCACGGCCGATTAAAAGTCCGCTCTCCTCGTCTAAAATGGCTTCCCCTGTTTCTGCCACCTGCTCCATGACCTGCTTCACATCGTCAGCTAAAATCATGCGTTTATCCATCATTTCACGGGCTTCATCCGTGAATTCAAGCTTAAAATCAAGCTTCAACTCCTGTACCTCCTCGCCCCACAGCTCGCGGAGCAAATCATTTTTAAGGCTCAGCCTGTTATACCGCTTCTCGCTTATATCCGGCGGTGAGCCTGCATCTGTGCCGTAAACCAGCTCCAGAATGTGCCTTGACTCCCTGCCCTCTCTGGCAAAGCGGTCACGGCATGCCATGCAATAGCTGATATATGGCGCATCTGAACGGCTTAGGCAGAAATCCGTCATTTCCTTCGCCACCTCCGGATTTGCGTAGGCGGTCAGACCGCCGTAGCCGCAGCAGGGTGAGCGGTCGCCTGAATACTCTGTCTCTATAAGCTCACAGCCTAAACGCTTTGCAATTTCTCTTATGGCCTTTTGGGTGTGCTCGTCCCCTCTTGCACCGCATGAATCGTGCATGGCGGCAGGTCTTGGGAGCGCCCTTGCACCCGCCGGCAGACCTAATTTCAAGAGCACGTCCCAAATTCCGATAACCTCTGAATTTTCGTGTTCCGAAAGCTTCACCTTACAGGTGGGACAGCCCGCGATTATTATAGGGTCGCCAAGTTTTCCAAGCTCCCTGTCTATAAACTCCTTTACGCCCTCGTACATTTCCTCTCTGCCCGCCCAGTCGCAGATTGCACCGCAGCAGCCCAGCATTATGGCAACGCCGCCGTCAAGTCTCCGGCACAGATCCTCATATGCCGCACGAACGGTTTCGGGGGCTATGGCTGTTGCCTGACAGCCGGGAAAAAACACGTATTTGCACTTATCATAGCCCAGCTGGGGACGGCTCAAAAAGCCCTCCTCATTGGAAAAGCCCATGTCAAGCAATGCAAACTCATGGGGCGCAAGGGGCATTTTATCCGTATGCACCATGTTCCGGCGGGCGGTTTTGCAAACCGACGCCATATCGTAGCCGTTGGGACAGGTAACGGTACACTGACCGCAGAGGGAACAGGCGTTTATGGGCTTATTCATCATGTGGTCGCCCATTATGATACTTACATTATTATAAATTTCCCGCGTCAGCACCTTGGGATAAATTTTGTAGTGCTGAAGATAGGCACAGCCCTTTATGCACTCGTCGCAGTGGCACTGGATACAGCGCTGTGCTTCTTCAGCTGCCTGCTCCTTAGTGTAGCCGCCCTCCGGCACAGGCACGGCGGTCAGTTTATCCACGCCCTCGGTGTTTGTGTAAAGCTCGGTTTTAACCGCACCCTCCTCACCTCTGGAGTTATTTGGGTCAAGCCTCTGAGCCAGACGGTCAAGGCTGAGAGCGGCTTTTTTAGCGCCGAACGCAGCGGAGAGAACGCCGGAGGTTTCACCCCAGATAAGCCTGTTTTCACGGTCGTACATTAAATTTTCGTCTGATGTGCAGTGGGGGTAGGCAGTCTGAGCGCATATTTTTGAGGCGCACACCAGGTCAAAGCCCTCTCTGAGCGACAGGATATTTTCCGCTGTCAGCTGGGTTTCAAAGCGGAAATCAATGTCCATTGCTTTAAGTGCGGAAACGTCGGCGGCAAGTCCGGCCTCGTCCATAAGCTCAGTCTCTTTAGAGAGGAATTCCCCCTCGTCCCTTTCCTCGCAGAAAACCGTCACCGGATAGGCTTTTTTGGTAAGCTCTCCTGCCAGAAAAGCGCAGAACAGGCCAGAACCGAAAATTGCTGCGGTTTTCTTCTTTTTAAATCTCAGCAACCCCCGGCCCTTTGGCTTCTCGCCGTATTTCACCGCCGAGCGCTCAATTTCTCTTATGGAAATTCCGTCCCCAAGCTGACAGAGCTTGCATTTAGCCTCGCATGGAGCTTCGCAGCCGGCGGAAAGAATATGGGGAAAGGGGGTGATTTTTTCGTAGAGCTGCAAAGCCTTCATGTAATCGCCCTGTGACACCGCCTTAATCACGGCCTTTGTGTCAAGCTTCAAGGGACAGGCGGCGTTGCAGTATGGCGGCTGCTCATGGACGCACAGTCCTTCTACCGCCTCCAGCTCCTCTTTTGTGAACATGCGGAGCTGCTTATAAACATGAGTCGAATTTCTCTCCTCAATTTTCATTTTCTTCACCTTTCTTCCCGTAATTTTCAGTTTAAATACTTGCCGATGGGTTTTAAGGTTTTCTTTTATTATAACATATTTTCAGGAAAACCGATTGGCGAATATTTAAAGTGCGGCTTTAATGCAGCTCCAATATAACTTCTGATTATATACGCTGATTTAAAGTTTTGAACTTTAAATCGTGGTGTTGTGCAATGTTTTTCGTTAACTTTTGTTTTGGGTGGTTTTTAGATTTGTGCCTTTTTTCAGGAACTCCGATTGGCGAATATTTAAAGTGCGGCTTTAATGCAGCTCCAATACAATTTCTGATTATATACGCTGATTTAAAGTTTTGAACTTTAAATCGCTGTGTAGAATAAATATCAATCAAATTTATACAGACTAATTTGTACAGACTAAGTTATACAGAGCAAGTTATACAGACCAATTTATGCAGAGCTGCGTTATAAAAAGATGCTGATTTGAAGTTAAAATAGAGCGGCTTTACACAGCCGCTCTATTTTATTAACTTTAAGCCTTATATTACTTTTCCAATTCCTTTAAAGCTGCGAGGACGACCTCGGGTTTTGCGGGAATTCTGGTAATTCTGGCGCCGGTGGCGTTATAGATAGCATTCAGGATTGCGGGGTGTGGTGCGTCCAAAGGAGCTTCGCCGCAGCCTGCTGCACCGTAGGGGCCGTAAGGTCTGGGAGTCTCAACATAGTGCATCTCCAGTGCATCGGGAACGTCCTTAATATATGGAATACCGCACTTGAGAAGGCTGGTATGCTTGCTCAGATCTTCAAAGTCCTCGCTCAGTGCAAGGCCGATGCCCTGTGCAAGACCGCCGTAGAAGTTGCCGTCAACCAGAAGTCTGTTCATTATAGTACCTACGTCTGCAACGCAGGTGAACTTCTCCACCTGAACCTTGCCTGTCTGAGTATCAACCTTGACCTCGGGCAGGAAGATTGTGTACATGTAAACGGAGAAGGGCTCGCCCTGTGCGGTGGCCTGATCTATACCGGCAGAGCAGGAAGTGGCAACCCACTGTCCCTGTACCTTGGTCTCTATGCCTTCGGCTGTCATTTCATCGTAGGTTCTGTATGTGCCGTCCTCCTTACGCATTGCAGCAAGCAGATTTTCAGCTGCAAGTCTGCATGCGTTACCGCTCATGACCTGGCTTCTGGAACCGCCGGCGGGGCCTGCGTTGGGAGTGAGCTTGGTATCATTCATAACAAGGTGAATCATATCGGGAGTGATGCCTGCCTGACGGAGAGTTTCATGGGCAGACACCAGAACGCCCATATCAGCACCCTGTCCGTGATCCTCCCATGCGGAGTACATAGTAACTGTTCCGTCGGGGTTCAGCTCTGCATATGCCTGTGAGGAGTCAACACCGTCAAGGCCGCAGGCGTAAACGCCGGAGGAAACGCCGATACCATATTTATATCTGCCGTCAGAGGCTGCATTCTTTTCTGCCACTCTCTTTTTGGCTGCCTCATAGAGAGGTCTTGCCTTCTTATACATTTCCTCAAGGCAGTAAACATCGGGCTTGCCGCCGGTAGGAATGGTGGAGCCTTCGGACTCCTTATAGCAGTTAAGCTCTCTTATATCAAAAGGATCCATGCCCATTTTTGCGGCAAGGCAGTCAATGGCAAGCTCAGAGCCCATGTAGGACTGAGGTGAACCGTAGGCACGGAAAGCAGAGCCCCATGCATGGTTTGTAAAGACGGTGACGGACTTATTTCTGATAGTGGGTATATCATAGCCTGCGCCTGTAAACTGGCTCAGACGGTGAGTGAGCAGGTCGCCGAACTCAGAATAAGGGCCGTGGTCAAGAACGTTATCGCCCCATAGACCCAAAAGCTTACCCTTTTCATCTGCTGCAAGCTTGATGTGCATGAAGGCCGGTGAACGCTTACCGGTATAGGTAATGTTCTGGAACTGGTTAAAGACCAGAGATACAGGGTGGCCGGTAATCTTGGCAGCAACGCCCAGAAGTGCCTCGTTTGTGGGAGAGAACTTATAGCCGAAGGTACCGCCGGCGTGGTTCTGGACTATGCGGAGCTTCTCCATGGGAACGCCGATACCGTCAGCTATCATGGGCATATGCAGGTGGATACCGATGGACTTGGAGTGAATGGTCAGCATACCGTCCTCATCATAGTAGGCATAGCCGCAGTCAGGCTCCAGATGCAGGTGAGGCTGGCGGGAGCAATAGCTCTCTATCTCAACTACGTTGGGAGCTGAATCAAAGTCAAAGTCAGGGCCCTTTATGCAGTTTGTCTCATAGTAGCAGTTAGGTGTGCCGGGGTGAATTTCGATAGCGTCCTCTGCCATTGCATCAAGTGCGTTCATGTATGCGGGCAGCTCCTCAATATCAACAACCACCTTATCGGCGGCGGCTCTTGCGTGCTCCTCGGTATCGGCGGCTACTATTGCGATAGCATCGCCGAACTGGAATATCTTTTCATCACAGAGAACAGGACGCTCCCAGCCGTCGCACTTATTGTTAAGAGGCAGCATGACAAGGCCGTTAATACGGTTCCTGCCGCCGGACTCTATAACGTCCTTTGCGGTGATAATCTTGAATACACCGGGCATCTTCTCGGCTTCCTCGGTATGTACGCCCAAGATGTTGGCGTGGGATACCTTGGCCTGAACCAGAGCCAGACGGAGGGTATCGGAGGGCATTTTCAGAGCATCATCTGCGCCGAAGTCCCATGTACCGGTAACCTTCTGTGCGGCAGAGGGTCTTATATACTTGGTGCCCTTAATGGAGTCTCCGGTGGGCTTAAAGAGCAGGTCTTCCTTCTTGATTTCCCCTCTCATAACTCTTGCGGCATCCATAACAGCGTCAACGATAGGCTTATAACCTGTGCAGCGGCAGAGGTTACGGCTTCTATTGAACCAATCTCTGACCTCTTCTCTGGTGGGATTTGGGTTTTCGTCAAGGAGAGCCTTGGCGGAAATTATGAAACCGGGAGAGCAGAAGCCGCACTGGGCTGCACCGTGAGCCATCCACGCAACCTGCAGGGGGTGCATATCGCCGATGGTGCCTAAGCCCTCAATAGTGGTAATCTCTGCATTCTCTCTGATTTTGCTGACCTTGGCAATACATGCCTTTACAAGCTTGCCGTCAACCAGCACGTTGCAGGCACCGCAATGTCCCTGACCGCAGCCGATTTTACATCCGGTCAGAAGCAGATACTCACGCAGTACCTTTGCCAAAGTCTCGTCGCCCTCGAGAATAAGATGTCTCTCGACGCCGTTAATGATAAAAGTTTTTTTGATCATTTCTCTACCTCCTGATTTTTATATTCAGTCTGATTTTAATGCTCGTGTCTGTCGTGATCTGCGCCCTTTCCTGTCAGCTCCTCAGCCCGCTCTATGCCTCTGGCGGACAGGAACACCATTTCCGCCATACTGCCGTCCATATGCTCGGCTCTCAGGCGAACAAAATTTGCGTTCTCATAATAGTCTATGGGCAGTTCTCTTTTAAAGACCTGTCCTGTCTTTTCGTCCTTTACCTCAAGGGTAACAGTGCTTGCCGTAATCTCAAAAATATTGTCCATTTCAAGCCTCTCCCGGAGAAACTAATCCCCGATTTTTTACTATCCTTGACTACAATACTATACTTTCCCACCTGTACGGTCAACTTTCACAGCTTTACAATTCGGAGAAAAAGCCTGCTGCTTTTTGGTACTTTTGCGGAATTGTTTTTTCAAAACATCTTGTTAGAAAAATGCAATTTTGTGCGAATTAACATAAAAAGCATCAGGCTCAGAGCATAATTTATTTAACTGTAGTGCTAAATCGTTATGGTAGTTTATATTTTATCACAGTGGGCTTACAGGTGGGAGCGGAAATATTTTGCGACATATCAATTTGCCTGTCTAAATGTGACAGGCAGGAGGTATGGTTTTTGAAATTGTGGGATTAACCGGAGCGGCAGAGGGAAGGGTGGAAATTTCGCTATAAATTGAGGAATTAGAATAACGATACTATGTTTTGCGCCGCACAGGTAATTCTGTCCGGCCTTTCATCAGCGATTAAAATTGTTGCAGTAGGGCGATTATAGCTTTTTACTTTCAAGGCTGCATTAACTTAAATAGCCCTTATCTAAATAATCTTCATCTAAATACCCCTTATTCAACAATGAAGTCTTTTCCCGAAAATCAGTCATAAACCGGCATAGGCAGTCTATGCGGCAGGAGAACGCGGCCGAAGCAGATAAGATTTCTGCCGCTTTCCCTATCTATATAAATATTCGCGTCCTCTCGCTTTGGGTTTGCGCTCAGCAGGCACACGTTCCCGCGATAATCAATGCAGAACTGCTTACAGTACACATCCCCGTCAAGGAAAAATATGCCAACATCCAGATCTTTCAGGCTCATATCCCGCTGTACATACACCCGGCTGCCGTTTTTGATATAAGGCTCCATGGAGTCGCCTGCTATATCTATGCAGAAATCCGCCCCCACCGGGGTATTCATATCCTTGGGGATAAGCTCAAAATCCTCCCCCTCTATGGGTGCTGCATATCCGGCGGCGGCTGCGGTGCGGTAATGGCGGATGTAATCGATTCTGGGCTTTCGCTCCTGAGCCTTCATGTCATCCCTGCTTATAAGATACTCCCCGTACCGGCACAGCTCCGCCTGCCCCTGCTCATTGAGGCCGTCGTAAAGCTCGTCAATCTCCCGTCTCGTAAAAGAAACCTCCAGCGGTTTTTCCGCAGAGCCGAAACCCATAAGATACTCCGGCGTTGTGCCCAGCTCCTTTGCCAGTATTTCCACATCCTCGTCCCTTACCCTTGTTCCGACCTTCTTTACGTCCCGCAGGTAATAGGGAGCGCGTCCGAGACATTTACAGAGCCACGTCTTGCTCTTTCCCGTCTTTTTTACAAGAGCCTCCAACCTTGAAAAATCTATATTTCCCATTATATTTCTCCTTTACAAGTCCCCGCTCCCATTTTCTCCAAATCTCATGCTTTTGAGATATAGTACATTTTTATTCTCAACAATTTGAGCACTATCTATTGATTTGCTCAAAATAATGGTGTATAATCCAAGCACAAGTCAGGCAAAGAGTGTACACACTCGGCATATTTCAGTGTATTTCGTCACTTTTCCACTCATTTCGACATTTTTTGACCTTTTACACTATTATATACCATAGTGGCTCAATGTCAAGTAAGTTCTCATGTTTTTGAGATATTTTGAAGAAGGAGATCAAATGACCTGTAAACACTACTTAAACTGTCGACATTACTGTGTCGTGACCGAAAGCTGCGACTATTTACTGAACACAGGCAGGCGCCGCCCCCACAAGGCCCACCTATGCCCCGGATATGAAAAGCCTGTCGTGCGCCGTGTTACCGGACTGCTTCTGCCCAATTCCATTATCTTTGACAGAAACAGCAGAGATGTCAGGGGGCGGGTACATGTTTGAAAGCTTAAGCGAACCGCCTGTTACCTGTCCCCAGTGCGGAGAGGACATCGGTGAATACGCCTACGAAACCGAGCCCAATTTCTACATATGCGTGGACTGCTTTCGCGAATGGGCCGAAGATTACCTTAAAACCAATCCCAGAGAATGTGCCGCCGCCCTTGACGTTCCCTGGTATTTCCTTTTCTGATGCTGTCAAGCTTCAATGTCTATCACAGCTATCTGGAATGTCTTGAGCCGCTGTGTGATGCGGAGAGAGGTCGGCTTTTTACCGCCCTTCTTGAATACAGCATCTCCGGCACAACTCACGCCCTGCGGGGAAACGAACGCTTTGTGTTCCCGTTCATGCGAAACCAGCTAGACCGTGACAAGGCGGCATACGAAGAAAAATGCGCCGCCCTGTCGAGAAACGGCAGGAAGGGCGCCATGGCGAAAATCAAGGCCGACGAGCAGAGAGCGGCTAAGCGGCTCACGGCTGAGAATACGCCCGAATTAAAAGATATTGCAGAATATTGCAAGGAAATGAAATTACATGTTGATCCTGAAGCTTTTTACAATTACTATCAGATTTCCGACTGGACCGACAGCTCCGGCAAAAAGGTTTTAAACTGGAAGCAGAAGCTTCTCACATGGGAAAACAACGGTCTGAGTAAAAATGAAAAAGCCTCAGAACCCGAATTTAAAATATCAGCGGTCACATTGGCTGACCTTGAAGAGCTTAAGAGAGGACTTAAACTAATATGAGACACATCTATAACTGCCCCCACAACTCCGGTGTAGACTGCACCACCCGACCCTGCCATGAAAGATGCTTTCGCTGCGGCTATAATCCCATCGAGGAGGCCCGCCGCCGGGGCTACATTGAAGCCGGCGGCATGAAAGCCGATTCCGACGGGCTTCAGCGCCTGCACTTAAAATCGGACACAGCCGCAAGAGCTTGAAGCTTATCTAAATAGCTTACATTGCTTCTTGACGGAGCGTCCTGCCTGTGCTTATACTATATAATAAGAATGAATCGAGTTAAAGGCAGCCGCCTTTGGGAAGTGTATTTTTAATGGAAAAGGAAAAACGGGAGCTTCAGGACAAAGAACGAAAGCAGCGCCGGGAACAGGAAGATCTGGTGCGTAAGCAGCGAAAGGAACGGGAAAAGCAGGAGCGGCGGGAGAGGATTATAAGAAGCGAAAAGAAAATTCTTAAAATCTCTTTCTGGGCCGGACTTTTCTTCGCTGTCGCTGAGCTTATTTTTGCCCTTTTCAGCCATTCTCAGTCATCCCTTATGGACGCTGTGTATGACTCAACAGAACTTATCTTTATCGCCCTTATTTTGTTCCTTACGCCGCTTTTCCATATGCCCATTTCGGAAAAGCACCCCTACGGCTTTTATCAGGTTGAATCTATCTTCCTTATTATAAAGGGATTTATGATGGTGGCTGTCACCTTCGGCGTTGCGCTGGATGTTGTGCAGACTGCTCTCTCCGGCGGTAATATGGTCGATGGCAGTCAGGTTTCACTGTTCCAGCTGGTTCAGGGCTTGGGCTGTTTAGTGGTTTACATAATTATGTATCGGCTGAATAAGCACCTGAACTCCCCCACCGTTGACGCGGAGGTTCTGGGCTGGAAACTGGACGTGTGGTATTCTCTGGGTCTGTCCCTCGCCTTCTTCGGCTCCACATTCCTTGTGAAAACTCCCCTCGCCCCCTTTGCTCCCTACTTTGACCCTCTGGTTGCAGTGGTGATTATGTTCGGTATGCTGCCGGAAGCTGTGCGTATGCTGTGGAGCTCTATTCGGGACGTGTTTCTGGTGTCCCCGGCGGAGAGCCTTGAAAATATCAAGGCAATTTCCGGCGGAATTCTGGAAAATTACGACCTCAAGCCTGTTTTCTATGACGTTCTCCAGACCGGCCGCCACCTCTGGGTGTCGGTGTACGTGAGCACAGAAAAGGAAATGCTGAAAGTGGAAAGCTTTAAAAATGCGCAGGACGAAGTGAAAAGCGCGGTTAAGGCGCAGTATGACGATTGCAGCTGTGAGCTGATTTTGAAGCCGTAAAATTTTGGAGGGCGCGCCATGAAAATTCAATGTGTCCGGGAGCATAACGGCAATTATACCATGCTGTATGGAACGCTTCAAAAAGCTTTACAGCCAGGGCGTAATTGAAATATTTGAAATCCAGGTTGACACCCTGACCGGCGTAAATTATCTGTTTCACAGAAACGGAAATGCGTCAGGCCTTACGCCGCTGCTGGATAAGGACGGAAAACCTGTCATTTCAGAGCAGGAAATAGTTAAATAAGGTAAAAATATTAAGGGAGAACAGCGGAAATTTAATCCGCTGCTCTCCCTTTTCTTTGTAGTGGCTAAACAATTTTAGCATTTTCTTGCCGTTGTTCTCTTTATCGGCGTTTCTTTTGCCGTCGTTCTCTTTATCAGCGTTTCTTTTGCCGTCGTTCTCTTTATCGGCGTTTCTTTTGCCGTCGTTCTCTTTATCGGCGTTTCTTTTGCCGTCGTTCTCTTTATCGGCGTTTCTTCTGCCGTTGTTCTCCTGCCGTTGTTTCCCTTTGTCGTCGTCCTCCTGCCGTTGTTCTGTTACCGTCGTTCTTTTCGCAGTTTCTCTATTGCCGTGATTTAAAGTTCTGAACTTTAAATCGCGTCGTATGATTTGCTGTAAAAAGAGGCTTATCACTGAAAGTCTATCAAATGGTCCTTTATCGCCTCAGAAGCTTATCACCAATGTCCCCATTAAATCCGCCAGCGGCACCGTATGCAGTCTGCAATTTTCACTTTCCCAACGGCGGATGGCGGCTTTCACTCCCGGCAGGGCGGGATTATTATAATCATGGAGCAGGATGTAGCCGCCCGCGTTCATGCGGGGGCAGAAATATTTTAAGCCCTCATAGGTGCTCTCCTCAAGGTCGGTATCAAGGCTAACAAGGGCAAAACGGCTCTCTAAGCCCTCAAGAGACTGAGGGAACCAGCCCTGCTTTATTACCGCCTTTTCGGGATAGGGCATTATTCCCATTATCTTCTCTGCCGCCGTATTCCGGTGAGCTTCTGCAAAGCCTTCGCCGCCGCGGCCGCGGCTTAATTCCGCTTTCAGCTCCTTTTCCTCAAAGCCCTGAAAGGAATCGAAAAGATACAGTTTCCGCTCCGGCATAAGGGCGTTAATTATTCTTGCAAATGCGCCCCGATACACCCCAAGCTCGGCGCAGTCGCCCTCTACATCTTTGAGGCTTTCTGTCAGAATCTGGAGAGCTTTCACCCGCACATAGTCGTTTTCAAGCTCCCGCTCCCCCAGAACTCCGTTCTCTGTCCAGTCCGGCAGGCGCAGCACCCGATAGCTCTGGCGCAGAGACTTTAAGCCTTCTGCCCCAAGCACCTTTTCCGCCTGCTCATAGCTGCGGTTTTTATCCGTAAGGCTGTAATTATTCTTTAAAAACAGCACTTTTTCAAGGGGGATGTTCAATTCTTTGCAGGTATTTTCAATTTCATCTGCCATTCTGCTGCTCACGATTACAAGCTCAAATTTCCGCTCCAAAAGCTCCTGCGGACTTATAACCGGTCTTCCCATAAGCTGCTTCATATTGGGAAAGCTGTCCACGAAGCCGGCGACCTCAACGCCTCTGAGCTTTTCATCCATAAGCTGTCCCGCACCGCAGCCGGTACCCCAGATATAAATAGCCATGTTGCCCCTCCTGTCCATTTACAAAGCATTTTAATAAGTGTATACTATTGTAAAGCAACAGGAAATCAAATGCAAGAAGGAGGAGAACGTATGAACACAGGCGCGGTTATAGTTGCGGCGGGCATGTCCTCCCGTATGGGCGATTTTAAGCCCATGCTGAACATCGGCAGCATATCCATTGCTCAGCGTATTGTGGCAACTCTGCATCAGGCGGGAGTGCGCACCGTTGTAATGGTCACAGGCTACAACGCTGCGGCGCTGGAACGGCACCTCAGCAACAACGAGCTGATTTTCCTTCGTAACGAGGATTACGCCAGTACCCAGATGTTTGATTCGGCTAAAATCGGCCTTGAATATCTTAAAGACAAGTGCGGCAGGATACTTTTTACCCCTGTTGACATTCCCCTTTTCACTGCCGAAACAGTGACAGAGCTGATTGACTCCGGCGCAGAGCTTGCCTGCCCCGTATGCGACGGCGACAGGGGCCACCCCATTATTATCGCCTCCCGTCTGCTTGACAGTATTCTCTCCGACAGCGGCGAGGGCGGCTTAAAGGGTGCAATTTCCCGCTGCGGTCAGGAAATGGAGGAAATTGAGGTTCGGGACTACGGTATTCTCCACGACGCGGACACCCCGGAGGATTACAAAGCTCTTCTCAGATACCACAACAAACAGCTTGTGCGTCCGGTGATAAACGTGTCACTGGCAAGAGAACTGCCGTTTTTTGACAGCAAAATAGCCATGCTTTTAAGCCTTGTGGACGAGACACGTTCCGTCCGCACCGCATGTAAGCGGATGCAGATTTCCTACTCTACCGGCTGGAACATCATTAAAACACTGGAATCTCAGCTGAGCCGCAATCTTATTGAGCGCAGTCAGGGCGGCGCAGGCGGCGGGCAGAGCTGTCTCACCCCAGAGGGAAAGCGCTTTCTTGAAATTTTTAACGACTACGAAAACGCCGTACGGGACTACGGTACGGAGCTTTTCGAGAAATATTTTGAGGGTGTGTTGTGATGAAAACCCTCACCCTTATCCGCCACGGTATGCCGGATTTTCCCATAGGTCAGCGGGTTTGTCTGGGTCTTACCGATCTGCCCCTTGGCACCTTGGGCAAGCTTCAAGCCTGTCTTTACGGCGGTTTTTACAATACTGAGAACGTTTTTTCAAGCTATCTGAGCCGTGCAATTCAGACGGCAAATTTAATTTCCCCCGATGTGAAAGTGGTTTCCGGTCTTGAGGAAATGTCCGCCGGCGAATGGGACGGGCTGTGTTTTTCGGAGATAAAGCAGAAATATCCTGAGCTTTTCGCCCTTCGCGGCACTAAGCCCGACACACCTATTCCCGGTTCTGAAGACGTTTATCTGGGGCAGGAGCGCTTTTACAAGGCCGTAAAAGGTATTATGGAAAATTGTGACGGAAGCGCCGCAATAGTTGCTCATTCTACGGTTATAGGCAGTTTTTTATGCAAAATCAAAGGTATCCCGCCTACTCAGGGCAGGCGTTTTAAACTGCCTTATCTGGGCGCATGTACATTTAATTATGACGGTGATTTCCACCTGATAAATGAAAACTTTCTCCCTGAGGTTCAGCTTAACGACAGCATTTGCAAAAAGCTGCTTTTGGCAGCAGAGCTGCCCGAAAATGTAATAAAGCACTGCGAGGCGGTGGCAGAACAGGCGGCTTTAATCGCTAAAGGCTTAAACAGCAAGGGCTTTAATCTCAATTTAGAGCTTATAACCAACGCCGCTTTACTCCACGACATTGCCCGCCTCAGTCCAAACCACCCCGCAGCAGGGGCAGCGCTTATAAATGAGCTGGGCTTTAATAAAGTTGCCGATATTATAAGACAGCACCACGATTTAGAAAGTTGTGAGCTTAACGAAGCGGCGGTGGTTTATACCGCCGACAAGCTCATAGCAGGAGATGAAAAAATCAGCATAGCAGACAGATTTTCAGGCAGTCTCAAAAAGTGCCAAAGCCCCGAAGCCGTTGAAGCCCATAACAGGCGGCAGGCTCAGGCAGAAGAGACAGCCGGGAAAATTGAAAATATTTTTGGAACAAAACTACCGCTTTAAGGAAAGGAAGAATATTAAATGAGAAACATGTTTAAACTCATGAGCGAAAAGCTCAGTGCAGGACAGGACATGGTTATGGTCTCCGTTATCGCAGTATCCGGCTCCACCCCTCGCGGGGCAGGCGCCAGAATGTTAGTGACCGAGGACGGCAGACTTTGCGGCACTATCGGCGGCGGTGCAGTTGAGTACCGCTCAGAACAGATTGCAGCTCAGGTTTTAAAGGAAAAGCGCTCAGGTGAGCACGATTTCAGCCTTACAAGAGACGACGTACAAAATCTGGGCATGATTTGCGGCGGCGCAGTCAATGTATTTTTCCGCTACATCCCCGCAAATGATGAGGCTACCCTGAAAATCTGCCGCAGAGCCGAGGAGCTTTTCGCTCTGGGACGTGACCTGTGGCTGATTTCCGATATAGGCCGCGGCGGCGAGCTGAGCCTGTTCACCGAGCAGGAGGGCTATTTCGGCATTGAAAACGCCCCCGAATGGCTGCGCTCCACTCTCACCCGCCACCCGAAACGCACTCAGCAGGACGGCAAAGATTTTTATGTTGAGCAGATAAATTCTTCCGGCAAAGTCTATGTGTTCGGCTGCGGTCATGTGGCTCAGGAGCTTGTCCCCGTTCTCAGCCATGTGGGTTTCCGCTGTGTGGCTCTGGACGACAGACCCGCTTTTGCAAGCCGTGAGCTTTTCCCCACTGCTGAGGAGGTGAAGCTGGTTGACTTTGAAAAGCTCAGCGATTACGTTAACATAACTTCTGAGGACTACTGCTGCATTATGACCCGCGGCCATGCTTTCGATACCGTTGTTCAGGCGCAGGTGCTGAGAACTCCCGCCTGCTACATCGGCGTTATCGGCTCCAAGGCCAAGATTGCCGGAGTGTCCAAGAAGCTTAAGGAGGACTACGGCCTTACCGATAAGGACTTAGAGCGCATCACCACTCCTATCGGACTTGCAATCAAGGCCGAGACTCCCGCAGAAATTGCAATTTCCATTGCCGGACAGCTTATAGAATTTAGGGCAACGAGAAATGAAAAGTAATTTTTTTGAGCTGTATGACGCTCTTATCGGCTGCACGCCTGAGGAAAGGATACTTTCCAGCGGTTATGGAAAATACTGGACTATGGCTGAAACTGCCGGAAACACAGGTATTGCAATGACCACGCCTGCCGACACTATGCCGAAAATTTTCCCTGACGGCATTGTGGGACTGAGTACCGCAGAGGCGGCGCAGGCTGTAAAGAGCTGGAATTTCAGTGAAGCCGGTTACGGAATGGCGGCTATAAATGCAGCCTTTAACACCCCTGAGCGTCTGGAAAAGCTGAATTGCTATGAGCCTTACGAAAATTACTGCACCAGAGGCATTGATTTTAACGGCAAAACCGTTGGTCTTATCGGTCATATGCACGGCCCTGATGAGATGTGGGAAGCAGCTAAACAGGTTTACATAATTGAGCGCAACCCCCAGCCCGGCGACTACCCCGATTCCGCCTGTGACTATCTGCTCCCCAAGTGCGATATTGTGCTGATTACCGGCTCTACTTTAGTTAATAAGACCCTCCCTCACCTGCTGGAGCTATGCGAAAACGCAGTCACCATTCTCACCGGCCCCACCGTTCCCATGTGCCCCGCCCTGCTTGATTTCGGCATTGACAGGATCGCGGGTCTTGTGATTGACGACCGGGATAAGCTCCGCCGCCGCGTGACAGAGAGCATCCCCGGCACCCCTTATTTTGAGGGCATGCCGTTTTTAATGATGAAATAAAAAGAAAGGAAGAATTACCATGAAAAAAGCAGTCAAAGTTATTTTCCGCATTTTAGGCATTGTCGCTGCTGTTGCAGCTGTTGCCGCAGCCGGATACTTCGCCTACACCAATTTTATTAAGAAGCACGAAGCATAACATCTCTAAAGAGCAGGAAAAGCCGCTGAGCTTATTTCCTGAACAGCAAAAAGAAGTGTATCATTTTGATACACTTCTTTTACTTTATTTGCTCAGCCCTCAAAGCTGTCTGTGAAGCCGTCCATTTCCGCCTCGTTAAAATCCTTCGCCGGAGGATTGATTTCCGCGTTTTGGGCGGGCTGTTGGGTCTGCGCCGCGGGAGCGGCGGGAGGCTCCGCCTTGGGCGGAGCTTCGGCGGGCACGGCTTCGGTTTTATCGTTCTGCCCCGCTTTTATATTTTCTATATTTTTTTGCAGGGGATTTTCCGCCCCCTGAAAGCTGTCGGGCATGGGGTTTTCCCCCTCAAGCAGGGGCAGATACCATGTTTCGTAGTAATAGGGCACGGCGTTTTTATTACCGTCGTCCCAGCTCTCACCCCATGGGCGAAGGAATATTTCATAGCTGAAAGTCTCGCCCTCACGGTCAAGAGCCTCGCCGCTGAGCTTTATGCCCTCGCTGCCAAGCTCCTCAAGGCTTTCGGGCTTTAACTGCCATTGTCCCTCTGTAATTTCAGAGTACCAGAACTCACCCGAGCGGCTGACAGGAACGCCGTCAGCAATTTTCATAACTGCGCTGCCCATAGGCTTATCAAAGCTGCCGTCCTCATCCCAGATGGTAAAGCGGATTATACCATCATCAAGGCTCAGTCTGGCGCACACGTCAACCCAGGTTTCCGGCATTTCCCCCTGAGCGCTTACAATGCGCCACCAGCCGTAATACTCTTTGGGCAGCTCAACGCTCTTGCCCTCCGGCAATTCGGCGCCCTGTTTTAAAAATACAGCCTTCACGCCGTCGGAAAGCTCCAGCTTTAAAACGCCGTCGGAAAGCTCAGTGTTCATCACTTCGTCTCCGAAAGTCAGGCTCAGATTTCCGTCCGGATTGTGCCAGAGAATATCACCGCGGAGATTTCCCATGGCGATAACACCTCTGCCACCGTTTGCAAGGCTGATATAGGCATCGGAAAGCTCCGGGTCCGGATAATAAAGGCCGTCGGCTTCATAGCCTGCGCATGTATATTTTCCCGTTACCGACGGAGCTTCACCGCAGGCGCACAGGGCTGCGGCTATGGCAAATGTCAGAAGCAGGGCAAGAATTTTTTTTGGATTTTTCATTTAGTTCACCTGAGTTTCATATTCTATATTGAATGCTAACACATTTACGTCCATTTTGCAAAGCCTTTTTATCCCCCGTTTCCTCTTGCGAAAAAGGCCCTAATGTGGTATTATTTTTGCTCCATGATAATTTTTTCAGCGGGAGGTGAAAGGCTCTGAGTGTTAATATACACTATTTTTTAGACTTTGCAGCCCTTGGGCTTGTCTATCTGCTTTTGTACCTCCGGCGCATAAAAAAGCAGGATAGCTGGCATAAGCTGGTGTTTACCCTAACTTATATCTATCTTTCACTGGTGCTGTTTGTAACGCTGATGCCCTTTCAGCTCTTTATTCCGGGCGAGGACGGAATTGATTTTAACCGGGTGAATTTCATCCCCTTTAACGATATAACCATGGGCCATCTGGGGGCGGAGCGCGAAGCGGTGCTGAACATCTTTATGTTCATGCCTTTGGGCTTTCTCCTGCCGAATTTAAGAAAACAGGGCTTTTTCAAAACTTTTTTCATGTCCTTTGCCCTCAGCTTTTTCATTGAAGGCTGTCAGCTTCTTTATAACTGGTCCGGCTCCCTTTACCGCCGCAGCTTTGATGTCACCGACCTTATAAATAACACCATCGGCGCGGTGCTGGGTTATCTGTGCTATCTGATTTTTAAGCCTCTGCTCAGGAGACTGAAAACGCGGCTGAACGGGTCGGAAATTCAATAAGCGGGCCTCCGCTTTGGCTCAGGGCGTCCCCCTCTGCCCGGCTTCAGCCCGCAGGCGTAATTATACCCCCTGCGCCGAAAAAAACATGGCGAAGCTATTGAACACCCGGTGCCGCTGTGCTATAATAAGGCTATACGCGGATGTAGTTCATCGGTAGAACTCCGGCTTCCCAAGCCGGTAAGGCGGGTTCGATTCCCGTCATCCGCTCCAAAAAACCTACCGCACCGAAAATCGGTGCGGTAGGTTTTTTCAGCGCATCAAAGCTTACCGCCTTTGCGTCGTCAATATCCGGCAGGCTAAGGGGCGCAAGCTCCTGCTCCATTAAAAGTGTGTCCTCTAAGAACCTGCCTTTTGCTCCTCAGGCAGAGTACCTCCGGCAAATATGCAGAGCGTCAGGTGCCCTGGATGAAATCTACATTGACAGCTTCCGTTTCATTGTTCGGGTCCCAGAGCCGTAAATGCAGCAAGTACAGAATTATGCGTAAAAATCGGGACAAAGTCGGAGCTTGTTTGTAACAAAAGCACCCCGAAAAGGGACAAAATTCGCCGCATATCTATGAATTTCTTAATCATATTTTGCCCTTCTCATATAAATTATATTATTATTTTACCGCATTGACGGAATTTCGCAGCTCTAATAAGGCTTGATTTTATACAGTTTCATCTTTTTGACCGAAATTTGCTTTGTTTTTAATGCTATATAGCAAAAAAATTTCCTTTTGTTTCCCCTTTCAGTTAAGCGCAAAATCGGCCCTCAGGTGTTTCAGCTGAGACAGGGGCTATTGGCATTTGTTAAATTCCGGTGTATAATGACCTGTATTGACAGAAATCGGCTTTCCCCCTCTTCCCTCCCCAAATTGTCGGGAAAAGGGCTCCTTTTATCAATGGATAACATCGACATTTTTATGCAATTTAACGGTGTTATTTTTATATTACAGCTTATTTTATTTCAAACGGAGGACAAAATATGACAAGCTATCAGCATGTCACCCCTGAAATCGAAGCTCAGCTCAGAAATATTGTGGGCGAAAAACGCTTCATGTCCGGTGACACTATTAAGCCCGACTATTCTCACGATGAAATGCCTATCTACGGCTCCTACATGCCCGAGGCCGTATGCGAGGCAGAGACAACCGAAGAGGTTTCGGCTATCATGAAAATATGCAGTGCCAACAAAATCCCTGTAACAGTCAGGGGTGCAGGCACCGGCCTTGTGGGCGGCTGTGTTCCCGTACACGGCGGCATCGTGCTCTCAACTGAGAAAATGAACCGTATTCTGGGCTACGACATGAAAAATCTGGTTGTGGACATTCAGCCCGGTGTAAGACTTTGCGATCTGGCGGCAGATGCCCTGTCCCACGGTCTTATGTACCCCCCTGACCCCGGCGAGAAAACCGCCACTGTGGGCGGCAACGTCAGCACCAACGCAGGCGGTATGAGAGCTATTAAATACGGCGTTACCAGAGACTACGTTCTGGCTATGACCGTGGTTCTCCCCAGCGGCGAGGTTATCGAGCTTGGAAGGTCTGTATGCAAGACAAGCTCCGGTTACAGCCTGCTTCAGCTCATTATCGGCTCAGAAGGCACTCTGGGTATCATCACTCAGCTCAGCATGAGACTTATCCCCAAACCCGGCATGGACGTGAGCCTTATCCTGCCTTTTGAAAATATCCGTACCGCCATTGCGGCAGTTCCCGAAATCAAGCTTGCAAACCTTGACCCACAGTCCATTGAGTTTATGGAAAGAGATATTGTTGATTCTTCCGCCGCATTCACCAATAACAACATCTTCCCCACCGTTGTAAACGGCAAGGAGGCCGGTGCTTACATCCTTGTAACTCTGGTGGGCGACAGCGAGGCAGAGCTTACCCTCAAGATGAAGAAGCTGGGTCAGGCTGCAGCCGATGCCGGAGCTTACGACACTCTGGTTGTCTGGACAGACGGACTAAAAAAAGGCGTCTGGGCTGCAAGAAGCGCATTTCTCACCGTTATCGAGGCAGAGGAAAAGCTGCTTGACGAAATGGACGTCTGCGTTCCTGTTGACAGAATTGCCGACTTCCTTATGTTTACCCATGACACTGCTGTGCCCTACGGCATAACCATCCGTTCCTTCGGCCACGCCGGTGACGGCAACCTGCACATTTACTGCTGCTCCAACGACCTTGAAGAAGCTGAATTCAAGCGGGTTTCCAAGGAAATCATGGACAAGTGCTATGATAAGTGCCGCCAGTTCGGCGGTCAGGTTTCCGGTGAGCACGCCATAGGCCACGCAAAGAAAGACTATCTCCGCGAGTCCGTGGGCGATACCGTCTATTCCCTTATGGGTGCCATTAAGCATGTGTTTGACCCTGACGGAATTCTCAACCCCGGCAAGGTCTGCCATGATATTTGATTGGGAGGTACAAAGAAATGCTTAATATACTTGTATGCGTAAAGCAGGTTCCCGATGTTAACCTTGTTAAAATCGACCCTGTTACCGGAAGCCTTATACGCAAGGGTGTGCCTGCCATTTTAAACCCGCTGGATGAAAACGCCCTTGAAGCCGCTGTCCGCATGAAGGAGCAGTACGGCGGCACAGTTACCTGCATCACCATGGGCCCACCCCCTGCAAAAGAGGCTCTGCGCCAGTGCCTTGCAGGCGGTGCAGACAGAGCAATCCTGCTCTCTGACAGAGCTTTTGCCAACGCCGATACCCTTGCAACTTCTTATGTTATAGTTACCGCCGCAAAGATGTTCGGAAGCTTCGACCTTATCTTCTGCGGCAAGGAGTCTCTGGACGGTGCAACCGGTCAGATGGCATCTCAGCTGGCTGAGCGTCTGGACGCATCACAGCTCAGCTGCGTTTCCCTCATAAATCATCTTGACACCGAAAAGAACATCCTTCAGGTTCAGCGTGAACCGGGTAACGGCACTGAGCTTGCCGAGGCACAGCTTCCCTGCCTGCTGACCGTTGAAAAGACCAACTACCTCCCCCGTATCCCCAATCTGGAGCGCTGGCTCAACAGCCGCGAAGCCGAAATCATCACTCTCAGCGCCGCCGATATTCCCGGCCTTAAACCTGAGCTTATCGGTGACCCCGGCTCTCCCACAAAGGTTCCCAGAACCTACCCTCCACAGACCGGTGAGGCCGGAATTATCCTCAATGAGGGCAATACGGAAAAGAATGCAACAAAGCTTATCTCCCTTCTGGGAGAGGTGCTTTAAGGAGGTGTCCCTATGAAAAATAAAAACGAGTACAAGGATATGTGGGTATACATCGAGCACGACGGCAAAACCGTGCAGAATGTATCCCTTGAGCTGTGCAGCGAAACCAGAAGGCTCTGCGATGCAGCAGGCGAAAAGCTGGCAGCTGTGGTTGTAGGCAATCTCCCTGAAAATGAGCTTAAAAAGGTTCTCGCCTGCGGCGTTGACAAGCTTATTCATGTATCCGGCACCGGATACGAGTACCTCAATACCGATGCTTATTCAAATCTCTTCACTGAGCTTTGCCGCAAGTATGAGCCCAGCGCCGTCATGGTAGGCGGCACAGTTTTCGGCCGTGATTTTGCGCCCCGCTTTGCGTGCAGATTGGAAACCGGCTGCACCTCCGATGCAACCCAGCTTATATACAATCCCGAAAGCGGCGACATTGAGTTTGTCGAGCCGGCAGTAGGCGGCAAGCTGATGGCTGTCATCACCGTTCCCGTGCTCCGTCCTCAGGTGGGCACAATTCGCCCCGGCACCTTCAAGCTCACCCCCTCCGGTGAGCGTGAATGTGAATTCATTGAGGAGACTGTCAACTTCCCCGTTGATAAAATACGCACCCGTATTCTGGACTTCAAGGCAGATGAGCTGGACGAAAGCCTGAACATTGCAAACGCTGATGTTATTGTGTGCGTAGGTAATGCAGTCAAGGCCAACACCCTGCCCAAGTACAGACAGCTTGCCCAGCTTATGGGCGGTAAGCTTGCCTGCACCAGACCTGTTTTCGACCGCGGTCTGCTGCCCTACCAGCTGATCATCGGTCAGTCTGGCGCTGTTGTTAAGCCTAAGCTCTACATAAGCTTCGGCGTTTCCGGCGCTATAAACCACGTCACCGGAATTACCGATTCCGACATGATTGTTGCCGTAAATACCGACCCGGAGGCCGCAATATTCAAATACTGCACCTACGGCATAGTTGGCGACATGGACGAGGTCTGCGGCATGCTGATTGCAAAGCTCAGCGAGAAAAAGGAAGCCTAAAAAGCGCATAATTATAAAAGCTGTAGCAGGCATCGGCATTGCCGATGCCTGCTGTTTTTATGTTTTCTGAAATGTGCTCAGCCTTAAAATCGGTAGCAAATTTAAGTAGAAAATTTAATAAACTTATGATACAATCTAAGAGTACAGTATAATTTACTTATAAAAAGTGATGAGTCCCGACAAGGCCGCTATTTAGCTTTGGAAATGAGGTGTGATTACATGACTTTTACTGTCTGCGCAGGAATCGGAATTTTACTTGTTTTAGCGATAATCGGATTTTTCATTTTGCTGAGGGGCAATTCCTTCAAATCTGAAAAGAATAAAAGCATATATATTGCGGCAGGGGTTCTGCAAGCGATTCATTTAATATTGTATATGACAGGATTGCTGGATAAAATCGCTCAAGCAAATGTATATATCGCATTTGGGCTTTGTGCTGTTGTTTCCCTCATATGTCTTGTTTTATCCGTCTGGATGCTGCTGCCGTTTTCAAAGTTTAAGCACGGAATAAAATATCTGCTTATGTTTATTTCCGTACTTCAGGTGATTAGTACGATTATTATATTTCTGCTGCCCGAAGCAGGGTTGCCGCCGCTGATAGAGTTTTAAAAACGGTACTTATTCGGGCATTTCTGATAGCCTGACGTATTAAAACCCATTATATTTAAATCGCCGTGTATGGTTCTGCACCGTACACGGCGTTTTTTTGTCGAAGTCAGCACTCTTGGTCAAAGGACTTTTTCCTGCATGTTTCCTTTTGCTCTGCTAAGGAAAGTGAAGCACAGCGCCGCCGACTGCTTGCAAAAGCAGTCGGCGGCGAATAAAAGCTTTCCTTTTTATCTCTAATGGGAAAATACTTAAAATGTGCAGTTGTGAGCGGTGAAAGCCCTTGCAAATACAGAGGTTTGAGAGGAATTGTCGGATAAATCGGAATTTATTTGTTCTCCTTTTTCCACCTATAAAGGTTCATGCAGTGGGGTATTCCAGTGGGTATAATGGTAAACATACCTGCTGGAAACCCCATCAAACAGACAGCGATACAACCCACCAATACAATG
>RCNI01000157.1_pt1 | contig 43263 bp, 33 predicted proteins | sample 2041151 | NCBI WGS metagenome assembly RCNI01 (sample SAMN09708214, study PRJNA481090) | feces metagenome | isolation source: feces | place: Antarctica: Albino Rookery
GTCTTTGCTGCGGAGGAACAGGCATCTCCGGATGAAAATGCTGTTTCCGCAGTAGATGAAGCCCCCGCACAGGAAAAGGCTTCCAAGTTTGAGTTTGTAGAGGTAAAGCGTGCGGAAGACCTTACTTCCGACGGTACTTATGCCATCGTGCAGCAGAATCGTGCTCTGTATCATAAGGAACAGGCTGATAAAAGCGATCAGCTGATGATTAACATCAAAGATGGCCGCCTGACATTGGCAAATTTCCCTGAGAATGAACAGACCTGGATTCTCACCGGCAGCGCTGATAAGGGCTACACCGTCAAGAGCTGCTCCGGCAAGGATATGTATCTGAATCTCAATGCGGTGACGACCAGTGCAAACAGAGTCCCGGTGGGTACAAATGCACAGCCCATGCAGATTCAGGCAGTAGCAAATGGCTTTACCGTCAGCCGTCAGGAGGGTGAGAATACCCTGTATCTGGCTCGTAAGAATGGCAATGATCAATTCTATGTTGCTGCTGAGCAGTGCACGGTTCGTATTTTCAAAAAGACCCCCGTTGCTCCTCAGCCCCCTGTGGATCCTGTGAATCCTCTGGATATCCCCGGCTACACCCGTCTGACCAAGCCCGGTGAAATCGTTCCCGGTAAATACTATCTGCTTGTCAGTCAGGACAGCCAGGGTAATCTTTATGCGTTCTATCCCAATGCAGAATTTAAGGATGCGCCTTCCGGCGATGCTGTCACGAAAAAGTATGAAGGCGTTTTTGTGGCAGGCCTCAGCGTAAAGGGAAATACCGTTTCTGCAAAGCTGGAGCAGAATCAGTCTGTACTCCAGATGGATGCACTCCGTTTTACAGTGGAGAAGCAGGGTGACAGACTGGCATTTTTGGGCAGCAATAATCTGTATCTGTCCCTGACCGATTCCATGCTGTCTGAAACTCCTTCCTTCTTGGCTGCCACTGAGAGAGAAAAGGGCTTCAGCATTTCTAATGGAGACCGTTTCCTGGACCTTAACAAGAGAAACGACAAGATGTCCTTCAATCCCAACGCATTCTATACCAACTTCTGGGGCCCGAAGGGTCAGTACTTCCCCCTGTACATCTATGCGCAGGATGGTGCAGTGGCACCTACCATTGTCAAGAGCGCTCTGCGTGCGGCAATTGCCAAGGCAGAGGTTATGCTGAACGGCGTTTGTGACGAGAGCAAAGCAGAACTGACCCGCCTGATTACTGAAGGCAAGGCTGCCCTTGCTTCTGACGATCAGAAGAAGATCGACGCAGCAGCTGCTGCACTGAATCAGGCAATGCTGGAAGCACAGCCCAGAGAGGACATGATTGCGAAGCCCGCACCTAAGACCGGCACAATTGAAGGACAGCCCTTCACCAATGTGACCGGCAGTAAGAATTTCCGTATTCCTGCAATTATTACTCTGAAGGACGGCACCTTGATGGCTGCTGCAGATGCCCGTTGGGGTCACAGCAATGACGGCAGCAACATCGATACAATGGTTGCCATCTCTAAGGACAACGGCAAGACTTGGTCTTACAGCTTCCCCAACTTCTTTAATGACAGCTGTCGTGAGACCGACGGCAGATCTACCGTGTTTATCGATCCTGTGCTTGTTGAAGGTAAGGACGGCACCATTTACATGATGGTTGACGCATACTCCGGCGGCAACTGGACACCTACCCTGCATAAAACCTCCGGCTATGAGGAAGTTGACGGCAAGCTCAGAATGGTTCTGTACAAGGAAGTACTGAACAATCAGGTAGATGCCAACTGGAGCTTCTATGTCGGCGATTTCGCAGCTGAAGGCAGCAAATCTTACGCACCTGTCTATGCAAGAGGCGACAACAAGACCCCTGTTGCATATGTCGATGAATATTACTATCTGTACAGCGCAAAGAAGACCCCTCTGTATTGCCCCCAGCTGGGCAGCGACAAGTTTGTCCAGCAGAACGTGTTCTTCTACAACGCCAACTACCACGTAGCAAATGCCTGCTTCCTGTGGCTCATCAGCTCTAAGGATCAGGGCAAGACCTGGTCTGCTCCCACCATCCTTAATACCATGGTGCGAGAGTACCCTGCACGGCATACCTTCTACGGTGTAGGCCCCGGCTCTGGACTGTGCCTCTCTGACGGCACCCTCATGCTGCCTGTCTATGAGCATAGCCCTGAGAAAGCATCCTTTATTTACAGCAACGACAACGGCACAACCTGGCACCGTTCTGAGACAGCTACACAGGCCGATTGGTCCAGTGAGAGCTTCCTGGTGGAGCTGGATGTGAACACTGTCCGTCACTTCTACCGTGATGGTCACAACGTTATGCGTTACACTGACCACACCCGCAACTCCGATAATACCTGGAAGGCTGGTACTCCTGTCCGAGTGGACAGTGCAATCAAGACCACCGGCTGTCAGGTTTCCGGTGTCAAGTATTCCAAGCAGCTGGACGGCAAGGATGTAATCATGGTTTCCACCGCTGCTTCCGGCAGCCATGCAAGAAGGCATGGCAGAGTTTACACATTTGCACTGAACAACGATGAAGGCCGTACCATGGAGCTGATTGGCACTTACGAGGTCACAGCCCCCAACGGTTACTACGCTTACTCCAGCATCACGGTCCAGAAGGACGGTACCATTGGTCTGCTGTATGAGCATGCAGGCTCTCAGATCACCTACAAGAACATTACCCTCAAGGAACTGTTGAATGTCAAGGAAGTAGAGGTCGAGCTGGATGTGGACACCAAGCCCACCCAGAGTTTTGATGTACGGGATGAGTCCAAGAAGCCTTCCAACAGCAACCCTGAGGTTGTAAAGGCTGAGCTGCAGACCACAAAACTCCCTGATGGCATGGGCCGCACCGGCGAAAACAAATTCTATGACGGTGCTGTGGAATCTCTGAATACCGCTCTTTACACCTTTAAGAAGGATGGAAACAAGTGGCAGGCTTCTGCCAAGACTGCTGACGGCAAGGATATCTGGCTGAATGCAGCAGGTGAGGTGGGTTATCCCTTCTCTGCTGCCGCTATCAGCAATTCCTTTGATGCACGAGGCAATGACGGTGTTTTTGTAATTCATGCGCCCAATGCAAAACGTCAGGAAAGATATCTGGCCTTCACCCTGAGCGAAACCCATGGTGCATGTGCATTTGATGGCGGTCAGCAGGATATGGGCGATATTTGCAGCTTCAAGCTGTATGCGCCTGTTGCTGGCGGACAGCAGTCCAGCAAGGAAATCCCCGGCTATGTTCAGGTCAACACCATTGAAGAAGGCGGCCGCTACCTGATTGCCTACACCTATGGGGATCAGACCTTTGTCCTGCGTCCTTCCACCAATACGGAAAATCGTTACGCCCATGTCCTGAAGGTTGCTACCACCAAGACTGAGCTGGTTCTGACAGCTGTTTCTGCCGGTACAGCAGATGTGAAGCTGGGCAATGTGGTTTACCACGTGACCGTAACCGGTGAGCCTGAGACTCAGCCCAACGTTCCCACCGAGCCTGAGACTCAGCCCAGTGTTCCCACCGAGCCTGAGACTCAGCCCAGCGTTCCCACGGAGCCTGAAGCTCCCACAACCGCACCTTCCACAGATCCCACAGTTGCACCTGAGAAGCCCGCAACTCCTCAGACCGGCGACAACAGCCACTTTGTGCTGTGGATCAGCCTGACCCTGATGAGCGGTCTGTGTTTGGCAGCAGCTGTGCTGTATCTGAAAAAGAAATCCTGCAATAACTAATCAGGACACCTCCCCGTAGGGAGATGCACAGACTGATTTTGTGATTGCAGACGGAAAAAGAATCTCCGCACCCGGTTCATTGGGTGCGGAGATTTTTTGCGAAAAAATTTCCCCCATCATGGGGATGGGGGAAAAGCGGATATTTTGGGGAACATCCTGAAATAGGCGTGTCCATATAGTGTATCCTGGATTTTTGCGGCAATCAGCAGTTAATACGCACCCATTCCTTAGCGGTCTGGGCGAAGGCTTCTACCACGGGCAGTGTTTCGTTGCCGGGAATAGCCAGAGCGATGGTGCGGCTGGCCTGAGGTTCCAGAGGACGGATTACCAAATCAGTTTGATGCCCTTTTAAAAGCAGCTGAGGAACGATGGAAATTCCCAGCCCCTGCTCCACCATGGCAAGGATGGCATAGTCGTCCTTGGTGGTAAATTTCACATCCGGCACAATTCCGGCACGATCCAGAGCACGGTGGATGTCGTGGTCAGAGCTTTGGAGCAGGCTGATAAACGGTTCTGATTCCAGCTCTTTCAGAGGAATGCGATCCAGTGCTGCCAGACGGTGTCCCTGCGGGAGAATCACCACCAGAGGATCTTCCACCAGAGGAATGGTACGCACGCCGTCGGGGGCAGGCAGGGTCACAAACCCCAGCTCAATGTCGCCGTTTTTGAGCCACTGCTCCATGTCGTGATAGTCTCCGTTGAACATTTGCAGTTCTACCTTGGGATGGGCATCCTGAAAGGTGCGGATCATACCGGGGAGCCAGTGGACGGCTACGCTGGTGAACGCACCAAGGCGCAGGGTTCCTGCATCAGCGCTGCGGATTTCGTCGATGAGGGCGTCCAGCTCCTGATCCATGGCTAAAATGGCCTGCATTTTGGGCAGCACCATAGCACCGGCTTCGGTGAGCCGAATGCCGCCCCGACTGCGCTGCAACAGACAAAAGCCGTATTCTTCCTCCAGATCGTTGAGAATATGGCTGATTCTCGATTGCGTGGAGCCAAGCTGCTGGGCGGCTTTTGTAAGGCTTCCCAGTTCGACGGTCTTGACAAAGGCCTCATATTTTTTCAAACTCAAGTGACTCAGCCTCCGTTCATGCGGAAATTTCATGTAGTTTTGTTAATAATAGCATAATTTTGCAGTCAGAGCAACGTTTTTTTTACATTGTAACAGGGAAATAGAGGTTGAAATCCCCTGCAAGACCCGATATAATATGAACACATAATATTATTGCATGAAAACATGAAAAAAATTAATGTTTCGGGAGGGCGTCAAATGAATTACATAGAGGCTGTCATATTTGGGTTGTATTTTGCGTTTATGCTGTCAATCGGCATCTATTTCTTTTTAAAATCAAAAAACAGCGGTGAAAAGGAATATTTTCTGGGTGGCCGGAGCATGGGCGCATGGGTGTCGGCACTGTCGGCCGGTGCGTCGGATATGAGTGCTTGGGCACTGATGGGTCTGCCCGCTGCAATTTACGCCATGGGTATGGGGCAGTCGTGGATTGCCATTGGCCTTGGCCTTGGCTATGCCGCCAGCTGGATTCTGGAGGCACCCCGGCTTCGCCGATTTTCTATTGCAGCAAAGGATTCCATTACCATCCCTCAGTATATTACCAATCGTTTCCTGTCGGACAATAAGTTCTTGCAGGTTCTGTGTGCTGCGATTTTCCTTGTGGCATATACCATCTATGCCGCATCCTCCATTAAGGCCTGCGGTACGCTGTTTCACACGGTCATGGGTATTGATGCAACCGTGGCAATGTACCTTGGTGCCGTTATTATTGTAGCCTATACCTTTCTGGGCGGTTTTTCTGCTGTCTGCTGGACGGACTTTTTTCAGGGACTGCTGATGCTGGGAGCATTGCTGGTTGCACCTATTTTTGCCTTTGCTCTGGTTAAGACAGGCGCTATGAGCGTAACGGGGGAATTTCCGCAGGGCTATTTTAGCCTGAGTACCTCCTGGCAGGAGATTGTTTCCGGATTGGGCTGGGGACTGGGCTATTTTGGAATGCCCCACATTTTGATCCGCTTCATGTCGCTCAAGTCTGAAAAGGATTTGAAGAAATCCAGCGTTATCGGCATTTCCTGGACGCTGATTATTTTGACCATGTCGGTGCTGTCCGGTGTGGTGGGGCGGCTGTTTTTGGGAGAAATTGCGGACTCTTCCACGGTGTTTATCACCATGGTTCGGCAGATTTTCCCGGCAGTCATCTCCGGCATCCTGCTGTCAGCCATTTTGTCCGCTGCCATGTCTACTGCTGACAGCCAGCTTCTGGCCTCTGCATCCGCCTTTGCCAGCGATGTGTATAAGCCCCTTTTCCGCAAAAATGCCTCCGACCGGGAGATGCTCTGGGCAGGCAGAGTTGTGGTTCTGGTAATTGCCCTGATTGCAGTTATCATTGCGTCCGACCCCAATTCCGGCACCGTGATGGGATTGGTTGAAAATGCGTGGGGTGTGTTCGGTGCAGCCTTTGGACCGGTGATAATGCTGAGCCTGTTCTGGAAACGGCTGAATTTTGCCGGAGCGGCAGCTGGAATTGCCTGCGGAGCGGTGATGGATCTGCTGTGGCTTTTGAGTGATACCGGCGTGTATGAGATCATTCCCGGATTTCTGGCAGGTGGCATTGCCGCCATTGCAGTGAGCCTGTGCACCAAGGCACCCAGCCGTCAGGTGATAGAGCTGTTTGAAATGGCCTCCGTGCCTGTCTCCTCCAGATAAGCAACTGCTCTGTCCGGATAGCTGAATTTGCTCATAGTGCTGCCGCCGACGCAGACCATAGCACGTTTGCCTTCAAAGGTTTTCAGGGTTTCCGGAAAACCCTTGCTGTGGTACAACTCTCTGGGCAAAGTAAATCTTGCCATCATGATATCCTCCATGTGACATATTAGAATATTGATATTTCTTTTCAATAAAAACGGTCGCAGCAGTTATAATTGACTGCTGCGACCGTTTTTACGCAAGACAAATCCATAGAGTTTCCTCTGTGCTGCAAACACTTGCAGTTTTTCTGACTTATGTTTCAGGCGAAATCCTGCTCTGCGTTCTCAGGTTGCCCCAATGACCCGCTTCCGCTGACGAACAGATTTCTGGACACTTACAGAACCGTTTCGTGTGGGGATTTTCACCCCGTTCTCATTTTTAGGCTGCACAGCCAACCTGCGCACCATGCAGCCACAAGCGTTATATTCGAGTTATTTTTGTTTCATATAATTTATTTATATGAGAATGTCAATACCCGGTGAAGAAAAAATTGTGGAATATGGGGCAGAAATAGATACAATGATGGATTTTTTGAAAGATTGATTGTACAGCTTTGGGAAAAGAATCGTATCTTTTGCCCATTGCACTTTTGAAAAAAAAGACTATAATAAGCGACACAATAAAAATAAAGAAGGGAAGTAAGCATGAAATCCAAAAATGTAGATATGCTTCATGGCCCGCTGCTTTCGGGCATCATACAATATACGATCCCCATCATTTTATCCAGTGTGCTGCAGCTGCTGTTTAATGCGGCAGACTTGATGGTGGTAGGGCAGTTCTGCGGCAGCATCAGCGTAGGTGCTGTCAGCTCCACCGGAGCGATTACGAACCTGATTGTCAATCTGTTTGTTGGTCTTTCCGTGGGAGCCGGTGTGTGTATCGCTCATGGACTGGGCAGCAGACAGGATGAGGTCGTCCACCGTACCGTCCATACCGCTGTTCCCGTGGCACTTATCAGCGGTCTGATTCTGACCGTGGTGGGCGTAACTTTTTCGGGAAAGCTCCTGCGGATGATGAATACTCCGGAAAATGTGCTGCCCCTGTCCACGCTGTATATGACCATCTACTTTTCCGGCATTACCTTTACGGTTTTGTATAACTTCTGCGCATCCATTTTGCGTGCAGCCGGAGACACCAAGGGCCCATTGCTGTATCTGACCATTGCAGGTGTTATCAACGTGATTTTGAATCTGCTGTTTGTTAAGGTATTCGGCCTGAATGTTGCGGGTGTTGCCCTTGCTACCATTATTTCTCAGGCTGTTTCCGCCGTGCTGGTGCTTCTTGCGCTGATGCGCCGTTCTGATAGCTGTAAGCTCCATCTGAAGAAAATGCGGATTTATAAAGAACAGCTGGGCAAAATGGTTCGCATCGGACTTCCTGCCGGAGTTCAGGGCTGCATGTTCTCCATTTCCAACGTGATTATCCAGTCCTCAGTCAATTCCTTTGGCAGCGAGACTCTTATTGCAGGCAATGGTGCTGCCGGAAATATTGAGGGCTTTGTGTACACGTCCCTCAATGCGTTCCATCAGACTGCGGTGAACTTCATCGGACAGAATGCAGGTGCCCACCAGTTTAAGCGTATCAGAAAAGTTTTCCTGACATGTCTTGCATGCGTCACCGTGACAGGCATCACGCTGGGACTGCTGGCCTATCTTGCAGGCCCCAGTCTTTTGACCTTCTACATCTCGGATTCTCAGGAGGCCATTGCATACGGCGCAACCCGTCTGGGCTATATCTGTATCCCTTACTTTATCTGCGGATTGATGGATGTGGCTACCGGTGCGCTGCGTGGCTTGGGAAACTCCTTCCTGCCTATGGTAGTGACTGTTTTGGGCGTTTGTGGTTTACGAATCGGCTGGATCTATACGGTGTTCCAGATGCCCCGGTATCACACTCCTCAGTGCCTGTACCTGTCCTACATCATTTCCTGGACACTGACATTTCTGGTTCAGTTTGTGCTGTATCATGTTGTGCTGCATAAGCGGGAACAGAAAGTCGGAATTTCAGAGCATTAACCAAAATCCCCTGCTGTTATCAGCAGGGGATTTGCATTGCAATGAAAAATGCGTCATGATATAATCAAAAGAAAACAATAGACATCTAATGGGGTGATGAAAGATGACCGTTCAGGAACTGGATATTCTGATGGAAAAACAACGGGCTTTTTTCGCATCGGGAGCAACCCTTCCGGTGGAAGTCCGGATGGAAAAGCTCCGCAGGCTCTATGACGCAGTAGAGGCGAACGAGGCTGAAATCGCACAGGCACTTCAGGCAGATTTGGGCAAAAGCGGATTTGAAAGCTACATGTGTGAAATCGGTCTGCTGCGCAGCGAAATCAGCCATATGCTGAAAAAAGTGAAGAGTTACGCCAGAAAACGTACAGTACCCACGCCGCTGGCGCAATTTCCGTCCCATAGCTACCGCCAGCCCACGCCCTACGGCAATGTGCTGATTATGAGTCCGTGGAATTATCCCCTGCTGCTGTCCCTCGGACCACTGGTGGATGCAGTGGCTGCGGGAAATACGGCGATCATCAAGCCCAGCGCATACTCTCCCAACACCAGTGCAGTGATTGAGAAACTGATTTCCCAGTGCTTCCCCAGCCAGTACGTTGCGGTTGTGACAGGTGGAAGATCGGAAAATGCAGCACTGCTCAACGAAAAATTCGATTTGGTATTCTTCACCGGCAGCCAGAATGTGGGCAGGGAGGTGCTGCGCCATACGGCGGAAACCCTGACCCCTGCGGTTTTGGAACTGGGTGGAAAATGTCCCTGCATCGTAGACGAGACGGCGAAAATCGGTCTGGCAGCCAAGCGAATCGTGTTTGGAAAATTCCTTAACTGCGGTCAGACCTGTGTGGCACCTGACTATATCCTGTGCCACAGCAGTGTCCGGGATCAGCTGGTGACGGAGCTTTGCAAACAAATCAAGCTGCAATACGGTGAATATCCTCTGGAAAACGAAAACTACGGCAGAATTATCAATGAAAAGCATTTTAGCCGTCTGCTGGGGCTGATCGACCGGGATAAAGTGGTTTTGGGGGGAGAATCCTGCACCAAAACCCTTCAGATTGCTCCTACTGTAATGGATGGCGTCACTTTTGACGATGCTGTAATGCAGGAGGAGATTTTCGGCCCCATCCTGCCTATCCTGACCTTTGACAGCTTTGAAGACGTTCTGAAACTGCTTCAGCCCAAACCCAAACCTTTGGCTCTGTACCTGTTTTCGGAGGACAAGTCTCGCATGGAGCAGGTGACCCGGCGCATTTCCTATGGCGGTGGATGTATTAACGATGTGGTCATCCATTTAGCCACTGATGCCATGGGCTTTGGTGGCGTGGGAGAAAGCGGTATGGGATGTTATCACGGAAAAGCGGGCTTTGAGGCGTTTTCTCATACCAAGAGCATTGTGGATAAAAAAACATGGCTGGATCTGCCCATGCGCTACCAGCCATACGGAAAAAAGTATGAAAAGCTGCTGCGATTGTTTTTGAAATAGGAATACAAAGAAAACCCGGCGATTCGCAAACGAATCGCCGGGTCAGCGTGTTCAAAAAGCCTCGCAGAGTTTGCCGCCGCAGCGGCAAATAGAACAGAAACATTTTCCACGGGGGCGTGTACCTCGTGGAAAATACATATCGGTCTGAGAGTGTGGAATTTGACTGTCATAGACGGACAAATTATGCACGGGTCAGACCGCAGCTCCTTGTCGAAAACCTCCAAAGGAGTTTTTCGACAGTCTAAACCCGGCGATTCGTGTATGAATCGCCGGGTTTCTGTTTGGATATTAGTTCTTGGGCATAGCGTCTGCAATCAGTTCCTGATACATTTCATCAGTCAGCTCACAGCCGTAGAAGATTTTGTAGTACTTGGTAACCTCTTCCTGCAGGTCATACTCTGCATAGGTGGGGTACAGCAGCTTACCCAGCCACATCAGACCCAGATAACGCTGTACAGAGGGGGGAGAGGACAGCCAGCCGTAGGGGCCGTAGGGAGTCTTGTAGTAGTTGCCGTCAGCAATGGCGCCGACGCTCTTCCATGCGTCCATGGTGCCCACGGTATCGTAGATGCTGTCAGGTGCAAAAACGATAACATCGGGGTTCCACAGCATGATCTGCTCCAGATCGACCTCGTTGCCGCTGCCCTTGGAGACGACATCAGCCAGCTCAGCCAGATTGTTAGCCATGGTGTTGACGGTTTCAGCGTGGAAGGAGCCCTTTGCAAGGACGTTGACACCGGCATCGCCCAGACAGTACAGGATGGACTTGCGGGCGTTGTCTGCATCGACCTTTGCCATCATAGCGTTGGTACGATCCAGAATGCTCTGGCAGTAGCTTGCCAGCTCTTCAGCCTTTTCTTCACGACCCAGCAGCTTGCCCAGTGTACGGTAAGCGTCCGGTGCGGTGGCAACAGTAGCATCGATATGGACGAAGGGGATTCCGGTCTGCTCGGTCAGGGAATTCATATCCTCGACGATGGTTTTCTTGGCGTCACCGACATCGATGACCACATCAGGAGCGGCAGCCAGCAGGGCTTCCAGATCCATTTCACCCTTGCCACCGTAGAGCTGACCGATCTGATTGATTTCAAAGAGATAATCAGGCAGATACTTCTTGGCGTCCTCAACGAAGCCGTTGGACACGCCGACCAGCATATCGCCGGCCAGAGGCAGAACGTAGATTTGGGTCAGAGGGCCGGAGATGGCGATTTTCTTGACCTCGTAGGGAACGGTTACGGTACGACCGGTGGAGTCAGTAAACTCACGGGTCTGCGGAACGGATTCCTGAGGCTCGGTCTGGTTGCTGAGGGTGGCTTCACCCTTTGTGCCGGGAGTGGTGTCTCCTTGAGGCCCCTTGCTGCAGCCAGCGAACAGCGAAAGGGTCATGCACATCACCAAAAACAGCGCAAAAACTTTTTTCATGGTAATTCCTCCTTATATCATAACAATGTTTTTGGGTATACAAACTCTGGATCTGTCTTCGTAAAGACTCAGTACCTCCACGTCAACGCCGTAGAGAGATTTTATGGTATCCTCAGTCATTACCTGACTGGGTGTGCCCTGTGTTAAAATGCGACCGCCTTGCAGTGCCAGAATCCGATCAGAGAACATATAGCTCTGCTCCGGGTGGTGGGTGGTTTGAATGATGGTGTATCCCTCCTGAGCAAGAGCCCGTGCCTGCTGGAGCACCAGAAGCTGGTTGCCGAAGTCCAGATTGGCAGTGGGTTCATCCAGCATAAGGGTGGGGGCATCCTGTACCAACGCTCTGGCGATCATGACCAGCTGACGTTCGCCGCCGGAAAGCCGGTGGAAGCATCGATTGGCAAGGTGAGAGATACCGATTTTGTCCAGTGCCCAGTAGCACCGCTCCTGATCCTCCTTTTTGGGAGAACGGAAGGTGGAAAGGCCGCTGGTACGTCCCATGAGGACGATGTCAAAAACGCTGAAATTAAAAGTGGGATTGCTGGACTGAGGGATGTAGGCCACATGCTTTGCCGCATCTCTGACAGAAAAACTGCGGGAATCCTTGCCGTCAATGAGCACCTGCCCGGTGTAGCCGGACAGCAGACCCAGCACACAGCGGAACAGTGTACTTTTACCCACGCCATTGGGGCCTAGAATGGACAGAAATTCACCTTTTTGAACGGAGAAATTAATGTCAAACAGAACCTGACGGTCGCCGTAGGAGAAATTCAGATTTTTAACCTCAACGCTCATAGTGATCCCCCTTTCCGGTGATGAGCCACAGGAAGAATGGGGCTCCAATGAAGGCGGTGAGGATGCCGATGGGAATACCGGCGTTGGAAATGTTGCGGGACACGTCATCCACAACCAGCAGGAAAATGCCGCCGCCCAGAATGGAAGCGGGCATGAGATAGCGATAGTCAGAGCCGACGATGCGGCGCAGCATATGGGGAATGACCAGACCGACCCAGCCGATCATGCCGCTGACAGAAACCGCAGAGGCGGTGACAAGAGTCGAACACACAATGATCCCCAGTCTGATCCAGTGGGCATTGACGCCCATGGCTTTGGCTTCGTCGTCACCCATGGTGATGACGTTCAGCCGCCAGCGCAGCATCATCAGAGGAATCATTCCAATGGTCATGGGAAGCACTGCAAAGCAGATATCCTTCCACTGAGCGCCGGACAGACTGCCCATGAGCCAGTAGGTGATTTGCGGCAGTTTGTTTGTGGGGTCTGCTACCAGCTTGATAAAGGACGTGCCGGACTGGAACAGAGAGCTGACCATAATACCTGCCAGCACCAGACCCAGTACCCGGTCACCCTTGGCGTGACGGCTGACCCAGAATACCAGCGCCACAGTAAGCAGGCTCATGGAAAAGGCGGAAATGGTAATCATAGGACCGCTGAGACTGAACAGAATGGCCAGTGCGGCACCGAATCCTGCACCGGCAGAGGCACCCAGAATATCCGGGGAGGCCATGGGGTTTTGGAACACACCCTGATAGGAGGCACCGGCAGCTGCAAGGCAGGCGCCGACCATAACGCTGAGGAGCACTCTGGGAAGCCGTACATTCCAGACGGCGGCCTCCATTTGTTTTGTCCAAAAGACCTCGGTTTCGATTCCGAACAGACCTGCCAGCTTGTGCCAGAGGATGCCCAGTAATTCCTTTATGGGAACAGGATATTGGCCCAGAGTGAATGACAGTAAAATGCACCCCACCAGAACCGCAAGCATAATCCACAGAGCACTGCGATGCCTTTGGGCAGTTTTCTCCGGGGAGCTGATTTTAACCTTCATAATCACCCTCCTATGGGAAAAAATGTGTGTTTTCTACATGTAATGTAATAATTTCAGCATAGTCCGGCTTGTACCATGGCATACCGAGGGACTCTAAAAACAGGGCGATGATGCCGCCGTGAGCAACCACTGCAAAATCACCGGCAGAAAGGGAGGCGGCAGCAGCCATGGCGTGCTGAAACCGTCTGAGACCATCTTCTGGGGCTTCACCTCCGGGAAGGGGCAGGGTTTTGTTACTTTTACGGGCATCAAATAGCTGGGGGAAACGCAGACGGATCTCCTCAAAGGTCAATCCATCCCACGCTCCGGCATCCAGTTCCCGCAAATCCTCCAAAATCTCGATGGGTTTTTCCAAGGCCTGAGCAGTCTCAACGGCACGCTTCAGGGGGCTGGAAAAGACATTGGTTATGGGAAAGTCCCGGAGCTTCTGCGCTGCACGCTCTGCCTGCAAAAGCCCCTCCGGGCTGAGTGAAAGGTCAGTACGTCCCAGACACATCCGAATCCCGTTGGGAAAATCGGGCCGCCCGTGGCGGATCAGATAGACCTTTTTCATTCAAACAGTCCCTTAAAATAGTCGTCGTAGAGGTTAAGGGCATATTCCCGGAGCTTCTGCTCGTAGGCATAGTAATGCTCCAAAACCAGCCTGCCCTTGGGTGTCAGCACGCTGGTACTGCCATTGACACCGCCTTGATTCCGCTCAACCAAAATGTCGTTGAGCTGGCTTTCCAGCGTACGAATCATGTTCCAGCAGCTGGTATAGGACAGCTGCATCCGCTGGCCGGCACCTCGGACGGATTTAGTTTCGTCAATGAGCATCATCAGCATAGCCGTCTGGCTATCCAGAAAGGGCATTTCCTTGGCAAGTGAAACGTGGATCACAGGCCGAACCAGTTGACGATTGTGGTGCTGCAATAGTTTTTCACAATCGGCGGAGGTATCAGCGTCGTGGAGGGTACCCGGGTCAGCCACAGGTACACGCACCATGTTTTCGCCGCTGCGGAATAGGGCACCTCGCAGACCCTGCTCACCGGAATCTGCCAGAATCTTATCAATTACAGAGGCGTGAATCAGAATGGGGTGGCCGGATTTGCCCTGACACTGGGGACAGGCCAGCTTTGCACCGGATTCAACCAGAGCGGTGACGGTGCTGGCGGTGAAGAGGGGGATATCCACGGGACAGGTGATGACCACATCACATTTGTCTTTCAAATAATTAAGGCCGATTTTGACCGAATCAAACATATGATTTTTTGCATAATCCTCATTTCGCAGGAAGATTACGCCGTTTCCGCTTAAATGCCGTTCCAGAACGGTAGCATTATAGCCGGTAACCATGACAATGCGATCCACGCCGGCCTGACGGAATGTAGCCACAACCCGCTGTGCAACGGATATGGAACCGATGTTTGTCATGGGCTTAAATTGCTCATTGGCAGAGGACATACCTGCAGCGGTAATCAGTGCTCCGATACGCATACCCAATGCTCCTTTCAAGTTGCAAGTAAAAGCGACTTGCATTTAAAAACAAGTCTATCTATTACTATACATACAGTTGTTTATTTTGTAAACTACAAGATAAAATGCCTACATAAAATTGTATATAGTTCATATAATTGGCCTAGGGCAGAGAGTGAATCAGGAGCTTTATTTGTCTATATTTTTCAGATGAGACCAATTCAGGGGCGTTGGTTTGATGGTAATGGAAGAGATATATGAAAGTTTGCTACCGTTTACAAAAATACACAAAATTTTTATCAAAAAGTTTTGTGCAATGGTCACAATTCCACAGCTGACACTTCTACAACTGTTATTTGGTTGCAACTTGACCCTGCTTCTGCGGGTTTGTAAGATATAGATAAGGTCATGTAATTCGGTATGGAATCATGGAACAGGGAAGAAGGTACTTACATGGAAGAAAAAATCTTTGAAATTACCGCCAAAGAGGTCACAGTGGAGGTAACCGATGAACACACCGGGCAGGTGCACCGCCGGACGCTTCCAATCGACTACTATGAAACTGCAAACACTTTGATTCTTCAAGGAGAAAATCTGGACGGCTCTTTTTCCCGGCTTGTATTTTATACAGCCCGAGGGCTTGAACGGCTCAAGGGCCTGACGGGGAAAGGGCCTGATGATGACCCCTGCGGTTCTCACATGTAACACAAGCAGCCAAAGTGAACATGATTATTCAGGGAGGAAATGCTATGATTAAAAGGACGCTTATCATCAACGGCGTAACCCGTACGCTTCTGGTAGACGAGAACGAAACGCTTGCATCCGTGCTGCGTGAGCGCCTGCTGCTGACCGGCTGTAAAATCGGCTGCGGCGAGGGTCATTGCGGAGCCTGTAACGTCATTGTTGACGGAAAGGTCACCCGTTCCTGTATTGTCAAGATGAGCAGAGTCAAGGAGGGGGCCAGCATCACTACCATTGAGGGCATTGGCACCATTTCCGATATGCACCCTTTGCAGGTAGCATGGATGGCTCATGGCTGTGCCCAGTGCGGCTTCTGCTCTCCCGGTTTTATTATGAGTGCCAAGGTTCTGTTGGATAACAACGATTCTCCCACCCGTCAGGAGGTACGAGACTGGTTCCAGAAGAACCGGAATCTGTGCCGCTGTACCGGCTACAAGCCCCTGATCGATGCCGTCATGGACGCTGCCCGGGTCATCCGTGGTGAAATTACCAAGGAGGATCTGATTTTTAAGCCCACCGGCGATTCCATTATCGGCACCAAGTACATCCGACCTTCTGCTGCCCAGAAGGTCACCGGCACATGGGATTTTGGTGCAGATGACGCACTGAAAATGCCTGAAGGCACCCTGCGTCTGGCACTGGTTCAGGCAAAGGTATCCCATGCACTGCTCAAGGGCGTGGATATCTCTGAAGCTGAGAAAATGCCCGGCGTGGAGCGCATCATCACGGCCAAGGACATCGTCGCCGCCGGCGGCAAAAACCGGATCAACGGTCTGGTTATGCTGCCGCTAAACAATAAGTGCGACGGCTGGGATCGTCCGGTTCTTTGTGACGAAAAGATTTTCCAGTTCGGCGATGCCATTGCTATCGTTGCCGCTGACACCGAGGCTCACGCCCGTGCCGCAGCGGACGCTGTGAAGGTAGACATTGAAGAACTGCCTGCTTATATGAGTGCCATGGATGCCATTGCAGAGGACGCAATCGAAATCCATCCCGGCACCCCCAACGCTTACTACGAAACCAACTGCATCAAGGGACCGGATCTGGACTTTGATTCTGCGCCTAATGTGGTTGAAATTGAGTCCTACTGCTCCCGCCAGCCCCACCTGCATCTGGAGCCTGACTGCGGCTATGCCTACATTGACGAGGACGGCATGCTGACCATCCACTCCAAGTCCATCGGCATCCACCTGCATATGCCCATGATCGCTGATGGCATCGGCGTTCCCATGGAGAAGCTGCGTCTGGTTCAGAACCATTCCGGCGGTACATTTGGCTATAAATTCTCTCCCACCAACGAGGCAATTCTGGGTGCTGCCGCCAAGATTTTGCAGCGACCTGTTTCTCTGGTCTTTAATCAGTTCCAGAATATTACTTACACCGGCAAGCGTTCTCCGGCCTTCATGCACATCAAGCTGGCTGCGGATGAGAACGGCAAGCTGCTGGGTCTGTGGGGCGATAACTATGTTGACCACGGTCCTTACTCCGAGTTTGGCGATCTGCTGACCCACCGCCTGAGCCAGTTTACCGGCGCAGGCTACCACATTCCCACCATCCGCAATAAATCCACCACCGTCTTTACCAACCACGCCTGGGGGTCTGCATTCCGTGCCTACGGTTCTCCTCAGTCCTTCATGGGCTCTGAAATCGCCATTGACGTGCTGGCAGCCAAGATGGGCATGGATCCCTTTGATATCCGAGAACTCAACTGCTACAAGGAATCTGAGCATTCCACCATCCCCACGGGCTACGAGCCTGACGTTTACTGTCTGGAGAAGATGTATAAGGAGGCTCGTCCGTTGTACGAGGCAGCAAAGAAGCGCGTGGCAGAAAAGAATGCCGCTTCTGATGGTCGTTATAAGTACGGTATCGGCGTATCCTCCGGCGTTTACGGTTGCGGTCTGGACGGCGTTGACACCTCTCAGGCCTACGCAGAGCTGAACCCCGACGGAACAGTCACCATGTATTCCTCTTGGGAGGACCACGGCCAGGGTGCCGATATGGGCGTGCTCCAGTCTGCTCACGAAACCCTGCGTCAGGCGGGTATCAAGCCGGAGCAGATCCGTCTGATAATGAACGATACCAAGTTCACCCCCAACTCCGGTCCTGCCGGCGGCTCCCGTTCTCAGGTCATGTGCGGCAATGCCTGCCGTCTGGCTGCTGAAAATCTGCTGGCAGCCATGAAGAAGGAAGACGGAACCTACCGCACCTACGACGAAATGAAGGCGGAAGGCATCGAAACCAAGGTGCAGGGTCAGTGGGTTGCTACATCCTGTGCCGCTCATCCCATCGATCAGGCAACAGCTCAGGGCGAACCCTTCTCCGTTTATATGTATACCCTGTTCCTGCCTGAGGTCTGCGTCGATACCCAGACAGGCAAGGTTACAGTGGAGAAGTTTACCTGCGTTGCTGACGTGGGCACGATTCTGAACCAGCTGCTGGTTGACGGCAACTTCTACGGCGGTTTGGCACAGGGTATCGGTCTGGCACTGACGGAGAACTTTGAAGATCTCAGCAAGCATACCAGTCTGAAAAACTGCGGTATTCCTTACCCCAAGGATGTCCCCGATGACATTGAACTGCACTACATCCAGACCTATCGCCCTTATGGTCCCTACGGCGCAGCCGGCTGCGGCGAAGCACCTCTGGACGCCCCCCATCCTGCAATCCTGAACGCCATCTACAACGCAACCGGCGCACGAATCACCCGGATTCCTGCCCTGCCTGAGGTTGTTCTGGCAGCACTGAAGGATTTGGAAAAGTAATACCCATGTAAGAGCGTATTGACACCATAGAGAGGCGGGCATCCCGCCTCTCTCTTTCCAATTGAGTCTGAAAAGGGAGTGAAGAGGGTGAAAATCGAAGAACGGGCATCGACCCACGTATACCGACAGAAGCAGATGTTTACCAAGGAGGAGCTGGAACAGCGGGAAAGTCTGTGCGTTCACGAGCAGCCAGCCTACTGCGTAGCGGCCTGTCCGCTGAAGTTGGATACCAAGGCACTGGTAGCGGCGGTGGCAGCTGGGGATTTTGATAAAGCACTGGCACTGTACCAGAAGATTACCCCTTTTCCCCACATTCTCTCCGCCGGATGCGAAGCACCTTGTCAGGAGAAGTGTAAGCTTTGCTCTTTGGGCGATGGGATTTCCATCCGGGCAGTGGAAGGGGCGGCGGTAGCTTACGGTGTCAAATCCAAAGCCAGAGGCGGTCTGCGGTTTCAGAAGAAAAAGACCGTTGCCATTTTCGGCTCCGGTCTGTTTGTGACCTTTCTGGCAGGAGAACTGGCAAAAAAAGCCTATCCTGTGACAGTGTACTGTCCTCAGCCTGACTTGCAGTGTTTTTTTGAGACGGGTGCGGACTTTGTTGCAAGGGAAGCCCTTGAAAAAGACAAAGCCGGTCTTGCCGCCATGGATATCCAATTTGAATTTTCCACAAAGATGACCACGGAGTTGTTGAAAACTCTCCGTGGAAAATACGACATCCTCTGCGGTGACTATGAAACTGCAGCACGTCTGCTGCCCGGTCTGACGGCAGACGAAACCCTGATGGTCTGTCGGGAAGAAAAAATCGTAACCGGCAAAGTCGAGGGCATTTTGGGTGCTGCTTTTGGTGCCAAAAGGGCGGCGGTCAGTGTGGACCGATTGGCGCAGAATTTGGATCCGGCCAACAGCCGGGGGGATGAAGGAGCGGTGGAAACCAAGCTCTACACCTCCTTAGACGGGGTAAAGCCCACCAAACGGATTCCCATCCAAAGTCGGGAGGATGCGGTGGCGGAAGCTCAGCGGTGTATCCAGTGCCACTGTGACGAGTGCATCAAGGGCTGCGCCTATTTGCAGCACTACAAGAAATTCCCACGGCTGTTGACCCGTGAAATATACAACAACGTTTCCATCATCATGGGCGACCATATGATGAACAAGCCCATCAATGCGTGCAGCCTGTGCGGACAGTGCAGCGTGCTTTGCCCCAATGGCTATGACATGGGCGAAATCTGCCATATGGCACGGAAAAACATGGTTTCTACGGGAAAAATGCCTCTGGCACCCCATGAATTTGCGCTAATGGATATGGTTTTTTCCAACGAAGAAGCATTTTTGTGCCGCAATCAGCCGGGATTTGAGCGGTGTAAATACGTCTTTTTCCCCGGCTGTCAGGCCCCGGCTATTGCTCCTGCCACGGTGCGGGCGGCTTATCGGGATTTGTGCAGTCGGCTGGACGGCGGTGTCGCACTGATGCTTGGCTGCTGCGGTGCTATCTGCGACTGGGCGGGGCGGTACGAGATGTACGGCGATACGGTGGAATTTTTAGACAGACAGCTGGAGGTACTGGGAAATCCCGTGGTCATTGCCGGCTGTCCTACCTGTAAAAAGGAACTATCCACCCACAAAGCTGTGGAAATCCACGGCATTTGGGAGGTTTTAGAGGAAATCGGACTTCCGACAGCTGCCAAGCGTCAGAATAAGCCCATTGCTGTCCATGACTCCTGCGGTGCCCGGGGAGATGCCGAGACGCAGGCATCTATTCGCCGGATTGCAGAAAAATTGGGCTGTCAGATCATGGACACGCCCTATTCCGGTGACCAATCTCCCTGCTGCGGCTATGGGGGACTGACCCAGTATACCAACCGGGAGGTTGCCAAAAAGATGACCGAAAAGTGTCTGGAACGGTCAGAACTGCCCTACCTCAGCTATTGTATGGCCTGCCGGGATCGGTTTGCTCGGGAAGGACGGGAATCTATGCACCTGCTGGAACTGGTCTACGGAACGTCTGCTGACCACTGCCCGGACATCAGCCAGAAGCGATTTAACCGCCTGAGCCTAAAAAATCAGCTCCTTTGGGAGCTTTGGAACGAGGAGACCACACCTATGGACTTGGGATTCACCATTGAATACACCCCGGAAGCAGAAGCCATGATGGACGACCGGATGATTCTGAAAACCGACGTGATGCAGGTGTTACAGCACCTGCAGGAAACGGAGGAGGCGATCCTCGACGAGGAAACGGGGCTTTACGTCACACGCTGTCGTCTGGGGAATGTGACCTTCTGGGTCAAATACCGCCCCATTCCACAGGGTTACCGGGTGTTTGGAGCATACAGCCACCGCATGAACATAGTGGGACGGCAGTAAAGGAGGGCGTCATGGAAGACAAAAATTACTACACCATCGACCCGGAAGGGAAGCTCACCTGTATGAAATGCAAGGTAAAGCTGCAAAAAGGAAAGGCAAAATTCATGTACCTAGACAACGGCTTCCCCGTAGAGCTTCCGGTTTGCCCGGTTTGCGGATTTGTCTATGTACCTGAGGAGCTGGCTTTAGGCAAGGTGCTTTCCGTGGAGAAAGCACTGGAGGATAAGTGATGCAGGGGCATCCCGGCGGCGAAGCCCACAGCCGCTATCTGATAGAGCTTGCGTTTCTTCCGAAGGGCAGCGCATGGCTGGATATGGGGGCAGGGGACGGCAGTACCGTGTCGTTGCTTCGTGCCATGAATTACGATTGTGTGGGAATTGACTTGGTGCCCCGTGGTGAAAACGTGGAGCAGGGGGATTTTCTCCATACCCCCTATGAAAACGAAAGTTTTGACGGAATTATCAGCCAGTGCGCTTTTTTCGTCAGCGGAGATGTGCCTGAAGCGTTGCAGGAGGCTGGACGGCTGCTGCGCAAGGGAGGGAAACTGGTATTTTCCGATGTGTGTCAGGATGTGGTGCAGCTGCTGAACCAGATTCGGCAGGCAGGCTTTGCAGTGCGTCACATTGAGGATCTCACCGATCAGTGGAAGCAGTATTATATAGAAGCCCTGTGGCGGGACGAAACGAACTGCGTTCCCCGAGGAAAAAAATGCAGCTATGTGCTGTTAGTCTGCGAAAGGGTGTGAAATCATGGATTTGATGGAGCGGATGTTGGAATTATCCCGGCAGGGGTACTACTGTGCTCAAATTTTGCTGATTCTCGCCTTGGAGTCCGAGGGAAAGGAAAATCCCGATTTGGTGCGTGCTATGGGCGGCCTCAGCGGCGGCCTGGGCAACTGCGGAGAAATTTGCGGCTGTGTCAGCGGCGGAGCCTGTTTTTTGTCCTACTTCGCCGGAAAAGGGGAGCCTGATGAACTACCCCACCCGGACTGTGATGCCATGATTGGGGAGCTGGTAGGATGGTTCCGGGCATATACAGCCGAATATGGGGGCATGGACTGCCGCCGCATTCTGGCAGAGGACGGCCGCAATAAAATTCAGCGCTGTCCCATGATGATGGAAGCGGTTCTTGAAAAGTGCATGGAGATTTTAGAAGGACACGGATGCCTATGACAGAGCTGATTTATATGAACAATGCTGCCACCAGCTATCCGAAGCCGCCCTGTGTGGCGGATGCGGTGGAAGCTACGCTTTTATCCCCACCGGGAGCCATGCACCGTGGAGGGGTGGCGGATTTTGATGTATTTGATGCCGTCCGAAAGGCACTCGCACCGCTGCTGGGGGTCAGTACCCCTGACCGGATTGCGCTGGGCTGTAATGCAACTTTTGGGCTGAATATGGCCATTTTTGGAATGAGTTTAACCCCCAAAGATACGGTTTTGACCACGAAAGCAGAGCACAACAGCGTGCTCCGTCCTCTCTATGCACTGGAGCAGCAGGGCGTTCGGGTGGTGTATCTGGATACAGATGCGGCAGGGCGTGTAGACTCCGTCCGCTGGGCGGAGGCTGTGGAGCAATATCGCCCCAAGCTGGCGGTGTTCACCCACGCCTCCAATGTCACCGGGGCGGTCAATGATGCCGCAGCCTTGACGGCTTCGGCAAAAGCTGCAGGCGCAAGGGTTTTGATCGACGCAGCCCAGACGCTGGGGTATGTGGAGGTTAAAGCGGAGCAATGGGGTGCGGATTTGGTGGCATTTACAGGGCACAAGTACTTGTTAGGACCTCAGGGAACCGGCGGTTTGTGGGTCTGTCCCGAACTGAAGCTGCGCCCTCATGTTCTGGGCGGTACGGGTATCAAAAGCGACATGGATACCATGCCGGAGGAGATGCCCCTGCACCTAGAAGCCGGAACGGGAAATGAGCCGTCCTACCATGGGCTTCTGGCGGCTCTCCACTGGTCAGCCCACAATCCTGTGGATAAAATCCGGCAGGAAAAGCTCCTCAATCGTCTGGTGGAGGGGCTAAAATCCCTTGGTGCGGAGGTTATTGATCCCGGCATGCCCCGGACACCGGTGGTGAGCTTTACACTCCCTGCAAAAACGGTGGCAGAAACAGGTTTTCTTCTGGAAGAAGGCTGCGGCGTTCTCTGCCGGACGGGGCTTCACTGTGCGCCCAAGATTTTTTCCTGCCTGGGCGTACCGGAGACGGTACGTCTGTCCCTGTCCCGTTTTACCACGGAGGAGGAAGTAAGTGCTGTAATTCAGGCGGTGGAGGACATTCTGGAATGAATTTTACATGGAAAAAGACAGAAAATTGCTTTTTGGATTCCGAAACCTACGAATATCAGCTCCCCATTACAGGGGAGGAATTGCTGCAGCTTCTGGAGGGCTGGGAAATTCAGAAAAATCAAAGACTGCGGCGACCTGTGGGGATCGGGAAAAAGGATGGGGTCATTATTAAGACCGTCCTTGCCGGCACAACGGTACGGGTCAGCTTTCCTGTGCAGTGCTGGCAGGCAGAGAAAGCACGGTTTGAAGCATGGTTGGAGCAGCGATTATGAGAAAAACACAACTGGAACAGTGGATTTGCGATATGGAGGGACTTCCGACACTGAGCCGGGAGGAGCTGGATGCGTTGCAGTTGCGGCGGCTGAATGAGATGGTGGGACGGATGCGTCAACGTGGGGGGATTTATGTAAACCTTCCGGAAAGGCTGAATACGCTGGCGGAGCTGCAAACCCTGCCCTTTACCACTCCGGAAATGCTCAGTCGTCAGCCGGGGCAGTTTTTGGTCACTTCCCAGTCGGAGGTGAGCCGCATCATCTCCGAAGCTACATCCGGCACCACCGGAAACGCCAAACGAGTGTTCTACACCGCCGGTGACACGGAAAAAACCGTGGGCTTCTTTGCTGCCGGTATTTCCGAAATGCTGTCTCCGGGGGAAACGTGTATGATTGCCTTTCCTTTTTCGGGCGCCTTTGGACTGGGCGATTTGATTGCCAAGGCGGTGGAGCGTCTGGGGGCAGTTCCCATTAAGGCCGGTTTTGGGCAATCCTATTTAGAGTTATGTAAACTTGTGGAGAAAAGGAAACCGAAAACCTATATTGGCTTTCCAGTGCCGCTTTTAAGCCTTGCCCGGATGTATGGGCGGCATTTTCCCATTCAAAAGGCCCTTGTTTCCGGGGACGCCTGTCCGCCGGGGGTAATGAGGACGCTGGAAACCTTGCTGGGCAGCCGTTTATATCCCCACTATGGCTCACGGGAGTCGGTGCTGGGTGGTGCGGTGACCTGTCAGGCTTTTGAGGGGATGCACCTCCGGGAAAATCACATTATTGCCGAAATAGTGGACGAGCAGGGAAGGCCTGTTCCAGACGGAGAATATGGAGAACTGGTGATTACCACCATTGGCATGGAGGCGATGCCTCTGCTGCGCTATCGGACGGGCGATATGACCCGGATTTTGCCGGAACTATGCCCCTGCGGCGGCGTTACCCGGCGGCTGGATCGGGTGTCCCGAAAAAGCGCAGGGGTGATTTCTATGGAAAATCTGGATAGTGTGCTGTTCCCTATTTCCGGGCTGGTGGATTATCAGGCAGAATGGGACGGTGTACTGCGACTGGATGCCAAGGTGTTAAATCAGGATGTGGGGGAGCAGATGCAGCGGCAGATTCATCTGGGATATCCCCAACTGGAAATAATTGTAACCACAGAATCTGCAAGACTGACGGATTGTCCGTATTATTTGGGAAAACGCCATATCATTTGACAAAAGGAGGAGCGGCACTGTGAAAAAATTTGCAGTTTTCAGCGGCTTTCTGGGTTCCGGGAAAACCAGCACCATGATGGCACTGACCCGGTTCTATACTGCCCACCATGGCAAAGCCGCTATGATCTCCAACGATTTGGGTGGTGCAGGACTGGCAGATCATCGGCTGGCCTGCCTTGCCGGTTGCAATGCTTCGGAGCTGACAGGGACGTGTATTTGCTATCAGACGAAAAATCTGGTGGAGCGGCTGAATCGGCTGTTCTATGAGGACGGCTGCCAGCTGGTGATTTCTGACATCCCAGGCTTTGGGGTAGGCGCATTGGCGCATGTGTACCATACACTGAATGAGTGCTATCCCGGACAGTTTCCTCTGGCTCCCTTTACGGTTTTGGTGGAACCAAGGACGGTAGAGCTTCTGCAAAACGGCGGCGGTGATTTGGGGTATATCCTCAAAATGCAGCTGGTGGAGGCTGACTTGATTGTCCTTAATAAGTGCGATTTGCTGACAGAACAGCAGAAAAATGCAAGTATTTGCTGGCTTCGGCGTTCTTATCCAAGGGCAATGGTGCTGGGCATCAGCGCATTGACCGGGGAAGGCTTGGAGGAGCTTTCTCAGACGCTCATGACAGGAAATGCCTCCATGAATCAGCCGGACATCGGCTACGGCGGTGCCGAGTTTTCCGCCGCCATGGGGAAAATGAGCGAATACAATTTGCAGTATTATGCCACCGTCTGCTGCAATAATTTTGATGGAAACGCCTATCTTATGGATTTGGCAAAAGCCATTCAAGCCCGATCTCCCGGGGAGATTCCCCACCTGAAGCTGGTGGCTTGGGAACCGGAGGGGGATTACGGCAAGGTGGATGTACTGGGGCTGAACCGCCCGATTGAGGTAAGTCACCCATTAGGCAAGCCCTGCACAGAGTTGGCGGTGGTGCTCAATACCAGTGCCGTCTGCAACGCAAAAGTTTTAGACAGCGTTATCACTGAGGCTGTGGAGAAAATCTCGGAACGGTATCAGCTGACTGTCATGGTCTATAAAAAGGAATGCTTCGGCGTGACGGAGGAACGATAATGGGTGTTAAAATTCGAGATACCAGATCAGTTTGCCCCGTTTGCCTGAAAAATATATCTGCAAGGTTAGAAAAAGAAGAAAACGGGGCGGTTTTCCTGAAAAAGGAATGTCCCGGTCACGGTATGTTTCGAGTACCGATCTGGCGTGGGAATCTGGATTTTGACCGATGGGTGCAGTATGCGGAGCCTTTGGAAAAGGCCATGGGGCAGCATTGTCCGGAATGCTGTGGCATTTGCTCGGAGCACGAGAGTCAAAGCTGCTGTGTCCTGCTGGAGGTGACCGGACGGTGCAACCTGCGGTGCAAATTCTGCTTTGCCGACGGCGGCGCAAAGACAAAAGACCCTGATTTGGAGGGAATGAAGGCTGCAATTCGGGACATTGTTTGCCAGTGCGGACAGCCGCTGCTTCAGCTGTCCGGCGGTGAACCGACCCTTCGGGATGATCTTCCGGAATTGGTGCGCTATGCAAAAGAATCGGGGTGCAGTTACGTTCAGGTCAACACCAACGGAATCCGACTGGCGCAGGAGCCGGATTATGCAAAAAAACTGGTGGATGCCGGGCTGGACATCGTTTTTTTGCAGTTTGACGGTACTCGGGAGGATATTTATGAAACCCTCCGTGGCACGCCTCTGCTAAAAACAAAATTGCAGGCTATTGAGGTTTGCAGTCAGTTGGGGGTTGGGGTTACCTTGGTTCCGACGGTGGTGCAGGGGGTTAATGATGACAATTTGGGGGAACTGATCGCCTTTGCCCGGGAGCGAGTACCCGGCGTGCGTGGTATCCATTTTCAGCCCGTGTCCTTCTTCGGGCGATACCCCGACGTCCCGGAGGAGGCACAGCGCTATACCTTGGATCAGCTGATGGCGGACATCAGCAATCAGGCGGGAATTTCCATAGACAGCTTTATGCCTTCCCGGTGCGACCATCCCCTGTGTGGATTTCATGCCAATTTCCTGCTTGACCCCGCAGGGGGGCTGAAACCTCTTTCCTCCATCACCCATTCCGCACAAAGCCGGGGGTACGCCAGAGATAACCGGGAATATGTGGCTCGCCATTGGCGCAGACCTCCGGAAGAGCCAAAGCCTGCCGGAAATTTCTCGGACGAAATGGATTTTGACACGTTTTTGTACCAGATTCGCCAACGCAGTCTGACGCTGTCTGCGATGGCGTTTCAGGATGCCATGAATCTGAATATCGAGCGGCTCCACAGGTGTAGTCTGCACGTCTACAATAATGGCGTTGTAAAACCATTCTGCGCCAACTACCTGACACCGATAAACCCATAAAAAGACCGGCTTACAGCCGGCCTTTTTTGATGGACATCTATTGCCAAAATCCCGAAAGAGTTCGGCAGAATTGCGAGAGCTGTTTACACAATCCTCGTAATATAGTATAATGGGCAGAAAGAAATCGAACAAAGGAGAGGATACCATGGATCAAGGAAAAGAAAATACAGGGATTTCTCTGCTGAAGAAGGGAAAAAAAGGTATCATTTCTGCTATTTTTAGCCGATTGGGTCTGATTTTGGCATTGCTTCTGCTCCAGATTTTCTTCCTGTTCACAGTTTTTAAGTGGTTTGAGGGATTTCTGCCTCATATTTACGGCGGAGCGATTGTGTTTTCTGCCGTCATGGTGCTGTATCTTCTCAGCAGCTCGATTGATCCCACGGCTAAAATCACATGGCTTGTGATCGTTGTGCTGCTGCCGGTATTTGGTGCACTGCTATATATCTACGTTCAGAGTGATTTGGGACACCGTGTGCTGAAGGAACGGCTGCATCAGTTGAATGATCTGAGCAAAGGAAAGATCACCCAATCAGAGGACACCTACCAGGCGCTGAAGGCGGATCGACCCGGTGTTGCTGCGCTGTCCCGATATATCAACAAAGGCGGCTGTTGTCCTGTGTATGAAAATACGCAGGTGACCTATTTCCCCTCAGGTGAAGCGAAATTTGAAGAAATGCTGCGCCAGCTGGAACAGGCAAAGGATTTTATCTTTCTGGAATATTTCATTGTGGATGAGGGACTGATGTGGGGACGTGTTCTGGAAATTCTGGCACGAAAGGCTGCTGAGGGTGTGGATGTCCGCATGATGTACGACGGTACCTGCGAGTTTTCCACTCTTCCGCACAATTATCCCCAACAGCTCCATGAGCTGGGCATCCAGTGCAAAATGTTTGCACCCATTTCTCCCTTTGTGTCCACGCATTATAACTATCGGGATCATCGGAAAATTCTGGTGATTGACGGTCATACCGCTTTTAACGGCGGCATCAATCTGGCGGATGAATACATCAACCATATCGAGCGGTTCGGTCACTGGAAGGATACGGCGGTGATGCTGAAGGGCGACGCTGTCCGCAGCTTTACAATGATGTTCCTGCAAATGTGGGCGGTGGACGAGAAAAATCCTGAGTTTGAGCCATTCCTGTCTGCGCCCACCATTCCGCAGAAGCAGGCGAAGGGCTTTGTGATTCCCTACGGCGACTGCCCTCTGGACGATGACAAGGTGGGCGAGCGGGTGTATATGGATATTCTGAATCGTGCGCAGAAGTATGTGCACATCATGACACCGTATCTGATTCTGGATGGCGAGATGGAAACAGCGCTGAAATTTGCCGCTGAACGAGGTGTGGATGTGCGGCTGATTCTTCCGGGCATTCCGGATAAGCATGTCCCCTATGCGCTGGCAATCACCCATTATGCATCGCTGCTGGCTTCTGGCGTGAAAATCTATGAATACACCCCCGGATTTGTTCATGCCAAGGTCTTTGTCAGTGACGACTGCGAGGCTGTGGTTGGCACCATCAATTTGGACTATCGCAGCCTGTATCACCATTTTGAGTGTGCGACCTACATGTACGGTGTGGACTGCATCGGCAAAATTGAGGAGGATTTCCAGCAGACGCAGCAAAAGTGCCGCAAAGTCAGAAAGGAACCCATTACCAAATACAATTGGAAGAGAAAACTGGTTGGATTTGTGATGAAACCTATTGCGCCCCTGCTATAATGTAAAAAACAGCCGCTCCGGCACTCTTGGTTGCCGGAGCGGCTGTTTCATATTAGAACAGATGGCGAAATGGGGGGACGAGCACACGCAAGACAGGGTAGAGCACACGTTTGACAATACTCAGTTCATGAGCCTGATAGGCACTTCCTGCATTTTCCGTGCCGTCCGGCAAGACCTGACGGCTGTGAGCAATGTCATTTTGAGCCATTTGCCGCAGTTGTGCATTCAGTTCCGGGCAGTCGATGACCAGCATGGTCTCAGTGTCCAGATAGGCGCTGCGCATGTCGAAATTAAAGCTGCCAATGATACTGAGGTTGTCGTCAATCAGCACCGATTTGGTATGGGACGAACGTTCGCCCAGATATTCATATAGGGTCACACCCGTGGAACGGAGATCGTCCTTCTGGTTCATATAATCGGTACAACCCCAGAGATTAGCACCGGTTTCCTTGGAATTGAGAATAATTTCCACATGTCCATCCAGCCGGGTCAGATCCTCATACATCTGGTCGCTGCAAATGATGTAGGGGGTCTGAACGGTGGATTTTTCGCTGCTTTTCATCAGCTCTATCAGAGATGCCCACAGGGTCGGAGCTTTGTTTTCAGCTTCAATAGGGTTTGTCAGCAGGGTGATGCCATTGGTGGCGATGGTCTCATGTTCCCAATCCATGGGAGAGAATGCCTGTGGATAGGTCGTTTGCAGCTGCTGATACCGCTGTCGAAGGGCTTCAGCCGTTGGATCGTTGGCTTTTGTCTGACTGGTCAGGGGTTTGGTGGTGGGAAGCTCCCAGATGCACTCAAAATAGTTCCGCAGCTGAGTCAGAGAAGTTCCCGAATCGGGCTCTGGGCTGTATACCAGCACATCCCGATCGATATCCGGTTTTTCCTGGTAGTTTCCCAGAGACAGGTTTTGCGTATTTCTGCCTCCCAGCATATAGGCGGTGTTGTCAGCCACAATATATTTGTCGTGCATCCGATAGTTGAGCGTCCACGGGGTCAGCAGATTCACAGGGTTATAGATGCGTACCTCCACATTGGGAGAGGCTGCCAGCGTGTGGAAATACCTGCTGTTGTGAAGATGCAAAAATCCGCTGATGCCGTCCACCACCATCCGAACCTTGACACCACGGTCGGCGGCGTTTAGTAGGGCTGCCATGATGTCCCGTCCGCTGTCATCGTCCTTAAAACGAAAACAGGAAAATAGCAGTTCTTCTTCCGCCTGCTCGATCAGCTGAAGCCGCCGGCACAGAGCTTGGGTGTTGTCGTCGATGCACAGCACCCGTTCGGCTGAAGCTCCAGACATGGGCACTGCCTGAGGTTCGGCCTGCTGGTGACTTAGGGGCGGAACTATGCAGCAGACAGCAAAATAAATCAGATACAGCAGAACAAATTTTTTCAGGATTTTCTTAAATTTCTTCATATCTATGTAAATCCTCCCAAGAGAATGAAAAAACCTTATATTTAAGAAATTATAATTAGAAAATATTCCAATGTCAACGAATTGGGCGGGCATTTACAAATTGTTTGCATGTCACAGAAGATTTTCGCTGTATTTGTGCCTTATCGTTGGAGATAGGAGAATATTGTCCATAAAAATAACCGGCAGTAACGAGCGTTACTGCCGGTTGTCTGTTGCTAGGATTTTCGGGTTCCGGTCAGGAGCCATGCGGTAATGGCGGCGACGCAGGGAACCGTCAGGATAATGCCCAGAGAGCCTGCAACTCCCCGCACCACTTCCACCGCAACAAAGTCGGTGTTCATTAGCTGGATAAAGCTGACGTGGTAGGAGTAGATCAGCACCATCATGTTGAGACTGGAACCGGCAAAGGCCAGAACCAGCGTGTTTGCCATGGTACCGGTTGCATCACGTCCGATGTGCATGCCGGAGCGGAACAGCTCGCCCATGCCGATATCGGGGCGCTTCCGCTTCAGCTCGGACATGGCGGAGGCGACACTCATGGAGGTGTCCATGACAGCACCTTCGGCGGCAATCAGAATGCCGCTGAGGAGCAGACCGTTCAGCCGCAGCCCGGTATCGCCTCTGGCAAGAAGCAGGCCTTCGCCTTCGTCCATCTGGTAGGCCGTGACTTGCAGAAGCTCAATGGCAATGCTGCCAAGCAGTGCTGCAGCAGCCACACCGCACAGACAGCCAAGGGCGGCACCCATAGTCTTAGGCTGCCAGCCGCCCAACAGCCAGAAGCAGGCAGTACTGGTGATGCCTACGATGGCGACAGTCAGCGGAACGGCGTTCCAGCCCTTCAAAACCAGAGGCAGCAGCAGGTAGACAATGCTGACAAAGGTAAAAATCAAACCCACAAGGGCTCGCAGTCCCTGCCAGCCGCCAATCAGCACCAGTGCCAGAAAGAACACTGCCACAATGGTAATAATCATGGGAACACGGTTGTAGTTGTAGACAGCTACGTCGTATTCATCCGGGGCTGTGGTGGTGATGCGGACACTGATGGTGTCTCCTGCCTGTACGTCTACATTGTACATGGCGCTGAAGTAGTTGGTCACTTCCACGGTTTCTCCCTGATACCGACCGGTGAGGATCTCTAACTCCATCTGCTTACTGCCACGAAGTCTGCCCTCAATGGCCGGATCGGAAACGGTAGAATCTGCCAGAATATCGATGACACGGGCGGTCTCGTATTCAGTGCCGATGGCGGAGGTATTTTTCGGGCGACTGTTTGCCCAGACGATTGCCAGGGCAAACAGCGCCAGTAAACACACAGCTACCACCAGTCGAAGCAGATGGTCTTTGGTTAAATATTGCTTCAAAACGGTGATTCTCCTGTGATGGAAAAGTTATTATTGCTTGGACCGCTTTTTGCGAGACAGCAGCCACACCATCAGACCACCGATGCACAGAGCCACGACCATGACGACCATTACAACAGCGATGGTGTCACCGGTCTGGGGACTATTGCCATCGGGCTTGGAGGTGTCAGGCTTTTCGGTAGGCTTCTGGGTAGGATCTTCAGTAGAGGGTTTGGTGGAATCTTCGGTAGGTTCTTCCGTAGGAGGTGTTGTAGGATCCACAGGCTGATCGCCAACGGCAACGATTTCGTCGCAGTTTCTGACTCTCAGAACAGGGATGGAAACATCAGAGCTTCCCTCAGGGTGCAGATACAGCACGCCTACACCGGAGACCTTACTGCCAAGCTTGACGATAGAGGCCAGCTCATTCTTGCCGGTGGTGCCGGAGAGGATGTAGCCGTCAATAAAGAGCTTTGCCAGATCGCCCTTCTCGTCCTTAACCACGAACTGGGCAACGCCCTTGCCGTCCTTGGTGTATTCGACATCAACGACTTCGCCTTCAACCTGAATCAGGGAGCCGCCGTTCATGCCATAGTCCATGGCTTCCTTGTTGCTCAGCTTCTTGGGGGCGTAGACCTTAGGCTCGGTGTCCAGAATCTTGTAGGACATGACCTGGATTTCCTTATCGCCCTGATAAGCATCTACATAGCCTGTGATCTCAATGGGAGTACCAATGGCAACACCCAGCTGAGAGAAGGGGAATACGGTGATGCCAGCGGTATCATCCTGAACATAGATGGCATCGAAGAACTTGTTGTGCTCGTTGTCGGTACCTGCGGTGACATAGCCACGGATGCGGAATACGTCATCCATATTACCGGCACGGACGTCAGAAATGGGGCTGATGGGCAGTTCCACTCGGACGGAATTCATGATATTTTCGATGATGGTACGGTTTGCGTAGGGCAGATCCCAGATGTTATCCAGCTCTGCTTTAACCTCAAAGTCGGAGACAAACACGCCGCCGGCTGCAAAGACGTGACCCTTGCCCACAGGCTCGTAAGCCAGGAACACAGCCTCGCCCTTATTGACACCGCCCTTGCCGTCGCCGTCAGAGTCAATGGAGTAGGTGGAGTCGAAGCCTCTGACCAGCCAGGTGCCCTTGCCAACGCCTACGGTACAGCCGGAGTACTGGCTATAAGTCTGTCCCTTCTTGAGACCTGCGCACCAAGGAGATTCGGTGTTGAAGGTTTCGGGGTACAGGCGATAGGGCTGACCGCCGTTCTTCTCGTCATCCATGGCCTCGTCGTCATTGACGGTCATGGAAGAGCCAACTGCGTTGAGCAGTTTGTTCAGCTGGACGGAGGTGTGATAAGAGGGATCCTCTGCCTTCTTGTCCTGATAGTCGGCAAGACCGCAGACAATCAGGGAGCCACCGGCATTGACGTAGTCGGTGACCAACTTGATAAAGCTGTCCTCGAAGGGCTTTGCGGTGTAGTCGCCTGCGTTGGCGGTGCCCTTGCTGCGGGCAGGAGCAGAGACAATCAACAGATCACAGGCAGAAAGCACTTCCTTGGTGATCTCGTCTGTGACGACCTTCACTTCAATCTGGCTTTCCGCACCGATAGCGGCGAGATTCTTCATGTTGCCGCCGTAGTAGCCGGAAACGTAGTCGTTATAGTGGGTGCCGTCCACCACAACACGGGTAACCATGTCGGGTATGACGAAGGTCAGAGCCAGCTTCTCCTTGTAGATCTTTTCGACACCGTTCAGGGTTGCAGTGACGGTTGCATAGATATCGGTAGCGCCCAGACCCTTGTGGGTGTAGGGGAAGGAGTAGGTAGCAGTACCCATGGAGGGAACCTTGGAAAGCTGGGTCAGGTCAGCAGTATGGATGACCTGATCGTCGATGGTGAATTCAATCTTGTTGATGGTCAGGTCAGTCTTTTCGTTGTTGAACAGATCCAGAGTCAGATTCAGTTCCTGATCCCGTACAGGAAGGACTGCATCGGTCTTGAAGCTGGAGATGCCAACAGCTTCTACTTCACCGGTCCAGACAGGAGCGGTAACAGCAATGTTGCCATCGGGCTGGGTGACCTTGATGTAGTAGTAGGAGTAGTTGTTGGGCAGGGTGAAGGTAACGGTTTCATCGTTGGTCTTTGCGGCTGTGGTTGCAGCGGTCAGACCGCCGTTGACAATAACTTCAACCTTACCGATGGATGCGTCGGTGGGATCGGAGAGCTTGACGGACAGGGTCAGCTCCTCGCCGGGTGCCACGGACAGCATAGAGCCCATGACCTGATCGTTCAGGGTGTAGTAGATGCTCAGGTCGTTGTCTTCGGTGGCGTAGACACGGTAGTTCCGCATTGCGTCGTAAATGCCATTCTGCGTCAGAGAATCGGCCAGCACAACGCTTCGTGCGGTGTTGGCGTCGCCCCAGCGACCCTTATGGTTATCCTGGTTGTTGGTAGGAGCAACGTGCCAGCCCTTATCCAGAGCACGGGTGTAATACTCATAGGAGGGGAAGTAGCCGGAGGAACCGATGGTACCTTCGCCGTTGCCAACCTCGATCAGAGTAATCAGCTGGTCGATTTCAGCGTCAAAGTGTGCAAAGTCGCTGAAGTCACCAAAGGTGGTGCCGGGGTGGTTGAACTGGCTGATAGAGCCGGTTTCGGTTTTCAGAACTGCGTAGTAGTTTTGCAGAGCAGTACCGTAGGTCTTGAACTGCTGCTGGGTACGGCTCTGGAAGCCGGGGGTATTGTAGGTATTGATGTGACCCAGACCGTTAGACCAGGTCATTTCGAAGCCGTACAGACCAACGAAGGAATCGGTGGTGTACTTGTCAGCCAGCTGGTGGCCTTCTACCCACTCGGTGCTCATGGAACCGTTGGAAAGAGAGGCAGTATCGCAGTTGTCAAAGGAATTGGAGTGGTCGGTGACTGCCAGGAAGTCCAGATTCTTGACATTGGTTGCATGCTGGAAAGCCTCTTCACAGGTACCTGCACCATCGGAGTAGGAGGTGTGAGAGTGCAGCTGACCGAAGTAGATGCTGTAAGCAGCGGAGCTGCGCTCGGTAAAGGTACGGGAAATCTCGGTGCTGTTATTAAAGCCTGCCTTTGCAGCATAGGTCTTGATTTCCGTCTTGCCGAAGCCCTTGTTGAGGGTAATGGGGGCGGTGTACTCAGTGAATTCGCCGCCGTCTACGGCATAATAGATGGTTGCGCCCTGCGTGTCGCAGGTCAGTGTAACGGTGGTAGATTCGCCGTCAATGTAGACGCTGCCGCCATTGGGGGTCATCTTGACGGTAGCTACGGTACCTGCCGCATAGTGGTACAGGAGCTTCACGGAAGGAGCCTTACCGGGAGCAGCTGCTTTAACTTCCAGATTGCAGGGCAGATTGTCCAGAGTGGGCTTGTTCTCGGGGTCATAGGTTTTCCATTCGCCGCCGTTCATGCGGTAGGAAATGACAGCACCTGCTGTCTTGGAGCTCAGAGTCAGGGCAGTTCCCACGGCCTGATCTTCGCTGCCGTTGGGAGTTGCGGTGACATGACCGCAGATTGCGTCGTCCACAATGGGGTTGCCGGAGAGGATAACAGAGTCCATGCGGAGGGAAGAACGGTCGCTGATGGTACCGTCCTTGCCGTCGGCTCTGGCAGTGCCGGGAACCAGACGGATGTAGAGATTTTCGGCATTTTCTGCGCCCTTGGGAACATTGAAGGAGAATTCAATATATTCTCCGGGATTCATAGAGGTCTTGGCGATGCCGTTGGTGATCTCGCCCTTTGCAGTGCCGGAGTCTACAACGGTGGGCTTACCTGCCTCATCCTTTCCCCACTTCTGCCATTTATAGCTGTAAGAGCCGGTGGTGAAGTTCTGGAAGGTTTTTCCGTCTGTGGAATACTGGAGCGTAAATTCGCCTGCGCCGGATTTGGTGGCACGCAGACGGAAGGACAGGTGCATGTCTGCCCATCCGGCAGTGTTGACAGCCAGCTGGATGTAGTCCTCTGCACCGGAACCCAGACCGGAGCCGCCCATGTAGTAAAGGGGAGCTTCAGGTCTGCCGCCCTTGACCCAGGGAGTGGTGACCTTGCCGCCTACAACAGCGGTATAGATGGCGCCGGAATCCAGCTCGTCACCGGCGGTGTACAGGTCGCCGGGAACTTTTGTGGTGTTCTCGGGCTTGGGCATACCGCCCCACTGGGCAATATTTTGCACCACGGAAGGATCCACTGTATTGCCCTTCTCAGCGGGGGTGAATTTCAGGGCAAAGTTGGCTTCAGTACCTTCTTTGATGTTGAAGGCACTCCAGTTGCTCTTTTCGGCATGCCACTGGAGATGCTTGTCTCGACCTACGTTCTTGGCATAGAACAGACCGTTGCCTGCATCCTCCAGAAGCCACTTGTCGTTGCTCTTGTTCAGAGGGGTGCTGGAGAAGCCGGTATCCATAGACAGCTTGCCGCCTGCGCAGGAAATAAAGACGGTGCCGTCCTCGTTGTTGGTCACGGTCCAGACTTCGGTGGGACCATAGCCGGTGAGCTTATCGCCGCTGAGGGAAACGTCCACGCCGCTGTTATAGTAGCCGTTGTAATTGGTGGACAGTGCCTTGCTGTGTCCGGGTGCCCAGATGACGTAGGAGCCATTGGGAACCTTGTTTTCGGGTTGCGGTGCTTCGCTGCCGGAGACGATTTCGACTTCAGAAGCTAAGGTGTTGCGCAGCTGGAGCTTATCCTTAAATACGCTGACAGCGGCGGTAATGTTCAGTTTGTCGCCAACCTTTACTGCCCAGCTGCCGTCGTCGTTTTTACCGATTACGGCCTTGTAAAGCTGAATGGTCTTGCCCTCGGCATCCTTGACGGTGATGCTGGGAGTATTAAACTTACCGTTGTTGTCGTAAACATCAGTAACTTCCACGTTGGAGAGCTTGACATAGGTGCACACATCGTCAGTGGTCAGTGCGCCGATGGTAGTCTCCTTGGGAGTCAGGGTTGCTCCTTCGGACTTCTGGTAGGTACCCTTACCCAGCTGGGGAAGTCCATTATAGGTAGCTTTTGCGCCGGTGCCGATGATGGTGTCGCCCAGTGTGATGTCGGTGGGCTTTTCTGCCATGCGGACGCAGATTGCACCGGTGGTATCCTGAACGTAGATGTTTTGACCGTCTACCAGAGTGACAACACCCTTAACGGTGGCGGATGCGCCGTCAGTCAGAGCCAGAGCTTCCTTGGCGGTGATAATGGAAGCATCGGGGGGCGTTACCTCCGGCTCGGTGACCACAGGGGCAGTGACCACGGGCTCGGTAACATTGGGCTCGGTGGCATTGGGTTCGGTGACATCGGGGGTGGTGCCGTCTTCGACCAGCTTATACAGGGTGAAGTTAGTGGCGTAACCGTTGTTGATCGAGGCGGTCTTATAGGCACGGAACTTATTCTCGGCATTCTTGTTGCTTGCCAGAATGGTGGTATCCTCACCCTGACCGCTAAAGGTGAAGGTGCCGTTGTCAAAAGCAACTGCCCAGCTGTAATCACCGCTGAGTATGCCATTGTTGTTACCGCCCTTGGGAGCGATAGTAGTGCCGGCACTGTCGGTGAGCTTGACGGTGCTGCCGTCAACGGTGATAGTCCACACTGCGCCCATATCATCGGTGACTGTGTCACCTGTGACGGTGGGCTGTACCGCTGTGATCCATCCTTTCATAAATTTTTCGGGTGCAAAGCCTGAATCAGCCACGAGAACATACTGACCGGTGGTCAGTTCGTCAGCAGTGGTGATTTTCTTGTAGCTTGGCTTCGTATCCGCTGCAAAAATCGACAGCGGCATACTGGACAAGCACAGTGCAACGACCATGACCATAGCCAAAAGCCGTTTGAGCTTACACTTACTGTTCATGTAGATTCCTCCTCTTGTTTTTTTCCCCATAGGGAATGTGGGCTGATAATAATTTTCCTTAGAGACACAGTGCTTTTCAGAAATGCCCACAAAATCAGTATAACACAACAGCAGATGCTTTTCAACCAAACAGATGTGGTGAAATGTGCATAAAAAACAGGCGTACAGAATAAACTGTACGCCTGAGTTCTTGCGTTATTTGCGAACACGCAGTTCACCGTCTTTATCATACCGCAGGGCCACCAGAATGTTGATGACAATGCAGGAAACGGCGATGAGTCCGACCTCCCATAAAATACAGGTCACGGCAGAACCAACTATGTCCATGACCTCTTTTCCACGGAATCCGGCGCAGACAATGACCATGATGATGCTCAGCAGCAGACCCAGAGCTGCCCAAACCATGCCGGCCAGACGCTGGGTGAATCGCCATGCTTCCACGCTGCCCATACCGAAATAGCACCGATAGCCAAAATAGTGGTTTGCCTCCTTGGGTGGAACGAAGAAATAGATAAGACCCAGAATCAGCAGCAAAACAGGACCTGCCAGCACGGCCAGACGCATGGCAAGCTCTACCTTGCCCACAATAGTGGAGACATCCGGCAGCAGGGCTGCCGGGTCAAATTGATCCATGATGGATTTAAAAGCATCTAGGTTCATGATTTATTCCTCCAGGAATTTACTGATTTCACGCATGAAGCTGCGGACATCCTGGAACCGGCGGTAAACGGAGGCAAAACGAATGTAGGCAACCTCGTCCAGAGGCTTTAGCCGCTCCATAACCAGTTCGCCGATTTTGTCGGTGGTGATCTCCCGTTCCAGAGAGTTCTGAATGGTCTGCTCGATTTCGGTGGTGATACGATCCAGATCGCCTACGTTGACCTTTCGCTTGTCGAAGGCACGGATCATACTGTTGAGAATTTTATTGCGGTCAAAGGGCTGCCGGGATCCGTTTTTCTTGACGACGATGATGGGAAGATATTCCACCTGTTCATATGTTGTAAATCGTCTTTGGCAGGCCATACATTCCCGGCGGCGGCGGATGCTGAGACCGTCCTCAGAATGGCGGGAATCTACGACCTTGCTTTCCTGGTCACCACAAAAGGGACATTTCATAAGGAATCAACAGCCTTTCTGTTCTTTATTCATCCATTATACCAGAAAATATACACCCTGTCCAGATTTTTTTGCCCCTTAAACCGACGAATTGCCCCTTGCCAATTGTGTGGATATGGGGTAAAATATCCCTATTAAAACCCAAAAAGGAGATTCTCATGAGCAAAAAAACCTTATTCGTCCTTTGGGGCGTGCTGTATATTCTCTGTGCCGGACTGGGATTTGTGTATGAGCCGGAGGGGGCACTGAAAGCTCTTCTGGTGCTGCTGGCGGTGGGCTTTTTCGTACCCGGCGGGATGCTGCTATACAGAGCGGCGCAGGAAAAAGACCGCTTTACGCTGAAGCTGATCCGCAATCTGGCAGCCCTCAGCCTGGTGCTGACGGTGGTGCTGGTGAGCCTGAATTTCATGTCGGTTTGGGGCTCCCGTACCTTGGGCATGATTCTTAATAGCATGTTGGTGGTTGTATCCAGTCCTATGTTCTGCGGTCAGTATTGGGTACTTAGCATGTTCGGTTGGGCATACCTGATGATTGCCGCAATTTCGGAGCTGAAAAAACTGAAAAAGAAGTAAGGTAATCCCCGGATGGCACGCCATCCGGGGATTTTTGAATCAGGCTATGTGAACATTTAATAATCAGGCAGTAAACTGTGATTGTCCAGCCATGTAAGGGTGTTTTTGCAGCTGTCGAAAATGTCCAATCCCAGATGATTCCATCGCTTGTTGGGGAGGGTATACTGTATGTTGATGGAGAATCTTGATGCATCGCCGACCAGCTCATGGTAGCCCCAGCGCTGTGCCATGTTGCCTGCATTGCAGTCTGCGATGATAGCATCGATCAGTTGGTGCTGTTCTTCTCTGGAAATCATATCAGCTTCCCTATCAATAAAGAACTGAATTTTTCCGTCGTTGATGAGATCATGCAGCTTATTCGGGGAGATTTTCAGCACATATTCCGGCTTGGAGAAAAGGCGGTTCAGTGCCTTTCCTGCTTCGGAATCGATGGGAATCAGGTAGTGCCGTTCTATGATTCTGCCGTTCTTCAGCGTGTAGTGAATAGCAATGTCGTCTACGATTACATCCTGATTGTATTTGGTGTTTCTCTGACGGACACCTACCTCATGAACGTAGAGAATATCCTCCAGATCTTCCTTCTCGGTCAGCATGAGGTTTTCATGATGGGGGTAGTTGTAGTAATTTGAGATAGAGGCATACTCAATTTGATCGATCTCGGGAATTTTTGCTGCAGCGCCCAGAATATCCCACTTGGTCAGCAGTAGGCTGAGAATCAGCACACCGGACAGCACTGCAAGCCCCACAAATGCCTTCTTTTGGAACACACGGGTGGTACGGCGCAGCAGCATCCGACCGGTAAAGAAACCGATAACGATACCAATGGCCAGATAGATGTAGCTGGCCATGCCGAAGAGGGTGGCGAACATCTCACAGAATGCACCGACAGATAAAGTGTAAAGTACGAGAAATACCGGTTCCATAGCCTTGACAGCCATAAAATCACCGGCAGATTCCAGTTTTCTCCGGCGGTACAGCAGCAGTGCCAGTCCCAGAAGTGCAGCACCAATCACAGCGCATGCAGACATATATCCCCAGCCCTCGCCGATGGTAATCATGCTGGAAGTGGGGGAGAGATGATCCGGATTGGTATTGACGAACTGAAGAAGCTCGTTGGAGGCGGTAAGCTGGTAAACGGGACAGAATCTGGTAAAAATGGTTTCACGGATGTGAATACCTTTCAGCAGCGGCAGATACAGAGTGTAGAGGAACCAGTATGCCAGCAGAGACAGGAAATTGAGAATACCGTAAATCAGTATCTGGGCAAAGCGATTGCCAACGCAGAAAATGCTGAAGGTGGCAAGACCGAAGAAGAACAGGTATTCAAAACTTGCGCCCAACAGCCACCACAGTGCCGCATTCCAGCAATTGCCCAGCATGGTCATACTCAGCAGGGAAACAATCAGGTGAGGCACCAGTGCAAAAATCAGACCGGACACCACATGGGTGGTAAACCAGCACTCCCGGCGCAGAGGCATAGCATGAAGCGCATTGCAAAGCCGGGGATTGTACAGATCACCAAAAAGCACCTGAGAAACCAGAACAGCGTAGATCATGGAAAAAATTGCGGTGGGACCGATAGAATGGATAGCGGTATTCACACGTTCGTGCATCGGAACGTTTGAGATAAACATCATCATGACCATCACAAGGAACACAGCATAAAGGCTCCAAACAGGAGCAAATCGGGACATGTCCTTTTTGAAGGCCGTGGGATTAAAGAATGATGTTCTTGACTTCATAGTTAACACCTCCCAATTCGTAAATAAAGATTTCCTCCAAAGACAGGGGAAGAACATCGAAATAAGGGGGATTGGAGGCAGCAACAATTTTCTCCACATCCTCAGCAAAACCACGGACAACCAGTGTTTTCAGTCTGCCGGAGCTGGATTCATGGAGAATGTCCAGTCCCTCGGGAATATCACCTACAAGCTGAACCTTGACGGTACTGCCCTGCATATCTGCAAGGCTGCGTTCGAGGAGCATTTTGCCGTGGTCCATAATGCCCACATGGTCGCAGATGTCCTCCAGCTCACGAAGATTGTGAGAGGAAATCAGCACGGTGGTGCCATGCTGGACAACGTCAGACAGAATCAGACTCCAAACCTGCCGCCGCATGACCGGGTCCAGACCGTCTACCGGTTCGTCCAAAATCAGTACGTCAGGACGGGTGCAGATGGATAGGTGGAATGCGGCCTGCTTCTGCATACCTTTGGAGAATCGGCGAATGGGACCCTTTCGGGGCAGCTGGAACACATCGTAAAGCCGCTTCCAAAGATCTTCGTCAAACTTGGGATACATGCCTTTATAATAGCGGTGCATATCCTCCAGATTTGCGGAGGGAAAATAGAAAATCTCGTCGGGAATGTAGCCAATGCGTTGCTTTTGAGCGGGATTTTCATAAATTGGCTGACCCTCCATGGTGATTTCGCCGCTGTCCGGGCGGTAAACGCCGGTGAGATGGCGGATGGCGGTACTTTTACCGGCACCGTTGGGGCCAACCAGACCGTAGACACAACCCTTGGGGATGGACATGGACAAATTATCCAGAGCCACAAAATCGCCAAAGGTTTTGGTAATATTCTTCAGCTCAAGCATGAGCCAGACCTCCTTTCAAAATGCGATTGGCAAGATCCTGCCGGGAGAAACCACTGTGCAGCAGTGTGGTAACGGTTTCGTCAAAGGTAAGCAGAATAGTGTGCTGCTGTTCCTTGGTACTGTTGGGAATGCCCGCAACAAAACAGCCCTTTCCCGGGATGGTGACAATCCATCCCTCAGATTCCAGTTGGCGGTAGGAACGCTGAATGGTATTGGGGTTAATGGATAGCTCCATGGCCAGTTCCCGAACGCTGGGGAGCTTGTCATCAGCTTCTATGACCCCGGCGGAAATCTGCTCCCGTAAACCGTCTGCAATCTGTGTATAAATCGGTCGTGCGTCACGATAATCCAAGTGTACCATAATAATCATCCTCCTTTCGAAGTGTGTGAACTGTACTAGTACAGCTACTATAACGCTTCATACACCGGCAGTCAAATTAAGAAGTGATTAAGTCTTTTTTAATAGGAATTAATTTGAGGCGGAGAGGGCGTGTTTTTATGGAGCAATGCTTGAAATTGTAACAAATTGGGGATATAGTATAAAGAAAAAAGGAGGAGTCGACATGAAAACCGGATTGGTATTAGAGGGCGGCGCCTGCCGTGGCGTGTTCACCAGCGGTGTACTGGATGTGATGATGGAGCGAGGGATGACCTTTGATTATTGCGTCGGTGTCTCCGCCGGAGCAGGAAATGCAATGGCATATAAGGCACGGCAAGCAGGCAGAGTATTCCGCATGACCACGGGAGATACGCCCTATTACGGGCTTTCTCAGGCTAAAAAATCCAAAAAACTGCTGGATCTTGACTTGCTGTATAACCAGATGAGCTATGATTCTGAAGAACCGTTCGATTTTAAGGCGTACTATGAAAATCCCATGGAGGCTGAATACGTGCTGACCTGCTGTGAAACCGGTGAGGCAGAATATAAGTCCGAAAATGTTTACCAGAAGCGGATCATCGAAATCGTGAAGGCAAGCTGCTCTATGCCCGGTATTTGCTCACCTGTGGAACTGGACGGAAAGCACTATCTGGATGGTGGCATCGCAGACCCTATGCCCGTGTTCCGTGCCCTGAGCAAGGGCTGTGATCGGGTGGTGCTGGTGACGACCAAACCGGCGGCCAACCTCCATCCTACGGACTATTCCCGTCTGCGCCCCCTTCTCAGCAAGCTCTATAAAGGAAAGTATCCTGTTTTTTATGCAACGCTGATGACTCGTGTCAAGCGGTATTTTGCCCAGCTGGATGAAATTCTGGAATTGGAAAAAGACGGTCAGATCATGGTGATCCGTCCAGAGGTCTGTAACATCAAAAGCTTGGAAAAAGACAGAGATAAGATGAAAGAATACTATTTCCATGGCAGAGAAGTTGCAGAAAAAGAATGGGAGAAACTGGAAGAATACCTCCGGTAAGAGCCTTTCCATTTGCGGAGAAAATGTATTATGATAATCAGTTATGAAGATCTGAAAACTGAGGATATCCCCCTGCTTACGCCCATGATGAAGGCAGCGTTTGACGAGGATACCCGTATGCATACGGATTTATCAGAAGATGGACCATGGGGATATGATACAGGAGAATTGCTGGCGAAGCTGCCCAAGCAACGCAATGCGGATTTCATGAATTCGGGAAGCGCACCTATGAAGATGGTGCACAATCCATTATTTTTATAAAAACGGGCAATAACCTTCTTCATAGCGTGAGAGGGATAGCTCCCGCAGCACAGAATTGAGCGGGTTTGGGCAAATGAGATTACCACCGTGCCAAGCACGCATTAGCCATCGGCCTTGCCGTCTACGTACAAAAAAGGCACTGTCATAAGACGGTGCCTTAATGTTTAGATTTGAGCGAAACCCAATGGCGTAGAGATTATTGCCCCAATTGGTTACGCAATGGAAAAATACCGAGCGGCTTGGG
>RCNI01000158.1_pt1 | contig 43146 bp, 37 predicted proteins | sample 2041151 | NCBI WGS metagenome assembly RCNI01 (sample SAMN09708214, study PRJNA481090) | feces metagenome | isolation source: feces | place: Antarctica: Albino Rookery
AAGAAAATCTATTTAGGCAGAAGTCTTGACGGACATGATTTGCTTCAAGCACTTACACGTGTGAACAGACCATACAAAGATTTCAAATATGGTTATGTCGTCGATTTCGTCAATATCAAAGAAAATTTTGATTCAACAAATGACAGATACCTACGTGAGTTGAACCGTACAGCTGATATTGAAGATACAGGAGAGAAACAACCTATTGGAAACGCTATCATTGAGGATAAAGATGAAGTCCTTGCCAAAATGAAGAGTATCAAGAGTATTTTGTTCAACTTCACTTGTGATAACATAGAAGAGTTCAGACAAGAAATTGATGAAATAGACAATAAAGACACTCTTTATGAACTAAGAAACAAATTGAGTGAAACAAAAGCTATCATCAACCAAGTAAGAGCCTTTGGAGACGATGACTTAAAACAGAAAATAAACGATATGTCTTTCGGACAAATCGCAACTCTGGTTACAGAAGTCAATCACCGTATTGAACGTTTCAATTTGATCGAACCAACGGAGCATAAAGCTGATGTAGCAGGTATTATCAACGTAGCTCTTTCTGAACTGGAATTCGAGTTCAAAAAAGGAATGCCGGAAGAATTACGAATCATAGTCAATGACATTCGGGAAAGATGCGAAAGAGTCCAGGCTGAATTTGAAGCTAATTTCGACCAAAAGGAAGAAAAATATGTATTGCTAGCCGAAGAATTTAGAGCTTATTTCCGTAAAAAAGGATTTGTTCCTAAGGATACTCAGGAAGCAAAAGAAAGCATCGATTACATGGATGAAGTCATGAAGAAAATTCGTGAAATCAACCGACGCAACAATCTGCTGAAAAAGAAATACAAAGGAGATGAACGTTTCGTTCGTATCCATAAACGTATCCAAGAAGAAAATGAGCACCGCGAAAAGCCACTTATTTCTTCAGTAGAATACGAAATAGCTGAGAACTTATCTCAAATGAAAGAACAGATTGATGATAGAATCTTCCTTAACATTAATATATTAGATAATGAGGACTCTTTCAAACACGATGTGTTAGCTATCATCGGTAAGAAACTTATATCAATGGGTATAAAAGCTGACTTAACTGATAGAAAATACATTAATAATTTAATAACAACCGAATATTTTCAACAACGAAATACTTTATAACAAATGAATATAACAGAATCAACCATAGCACTTATCGACTCTTTGAAAAGCACAACAGGAGCCTTTGGACTTGCCGGAACGGGTAGCGAATACAAGATTGTGACCGAAATGTTCCTCTATAAGTTTTTCAATGATAAGTTTGGTTACGAAGCCAAACGCGATGAGGTGTATGGAGAACGATTAAGAAATGCAGAGAAATGGGATGCAGAATATGATACTTTTACAGAAGATGAAGTAGAAGACTTATTCAGTTATTTACCTGGTTCAGTACCTAGACTGAAACCAGAGCATACACTTTCTCATCTTTATAATGCAGCAGGTAAAGGTGACTTTTCTACTTTATTGGATGCAACACTTATCGACATCGCTACTTTAAACTCTGATACCTTCTCTGTAACGACCTCAGGTAAAAGTAGAGTAAATATCTTCAACTATATTACTACCTATGTTACGGATACGCAAAAGCGTGATGAGTTTGCAAAATCCTTGATGCGTAATGTGGCTTCATTCAATTTTGAACACGTATTTACCGAAAAATACGACTTCTTCTCTGGTATCTTTGAATACTTACTGAAAGGCTTCAATAATGCAGGTGGTGGAAAATATGCAGAATACTACACACCTAGAGCTATAGCACAAGTAATGGCTAGACTTCTAGTGGGCGACCATTCGGATTTGAGAGGCATTACATGCTATGATCCATCAGCCGGTACCGGAACATTGCTCATGGCTTTGGCTCACCAAATAGGTGAAGAAAGATGTTCTATCTATAGCCAGGATATATCAGAGAAATCAAGCGAAATGCTCCGTTTGAACTTGATTCTGAATAATCTTTCAGCTTCTCTGCCTAATGTAGTGCAAGGTAATACACTTACAGAACCATCACATAAAGAAGCCGATGGAACATTAAAGAAGTTTGATTTCATTGTATCCAATCCTCCATTTAAATTGGATTTCCCAGAATACCGTGATACATTGGAGTCAGACAGCATACGTTTCTGGGCAGGAGTTCCTAATTCCGTGAAGAAGGTAGATCCCAACAAACCTAAAATGGCTATTTACACTTGCTTCATTCAACATGTAATCAATTCGTTGAAACCAACAGGTAAAGGAGCTATTGTAATTCCAACAGGATTTATCACTTCTAAGAGCGGTGTAGAAAAGCGAGTGTTGCAACGTATTGTTGATGAACACTGGGTATATGGATGTGTATCCATGCCAAGTAACGTATTTGCCACCACAGGTACCAACGTATCGGTTTTATTCTTCGATAAATCTGCTTCAAACGATAAAGTAATTCTTATTGACGCAAGCAAATTAGGAGAAGAATATAAGGAAGGTAATAACCAGAAACGTCGTTTGCGTGATTTCGAGATAAATCAGATTGTTGATACCTTTATCAAGAAAGAACCCGTTGATGATTTCTCTGTTGCCGTAACTTATGATGAAATCAAAGAAAAAGGTTATTCACTATCAGCTGGCCAATATTTCGATATCAAGATTGATTATGTAGACATTACAGAAGAAGAATTCAATACCCGTATGAACAACTACAAGCAAGAACTTTCTGCGATGTTTGCCGAAAGCCATGAATTAGAAATAGAAATCATGAAACAACTCGACAGCTTGAAGTTTAACGAAAATGTAGGAAAGTAAGTTATGGGCAACGAAATACAATTCATTCTTTATAATATGCCTGATGACGAAGGCAAGGTACAAGTTGTTATCAAAGACGATACTATTTGGTGTACTCAGAAAGCTATGTCTCAGTTATTTGGCATTGACAAGTCAGGCATCAGCCGTCATATCTCAAATATTTATAAAGATGGAGAACTAGAACAAGATACGACTGTTGCAAAAATTGCAACAGTCGTAAATCGAGGTATAAGAGGACAAGTTGAAGAGCCCTTGGAATACTACAATCTTGATATGATTATAGCTGTAGGTTACCGTGCATCCTCATTTAAAGCTACACGCTTTCGCCAGTGGGCTACCAAGATACTAGCAGAGTATATCCGTAAAGGATTTGTTCTTGATGACAATCGTTTAAAACAAGGAACAGCTGTATTCGGAAAAGACTATTTCCGTGAATTGCTTGAACGCGTTCGTTCAATCCGAGCAAGCGAACGACGTATTTGGCAACAAATTACGGATATCTATGCCGAATGTAGTACCGATTATGACCGTAAATCACCTACGACTCAAGATTTCTATGCAATGATACAAAATAGATTTCACTATGCCATAACAGGAAAAACAGCAGCCGAAATTATTTTCACTTCAGCAGACCATACTCAAGACCACATGGGGTTGACCACATGGAAGAACGCTCCTGATGGACGTATTTTGAAATCGGATGTTTCCATAGCAAAGAACTACCTTTCAGAAAAGGAGATTCGACAACTAGAACGTTCTGTAACTGGCTTCTTCGACTATATTGAAGATTTGATTGAACGTGAGAATACATTCACAATGACTGAATTTTCCGAATCAGTCAACGAATTCTTACGTTTCAGACGCTATCAGATTTTGCCAGATAAAGGACACATATCTGCTGCACAGGCGAAAAACAAAGCAGAACAAGAATATGAAATTTTCAACCGCACCCAGCATATTGATTCTGATTTCGACAAAGAAATTAGAGGTATGCTAGAAAATGAATAAACAATACATGTTTATAGATATGGAAATAAAAAAACTTAGAGACTTATGTACACCTTCAGAAATCGGGATTTACGGAATACCCGCTTCTGCTATCGATTATTCAAAAAATAAAATCAGATATCTGAGAATTAGCGACATCAATGATGATGGTTCAATAAATGACAATGATAAAAAATCAGTTGAATATCAAAATATAGAAAAATATCTTCTTAAAGACAACGATATAGTTTTCGCGAGAACTGGAAATTCTACAGGTAGATCCTATTTATATAATCCTAAAGATGGGAAATTAGCATTTGCAGGTTTCTTGATAAAATACAACATTAACCCATCGATGGCTAATCCATTGTATATTAAATACTTTGCCATTAGCAATTATTATAAGCAATGGATTAACGGGCAATCTTCTGGTAGTACAAGAGGAAATATGTCTGCTCAAGATTTTGCTGAATGCCCTATAATTTTACCCAAACGAAACCAACAAAATCTTTTAGCAAATATATTATCAAAAATAGATAGAAAAATCGAACTAAATCATACTATAAATCATAATTTACCTCGACTTGACCATTCATCAAAAGAGGTAGAAGTTCGTCTCGTTGCTTAGTGAGTGAAATTATCTCGTTTCTATTCTTTAAAATCATAGAAAGAATAGAATCTAATTTAATTCTTAATGTCTCATTCGGGCAAACTAAAACATGTAAATCTTTCATATCATTATTGGAAAGATGTCCTACTGTAGAACCTTTTGCTCTTACCTCTTTTGCTTTGATATATGGTTGTATATCGTATTTAACTTGGACAATTGACACAGTTGAGTTCTCTTTTGCTCTTAATCGTACACTTCGTTGATTAAGGTATGAAAGATTATCTGTCCAATAATTAATGTGGAAATTTCCATCCATACCAATAAGTAAATCTTGCTTCTGAAGCAAATATCTGTCATCAACTTCTTCTGTAGTATATGCAGATACAGAATTACCTAAAATATCTCTGATCCTAACAACAGGAACAGAAGTAACTTGTTCAGTAAATAGTTCTGTAGAAAATGGAAAGCCATATTGTAATTCTGTTTCTTCGGCCAACATGGAAGTTTTCCATTCTTTTGGTATTTCTCTTTTTAATTTCTCATTCCAAACCATTTCTCCACCACTACTTTTATACGGCTTACCTTCCTCATTAGGAAAATCAAACTGTACAAACCAATAATCATAGAGTTGTTTTGCCATTGTCTCTAAATTATGATTTATCCGATTATTAAGAGCTATTTTCTTATCAATCGATGAAAGAACAGCAGCTATATGCTGCTGTTCTTTATAATTTGGAATAGGCAAAGAATGATTTTTTAAAGTACCTTCAACAACTCTTTTACGTCCAGAAGTCCCTTGCATACAGCTAATTGCGCGTTTTCTAAATGCAGGTGAGATTGATAAATAATACAAAAACTCAGGATCAGTATTATCTTCTTCCCTCACTTGATTTTGTTTAGCGCGAAGGACTATAAATTCAGAGGAGCCAAATGCGACTTCATCTTTATCTAATATATCAACATATGCTGTCTTTCCATTTTCTAAACAAGGGGTAATCTTTGCAACCAGAGTATCTCCATTTTTGAACTTTGGACCAGTTGTGTATTCGGTTTCTACATATCCTAAAACTTTTCTCTGATAAGGCATAAGTTTTTCCATCGGGATCTTTTTTGCTATTTCACCATTTGGCAAAGATTCCGACGGATTGAACTCTATAAAATTTGAAAGTTTGCGTTTTCTAAACATATTCGTATCAATTGATATGCAAATATACGAATATATAACACAAACATTTAGGATAATTTATCCAATATATCTTCTATGTGCCATTTTTACATTAACCTGATTAACCATTGCATAATGAAGTGTTGTGTCAATTTTCACATGCCCTAATAACTTCTGAACCTGTTCTATTGGCATACCTTTATCAATAGCCATAGTAGCTAATGTTCGACGAAATTTATGAGGATGTACCTTCTGTAAATGTACACGTTTCCCTAACGTACGTAATCTTACTTCTACTCCTCCAATAGATAAACGAGAATAAGGTTTTGACAAAGAAACAAATAACGCAGGATTGCTATCTATACGAGAACTTAAATATTGCTGTAAATGAATCTTTGTACGAGCATTAAAATATACTTCACGCTCTTTGTTACCTTTGCCAAACACGATGCACTGTCTTTCTTGAAAATCAATATCTTCCTTGTTCATCTTAACCAATTCTCCTACACGAATACCAGTAGATGCCAATAAATCAATCATAGCTAAGTCACGAATTTCTGTACAGCTGTCACGCAAAACTTCCATATTTTCATCACTTATAACTTCTTTAACCAACGTATCGGTACGAACTTTATGAATTCTACGTACTGGACTTTTAGGTATATAATCTTCATCTTCCAACCATGAAAAGAAACTAGAAAAGATTCTTCTAAGGTTATCTACTGTCACTTTACTGAGAGAACGTTTATCTTGATATTCTGCAAGATAGCAACGTATATCATTGGTTTCTATATCATTTATGGATTTCTTAATCTTTATAAATAGGTGCTCTATAGATGTTTGATAATAATGTAAAGTCTTCTCGGAACATCCTTCTATTTTCTTAGCTGATAAAAAAGACTGAAGTAATTCTGTGTTCTCACGTTCAAGTTTCATTTGGTCTGATTCTTTCTTAGTTACTTTATACGACTCTAATGAAGCAGAAAGGACAAATTGCAATTTATCGAGTTGATTTTCAGTTAGAAAAGACACTGTATTTTCTAATATAGATGCTATAAATTCTTCATTCATAATTTTATCGGATTAATTTTGTCGAAAATAATAATTAATTTAATTCACATCCTTTTGATTATAAATCATAATTTAGAGGCGATGGCTAAACAACTTTATGATTATTGGTTTGTACAATTTGATTTTCCTAATGAAGATGGTAAACCGTATAAGTCGAGCGGTGGTAAAATGATTTGGGATACGAAGCTGAAGCGAGAAATACCTGAAGAATGGGATATTATGCCGATTGGGGACTATGCTCCTTGTAAGGGAGGATATGCTTTTAAGTCTAATGATTTCTGTCAAAGCGGTGTACCTGTTATTAAGATAGGAAATATTCAGGATGATTGTACCTTAAACATGGCTGATTGTCAATGTATAAAGAATTGTGATAATGTACAATATCTTACAAACAGATTTGATTTAGTAATAGCCATGACTGGTGCTACAATCGGTAAATTTGCTATAGCACAAAGGAACTATTGGGTAAATCAACGAGTCGGTCGGTTCGATCTTGGAAATAACCCTATTCACCGATTAGGGTACCTGTTCAATTCTGTAAAGCAAGAGTATTTTCGAGAACAAATTTTTCAAATTGCAAGTGGATGTGCCCAGCCTAATATAAGCAGTGAACAAATTGATTCTATTTATATACTCAAGCCAAAAGATACAATACTTTCACAGTATAATCACTTCTGTGAGTCATTATTAAAACAGCAAAGTGAAAGTCTACTTGAAATAGAAGAACTAACTAAGCAGCGTGACGAACTTCTGCCACTTTTAATGAATGGTCAAGTTGAAGTCGTAAATTATGATTTATTCAAAAGAGAATACGTTCTTTTTCTAACAAATAAAAGATTCAATGTTCACGCAGTATTTCATTGCAAGATTCCTTTTATTAGTAGAAATCAATATATTTGTTGGACCACAAAATACCTATAATATGAAAACCAGATTTTTATCTCATCTTTTGATTCTTTCAGCCTGTTTTTCTCTTTCATCATGTCTTGACGACGATGACAATGAAAGAAAAATCATCAATCAACAAGCATACGAACTGACCATCGCTTCAAAATTGGTACCCGGCACAGTGTATGGCGGATGTGGCAACAACTACGTTTGGGATGTTTATGCTGGAAAGAAAGAACATGACAGTGAATGGTCCGCATTTGGGGATATTGCCGGTTTCGAATATAAACCTGGGAATGAATACCGAATTCAGGTAGAAGAGACCACTTATGAAGATCCTCAAATGGGCGAACCTGTATGGACCGAATCCAGACTCCTAAAGGTATTGACTGAAGAAGCGAAGAGCTCCGCTGATATGCCAGAACATTTGCTTCCGAAACAATACTATGAGAACGAAACTTTTGTGCCTGAATACCGTTATGCTGTTGAGGCCGAACAAAAGGAGCTGATAGAAAAGGAACTGAAGGAAAATCCACCCTTTATGGTTGGTGCCAATGTTATTATTTATGGAGGGCAGCTATCAAGATGGATAGCACTCGACAAGGATGGGAAGATGTTGGGCAATGGAAATTTAAGACGTGTGAATGATGAGCCTTCTTCCCTACCCGAATCCTATAAGATACTACCTCTCAAGCACGTACAAGGCTATCAGTGTTGGACGTTCATGGACGATGATGACAAAGAGATTGCGGCTTATGATACCTTTATCTGTTCCGAATCTGCCAGTAAAAGTCCAGCACCTGTCAATCTAACTCCTTGGCTCTATAAAGATGTCACCGACATCTATAAAGCCAAATATCCAGAGGCTGGCGTGAAAACAGTGGTCTACTCGTTGGGACTGGCCTTTAAATATTCCATCATCAATTGAATAACATAAAGGTTTTTAAATCTATACTAATAAGATGCGTCATAAGGAAAACGAACCAATCAGGTTATGACACAAAAAAAGTTCCAAATGAGCAGAAAGCCATTTGGAACTTTATATTTTTAATGAATAGAAAGCGTCAATTATGACAAGCCTTCAATTTCACCGTTTACAATGTCAATATGAAGAGCAGCCGGTTCTTTCGGCAAACCTGGCATACGCATGATTTCACCTGCAATGATAACCAACATTTCAGCACCTGCATTGATTACGATGTCACGCACTGCAAAGTTGAATCCATGAGCTACACCATATTGTTTCGGATCTGTTGAGAATGAATACTGCGTCTTGGCAATACAAATCGGGAACTTGCTATAACCCAATTCTTCAATCAACTTCAACTTCTTACGAGCTGCAGGACCAAACAACACCTGTTTTGCACCGTAAAGTTCGCAAGCTACCTTGCTAACCTTCACTTCTACTGAATCATCTTCATCGTAAGCGAAAGTCAATGGCTGAGAAGGATTGTTTTCAATCGTATCCACTACCAAGTTAGCCAAGTCAACAGCACCTGCACCACCTTCTACGAAAGCATTGTTTACAGCGAAACCTACTCCCATTTCAGCACAATGCTGACGAACGAATTCAATTTCTTCGTTTGTATCATTTGCATAACGGTTGAAAGCGACAATCACAGTCTGACCGAATGAAGCCAAGTTTTCAAGATGTTTGTCCAAGTTCTTGATACCTTCCTTCAAACCTTCCATATTCGGTTCCTTGATAGCTTCTACCGGTACACCACCATGCATCTTCAAACCTTGAGCTGTAGCAACGATAATGGTCAACTTCGGATTCAATCCAGCCTTGCGGCATTTGATATCATAGAATTTTTCTGCACCTAAGTCGGCACCGAATCCTGCTTCAGTAATCACATAATCACTGAAAGTCATCGCCAATTTAGTAGCCAATACAGAGTTACATCCATGAGCGATGTTCGCAAACGGACCACCGTGTACTAATGCCGGTGTGTGCTCAGTGGTCTGAACCAAGTTAGGAGAAAGAGCATCTTTCAACAAAACGGTAATGGCACCACCTACGCCCAAATCTTTCACTCTGAAAGGTTTGTTGTCTACAGTAAAACCTAAAAGGATATTTTCAATACGACGACGCAAATCATTTTCATCCTTAGCCAAGCAAAGAATGGCCATGATTTCAGAAGCCGGAGTAATATCAAAGCTGGACTCACGGGTAATACCGTTTGTCTTTCCTCCCAAACCAGTGATGATATAACGCAAGCCACGGTCGTTCACGTCAAGGACACGATTCCACAACACTTCCTTCAATGCGAAGCCGTTGTCACGATTCTGATACATGTAATTATCCAACAAAGCAGCAATCATGTTATGTGCTGATGTGATTGCATGGAAGTCACCCGTAAAATGAAGGTTGATTTTATCCATAGGAAGAACCTGTGCATAACCACCACCGGCAGCACCACCCTTCATACCGAAGCAAGGACCAAGTGACGGCTCACGAAGAGCACAAATAGCCTTCTTGCCAATGCGGTTCAAACCCAAAGCCAAACCGATGGATACAGTGGTCTTACCAATACCAGCCTTAGTTGGGGTAATTGCAGTAACCAGGATAAGATTGCTTTTCTTCACCTTTTCCTCGTCAATCAAAGTTTCTGAAACTTTCGCTATATAGCGTCCGTAGTTGGAAATTTCCTCTACTGGAATGTCATAATCACGTGCGACCTGTTTAATTTTGGTCAACTCAATGCTACGTGCAATTTCAATATCTGATTTCATACTAGTTAAATAATTAGCTGCACAAAGATACAACTTTAAAATGAAAAAGATAAACAGATTATCCAAAAATCAAATCTCTCTGAAAACAGGACCTTCTGCTGCAAACGAATCCTTTTGACGGAAACTCGAGCATATACGATAAAAAAATCCTAACTTTGTCTCCGATAATCAAAACAAAAAAATCTAAAATATGGAATTTACCAATGAACAGGTCCGCCGACAGGACCGACTGCTGGATGAAAAACGGGCTCTGGAAATCTTGAAGGAAGGTGAATACGGAATCTTAAGCATGCAGACTGAAGATGGAAAAGGTGCTTATGGCATTCCTTTGAATTATGTATGGGACAGAGGAAACTCTATCTATATTCATTGTGCACCCGTGGGAAGAAAATTAAAATGTTTGGAAGCTTGTGAAAACGTTTCGTTTTGTGTAGTTGGCCGTACCAACCCGGTTCCTGAACGTTTCACAACCGGATATGAAAGCATTGTACTGCGCTGCGTCGCTCACTACAGTCTTCATGAAGCAGAACGCATGTCGGCCCTTTCTTGGCTGGTAAGCAAATATTGTCCGAACAACAAGATCCAAGGCATGGAAAATGCTGAAAAGTCTTTCCACCGTACCGAAATCATCCGTCTGGACATTCAAGAAATCAGCGGGAAGATGAAAAATCTATTCTGATCAAAAGATTAGAATTGACGCATTCTTCTTGTTTTTCTCCAACAAAGCCGAAACTTGTTTAGCAAAAAAGGCTCTCACATTTTTCTTCTTGCAGACGTTTTTTTATTTTGTCAAGACAGAAAAAAAATTCGACTTGACGTTTTACTCAAAACGACCTGTCATTTTAAAAAAACGCCTTGTCGTTTTAGGTAAAACGACAAGGCGTTTTGAGTACTTCTATATCACTCTGATTATCAATAAGTTATAAATCTCTTATTCATACGATAATTGGGGGTAAGAAATCAATCAGAAATGCACTGCGACCGAAAGGGTATCCTCTCTTTTTCGGTCCATAGTCATACACCTCTTCCCTATCCATCATTCACCTGGATAAGGAATAACCTCACCGGTTTCTTTCAAAACAGGCCGCTGTGCATTCCGTTCCTTTAGATACTGAGTCAACGCGTTGGAAAGTTCCTTTACCTTTTCAGGCATGGCTGCTGCCAAATCCTTCTGTTCTCCGATATCTTCTTTCACATTATACAAGCGAGTCTGGCGAGTTTCCCAAGTATAAATCAAATGATAATCCCCTTTCAAGATAGAAGAATAGGCTCCATACCCTTCTTCCTTATCCTGCGTTTCTCCCCATAAGTTCGGGAAGTGCCATACGATGGGACGTTCACGACACACTTCTGCCGCTTTCAAGGCATCCACAAAGCTGATGCCGTCTATTTTCTGGTATGTCTTATACTCTTTCACACCAGCCATTTCGAGGATGGTCGGATAAAAATCTTCAATCATGACACGTTGATGGTTTTCAGTATTCGCCTGAGTCACACCCGGCCAATAAACCATCATGGGTTCACGGACGCCTCCCATAAAAGCTGAGCCTTTGCCTGCACGTGCAGGATAATTCATCGAACGGTTGGCAATTCCTTGACGGCGATTCGTCAAACCTTGTCCTCCATTATCTGACATGAACAGCAGAATCGTATTCTTGGCTACTTCCGGCTTGCTCTCCAGATAATCCAAGATGTCACCCAAACTCTTGTCCATACCTTCTACTAAAGAAGCATAACACACTTCATTACGATCGAGGGTATCTTTCAGATGGGCATCGTATTTTCCCCAGTAATTGCCAGAAAAACGTTTGTCCTCATCGTAAGGGGAATGTGTGGCATAATGCGACATATAGAGATAAAACGGTTTGTCTGCCTCTATCGACTTGTTCATAGCTGCGATGGCTTCCTGTGTCAGCACCTCGGTCAGAAAGACATCCTGACCATGGTATTTTTCCAGTCCCTGAACAGCAAATTGCTTTATCTTTCCAAAGTTCTGAGTTCCCAAATAACTTCCGGGAGCACCGTTAGCTCCTCCTCCTATATTCACATCAAATCCCATAGTGGATGGATTTTCTCCCGGTGTATGTCGGGCTCCAAAATGTGCCTTGCCACAATGGATGGTATAATAGCCATGGTCTTTCAATACTTGAGGCAAAGCGGTAATAGGAGTGGAATGAGCAATCTTACCGGCCGTACTGTCGGGCTGAATGCCGTTATAGTTCCATTCCGGCAAAAGAAGCACATCACTCGGTGCATCCGTACTTTGATTGAGTTCCAAGGTCCAATTCGTCACACGATGACTGGCGGCATTCATGCCCGACATCAAGCTACATCGTGTAGGTGAAGAAATGGCACAAGCATAGGCTTCAGTAAATCGGACTCCCAACTTTGCCATGCGCTCCATATTAGGCGTATGGAAACGACGGTTCAAATCACTCAGCTGATTATTGTAGAAAGGTACGGAAGTATCTTGCCATCCCATATCATCTACAAGAAACAATATGATATTGGGCTGCTCCGGAGCCTTTTCACATGAAGCCAACGAAGCAAGCATCAAACCTGATAAAAGTATTTTCTTATCCATCATTTCATTCATTTATAAACATATCGTCAAAGTTACGGAAAAAAAGCTATTAAAGGAGTGTTTATGTTAAGAATGTTCATACATATCCTTCATTTCCCCTTTATACGTAGACATAAAAAAGGAATCCTTCCCATTACGCAAGTAACGAGAAGGATTCCTTCTATTTATTTAAAGTGTAACGTCATTGAAAGAAGACGTCATCCAAACGGCTGTTGTTCTCCTCTTCTATTTCAATCAATCTATCCTTGCAAGGATCAAAATCCTCTGGGATATCGAAGGTTTCGCTCTGCTCATAGCCCAATGACTTATCATTAAACACCTTGTTCATGTACAAGCACCAAACAGGCAAAGCCATTGAGGCTCCCTGACCGTCACGCATTTGGTCAAAGTGGATATCACGTTCTTCACAACCTACCCAACATCCAGAGACGAGTGAAGGAGTGAATCCCATGAACCATCCATCCGAGTTGTCATTCGTCGTACCCGTCTTACCTCCCATATCGGCTTTTATGTTATACAGTCTACGGACACGACCGCCGGTTCCTTCATTGATAACGGCACGAAGCATAACCAGCATCTTGTATGCACTGCTTTCACTGATGACTTCGTTCACCTGAGGAGTAAAGTTAGCCAGCACATTGCCTTCATTGTCTTCTATACGAGTCACAAAGAGCGGTGCGGTACGTATACCTTTATTGACAAATGCCGTATAAGCACTGACCATCTCACCCACCGATATTTCACAAGGACCTAAGCACAAGGAAATAGTTGGTTGGATTGACTGATTCAAGACACCGTATGAATGAATCAGGCGAACCAGCTCATAAGGATTCAACTTGCTCATCACATAAGCCGAAATCCAGTTGTTCGAATTGGCCAAGCCCCATTTCAACGTAACCAGCTCACCTACATGGCGGCTCGAGCTGTTACGAGGCGTCCAAGCGATACCGTTTTCATCAAAATAGGTTCCCTGTACGTTTCGAGTCACGTCACATGGAGAAAATCCGTTCTCCATAGCCAGTGAATACAGATAAGGTTTGATGGTAGAACCAACCTGACGACGGCCCACCATAGCCATATCGTATTGGAAGTAATTGATGTTCGGTCCACCTACATACGCCTTCACATATCCTGTTATCGGATCCATGGACATGAAACCTACTCGCAAGAAATGCTTGTAATATTTGATAGAGTCCAGTGGAGTCATAAGGGTATCCTTGTCTCCATCGTAGGAGAAGACGGTCATGTGATGCTTCGTATTGAAGGCTTTCATGATTTCTTTTTCGGAATACTTGGCAGCCTTCATCACACGGTAACGTTCGCTCTGACGGATGGAACGGTTCAGAATATTGGCAACTTCCTCACTGCTGAGCTTATTGGTATATGGAGCCGTCTTTCTTCCCTTCTTTTCCTTGAAGAATCTTGGCTGCAAGTATTCTGCAATGTGTTCCTGTACCGCTTCTTCTGCATAACGCTGCATTTTTGAGTTGATGGTAGTGTAAATCTTCAAGCCATCGGTATACAGATTGTAGTTTGTTCCGTCCTTCTTCTTGTTCTTGGCACACCAACCAAAGAGCGGATTGGTTTCCCATGCCACAGAATCTTCATAGAACTGCTGCATCTGCCATCCACGATAATCTTTGCGTGTCGGCTTTTTCGACTTTCTCATGATGCTGCGAAGGTATTCACGGAAATAAGTGGCGATTCCATCCTTGTGGTCGACCGGCTGGAACTTCAAGACCAAAGGAAGTGCCTGCAACGAGTCACATTCAGCCTGAGTAAGGAAACCTGCCTTACGCATCTGGTCCAACACGGTATTTCTACGGCCACGAGAACGTTCGTTAAAACGGCGCGGATTATAGAGGGATGGATTCTTGCACATACCTATCAATGTGGCAGCCTCTTGAATGTTCAGATCCTTCGGAGTTTTGGCAAAATACGTTTTTGCCGCTGTCTGAATACCTACGGCATTATTCAAGAAGTCGAACTTGTTAAGATACATGGTCAAAATTTCCTCCTTGGTATAGTATTTTTCGAGCTTGACAGCAATCACCCATTCGTTCGGTTTCTGCAGCAGACGTTCCATCACGTTGTCGGCTGCAGGAGAATAAAACTGCTTGGCCAACTGCTGGGTAATGGTACTACCACCCCCTGCATTCTTCTGCATGAAAATACCACGTTTTATCAAAGCACGCATGAAAGCACGTGCATCAATACCTGAATGCTCGCTGAAACGCACATCTTCAGTGGCAACCAAGGCCCTAACCAAATGTGGAGACAAATCCTCATAACCTACATACAGACGGTTTTCCTTGCTCAATGACCAAGTACCCAGCAACTGTCCGTCTTCCGAGATAATCTGTGTAGCAAACTTAAGATTCGGATTTTCCAATTCTTCTACAGGGGGTACATACCCTATCTTACCCTTAGCAATGGCCGTAAAGACAGCAGCTACTGCTGATACGCCCAAAACAATCAGGCTCCACAAAATGATTATGAATGTTTTCCTCATAATGTAATTTTTCAGTCTTTATTAAATAAAAGAAGCCTATTCTCTAAAAAGAGACTATGCATCTGCAAAATTACAATAAATCTTCGGAATATCAGCCTACATAAAGAAAGTTCACTTAAAAAAAATGAAATCGTATCTTCTTTTATTTTTTTTATCTACCTTTGAACTCCGGTATTATAAAACAATCATAAAACCGCAAACAATGGAAAATAGAAGTTTTGTCACTATTGCCGAACAATCAAAGGAAAAAATCCTTTATCTTTTGGAGATGGCCAAAGAATTTGAGAAAAAGCCAAACCGTCGTTTATTGGCTGAAAAAGTTGTCGCAACCCTTTTCTTCGAGCCGTCTACTCGAACTCGCCTGAGTTTTGAAACTGCCGCCAACCGTCTTGGTGCAAGAGTTATCGGTTTCACAGACCCGAAAGTCACCAGTTCCTCAAAAGGGGAAACCTTGAAAGACACCATTATGATGGTCAGCAATTATGCAGACATCATCGTCATGAGACATTTCTTGGAAGGTGCAGCTCTCTACGCAAGTGAAGTGGCGCCAGTACCTATCGTAAATGCCGGAGACGGAGCAAACCAGCACCCGTCACAGACAATGCTTGACCTCTATTCCATCTACAAGACTCAAGGAACTCTTGAGAACCTGAACATCTATCTGGTAGGCGACTTGAAATATGGACGTACCGTGCATTCGCTCTTGATGGCCATGCGTCATTTCAACCCGACATTCCACTTCATCGCTCCGAAAGAATTGCAGATGCCAGATGAATTCAAACTTTACTGCGACAAGCACAACATCAACTATACAGAAAGCTCTGAATTCAACGACGAAACCATCGCAGATGCAGACATTCTGTATATGACTCGTGTACAACGTGAACGCTTTACCGATCTGATGGAATACGAACGCGTGAAAGATGTGTATATCCTTCGTAAAGACATGCTGGAACATACTCGTCCGAACTTACGTATTTTGCACCCGCTGCCACGTGTCAATGAAATTGCATACGATGTAGATGACAGTCCAAAAGCATACTACTTCCAGCAGGCTCAAAACGGTCTGTATGCCCGCCAAGCTATCTTATGCGATGTTTTGGGAATCACATTGGATGAAGTTAAGGCTGACACCTTGAAATAACGTTTTCTAGACATTTAAACTACACAAGAAATGAACGAAAAGAAAGAATTACAAGTTGCCGCTTTAGAAAACGGTACTGTCATTGACCATATACCTTCCGATAAATTGTTTACTGTAGTGTCTCTGCTTGACATGCAGCACATGGATTCAAACATCACTATCGGAAATAACCTTGAAAGCAAAAAGTTAGGTAAAAAGGGAATCATCAAAATAGCCGACCGCTTCTTCTCTCCTGAAGAAATCAGTCGTCTGTCTGTAGTGGCTCCTAACATCAAATTGAATATCATCCGCAATTATCAGGTGGTGGAAAAGAAGGAAGTCATCATGCCGGATGAATTGAAAGGAATTGTACGTTGCAACAATCCGAAATGTATCACAAACAACGAACCGATGCGTACATGGTTCCATGTAATCGATAAAGAAAAAGGTTTGTTGAAGTGTCATTACTGCGAAAAAGAGCAACAAATCGATAATATCAAACTGATTTGAAATGAAGCAAGACTGGAAACCAGGCACCCTGGTTTACCCATTGCCCGCAGTGCTGGTAAGCTGCGGGAGTTGCGAAGAAGAATATAATCTGATAACCGTAGCGTGGGTGGGTACAATCTGTACCAACCCGCCTATGTGCTATATTTCCGTACGACCGGAACGTCATTCACATGACATTCTGAAAAAGAACATGGAGTTTGTCATCAATCTGACTACTAAGGACATGGCTTATGCAACCGACTGGTGCGGTGTACGTTCTGGTAAAGATTATAACAAATTCAAAGAGATGAAGCTGACACCGGGCAAAGCGACTGTCGTAAATGCTCCGATTGTAGAAGAGTCTCCTCTTTGTATAGAGTGCCGCGTAAAGGAAATCGTATCACTTGGTTCCCATGATATGTTCATTGCAGATGTGGTAAACATTCGTGCCGATGATAAATATTTAGATTCTGAGACCGGGAAGTTCGACCTGGCCAAATCCAACTTATTGGTATACGCTCACGGCGGTTACTATGAGCTTGGCAAAAAAATCGGCAAGTTCGGCTGGTCTGTACAAAAAAAGAAATAATGCCATGATGAAAAAAACGATCTTTACACTGATCTTTCTAGCAGGAACCGCTGCTTATGCAGCTGCTGAAACCGACTACGTGATGACGACAGGAGAAAAGAAATCGACTGTCAACTTCGGTGTGAAAGGTGGTTTCAACTCATCGATGCTATTCGCCGACGAATTTACCATTGGAGGTAAAGAAATATCCGACATACAGAACAATTATAAAGTGGGATATTTCGCAACCTTCTTTCTACGTTTCAACTTCAAACACCATTTCTTCCAACCGGAACTTTCGTACACCATCAACAAAGCCAGCGTCTATATTAATTCCGAACCATACAATGCGGAACTCCTGCCTGAGAACGCATTAATCAAGACTCACATGACGAGTTTTGACCTTCCCCTTCTTTATGGTTACAAATTTATAGACAAGGAACCTTATGGAATGGCTTTCTATATCGGTCCGCAGATAGCTTGGACTTGGAAAAAACATACCGACGTAGAATACTCCGGTTTTTACCAACAATACATTACCGAAAAATTAAAGCCTATCAATTATAGCGCTGTCTTTGGTATAGCAATCAATATTGCCAAGATTTTCTGCGACTTCCGATATGAAATTGGAGCAAACAGAATGTCGGACTACATAAAATTCGACAAAGATGCGACTCCTCCTTCTCATAATCAAGACGAACTTGTTTTTAAACGCAGAAGAAATGTGTTCAGTTTCTCCGTAGGGGTAATTTTCTAGTTTCTAAAACCTACTTAATTTAATACGAACATGAAAAGAGACGATTTAATTTTTGACATCATCGAGAAAGAGCATCAGCGTCAGCTAAAAGGAATAGAACTGATAGCTTCTGAAAATTTTGTCAGTGACCAAGTAATGCAAGCCATGGGGTCTTGCCTTACCAATAAATACGCCGAGGGATATCCCGGAAAGCGTTATTATGGTGGATGCGAGGTCGTTGACCAAAGTGAACAAATCGCAATAGACCGTCTGAAAAAGATATTTGGTGCGGAATGGGCCAATGTACAACCACATTCCGGTGCTCAAGCCAACGCTGCAGTCTTCTTGGCCGTTTTGAATCCAGGAGACAAATTCATGGGACTGAATTTAGCTCATGGCGGACATTTGTCACATGGCTCAGCCGTTAATACTTCTGGCATCATTTATCATCCATGTGAATATAATTTGGACAAAGAAACAGGAAGAGTGGATTATGACCAGATGGAAGAAATCGCTTTGCGTGAACACCCTAAAATGATTATCGGTGGCGGTTCTGCCTATTCAAGAGAATGGGATTACAAGCGTATGCGTGCTATCGCCGACAAGGTAGGTGCTATCCTTATGATTGACATGGCTCACCCTGCGGGACTGATTGCGGCCGGCTTACTGGATAATCCTGTAAAATATGCTCATATCGTAACTTCAACCACTCATAAGACACTTCGTGGGCCACGTGGAGGCATCATTTTAATGGGAAAAGACTTCCCTAACCCATGGGGCAAGAAGAATTCAAAGGGAGAAGTCAAGATGATGTCGCAACTGCTTGATTCGGCTGTCTTCCCTGGCATTCAAGGTGGACCGCTCGAACATGTCATCGCAGCTAAAGCAGTGGCTTTCGGAGAGTGCTTGCAACCGGAATACAAGGAATACCAGAAACAGGTGAAGAAAAATGCATCCGTACTGGCACAAGCTTTGATGGACAGAGGATTTACCATCGTTTCAGGAGGAACTGACAACCATTCCATGCTGGTAGATCTTCGTTCCAAATACCCAGAACTTACAGGAAAGGTTGCAGAAAGAGCCTTGGTAAGTGCTGATATCACTGTAAACAAGAACATGGTTCCATTTGATACTCGTTCTGCTTTCCAAACTTCTGGAATCCGTTTGGGCACACCGGCCATTACCACCCGTGGTGCAAAAGAGGACTTGATGTATGAAATTGCAGAGATGATAGAAACGGTACTTTCTAATGTCAACAATGACAATGTTATCGCATCAGTACGTACTCGAGTTAATGAAACCATGAAGAATTATCCTTTGTTTGCATACTAATTATTGTAAAAAAATCGTTTTTATCCACAATCGGATTGCCTTTATTGTATTTATAAGTATATTTGCAAATATAGAGGCATACAATACAAGGACTGAGTATATCGAAAATTCATCAACCTAATGAATGTTCTCGGTCTATATACACTAATAAAAAAAAGAAAAACGGTATGAAAAAAACAAGTTTTATGGTTCTTACTTTGAGCGGCTGTTTACTTCTCAGTAGCTGCGGAATGACAAACACTGGTAAAGGTGGTTTGATCGGTGGCGGTGGAGGTGCTGCACTTGGAGCTCTCATCGGTGGATTAGCCGGACATGGCAAAGGAGCAGCAATCGGTGCTGCTGTAGGTGCTGCAGTAGGAACTGGAGCAGGTGTACTCATCGGCAAGAAAATGGATAAAGCTGCTCAGGAAGCTGCTCAAATTGAAGGTGCAGAAGTTGAACAGGTTACAGATAATAACGGACTTCAGGCTGTCAAAGTTACTTTCGACTCTGGAATTTTATTCAACACCAGCAGTTCTTCTTTAAGTCCTTCTGCCAAGGCTTCATTAAGTAAATTTGCCAACAATGTTGTCAACAAGAACCCGAACATGGACGTTGCCATCTATGGTTATACCGACAATACAGGTTGGAGAAACTCTACAAGAGAACAGAGTGCTCAGAAAAACATTGACTTATCTCAGCAACGTGCTCAGAGCGTATCTTCTTACTTGTTAAGCTGTGGAGCTACTCCTACTCAGATCAAGTCTGTAGAAGGTATGGGCGAAGCTAATCCTGTAGCAAGCAATGATACCGCAGAAGGTCGTACACAGAACCGTCGTGTAGAAGTCTACATGTATGCAAGCCAGCAGATGATTCAGCAGGCTGAACAGGGTACTTTGCAATAATTTGGATTTTGCCGTAAGGCATACCTGACGGAAGATTTACATCTCCCCTCATAAAAGCCGTTTTAGTTGACAAGTTCAAGCTAAAACGGCTTTCCTTTTGTCGGTATCCTGACAAGAATCATCGGGACACCCCTTCTAACGTATAAGATAGTTTTTCCGATTTTTTGATATCATTTTACATGATTTCAAGAATATTCTTATACTTTTTCGTACCATTCGCACCCGTATCGTCATTTTTTGTCATTCTTATCTTCCTCGTGTCCGTATTATTTCTATATTTGCATTTATACTATCCTATAAAACTAATGCAAATGAAAAACGAGAGCATGTATTTACACCCAGAAATTGAAACGATGTCTCGTCCAGAAATCGAGAAACTTCAACTGGAGCGTTTGAAAAAGACCATTGCTCGCTGTATGAATTCTGATTTCTACCAGAAAAGATTCGCAGAGCATCACCTCAAACCTGAAGACATACAAACACTTGAAGATTTACGCAAGATACCATTTACCACCAAACAGGATTTAAGAGACAACTACCCGTTCGGATTATCCTGCGTACCCATGGAAGAGGTCGTCCGCCTACACTCATCGAGCGGAACCACAGGTACTCCTACCGTTATCCTGCACACTCAGCACGACTTGGACGAATGGGCCAACGCTGTTGCCCGCTGTCTTTATATGGTAGGACTTCGTCCTGGAGATATCTTCCAGAATTCATCGGGTTATGGAATGTTCACCGGTGGATTGGGATTTCAATATGGAGCGGAACGACTGGGCATGCTTACCGTTCCGGCAGCGGCAGGCAATACCAAAAGGCAAATCAAATTCATCACCGATTTTGGAACTACAGCTTTGCATGCAATACCCAGTTATACAGGAAGACTGTATGAGGTAATGCAGGAAATGGGTATCAATCCGAAAAAAGATACAAAGCTCAAAACATTGATCATAGGCGCTGAACCTCATACCGATGAGCAACGAAAACGCATTGAGGAAATGTTAGGCGTAAAAGCTTACAACTCGTTCGGTATGTCGGAAATGTGCGGTCCCGGTGTCGCTTTTGAATGTAAAGAACAGAATGGACTTCATATATGGGAAGACTACTACATCGTTGAAATAGTGGATCCCGAAACGCTCGAACCCGTACCTGAAGGTGAAGTCGGAGAATTGGTGCTGACGACCCTTAACCGAGAAGCAATGCCTTTGCTCCGTTACCGTACCCGTGACCTGACACGCATTCTTCCTGGAGAATGTCCGTGTGGAAGGCATCACAAACGCCTCGACCGAATGAAAGGTAGAAGCGATGATATGATGATTCTAAAGGGAGTAAATATCTTCCCGATGCAGATAGAAGAAGTCTTGATGCGTTTCAAGGAATTGGGAAGCAACTACCTCATTACACTCACCAACCTTGATGCCAATGATGAAATGAGCGTAGAAGTTGAATTGAAAGAGTTTAATGACGATTATGGTTTCATGCAGAAGCTTACCAAAGAAATAACCCGTCAATTAAAGGATGAAATTCTGATTACTCCTCGTGTCAAGTTAGTTCCAGCAGGAACTCTCCCCCAACAAGAAGGTAAAGCTGTCCGCGTAAAAGATTTGCGCAAAGTTGCATTATAATTAAAAATCGAAAATCATGACTGTACATCAATTATCCGTTTTTGTGGAAAACAAGTCAGGTACCTTGTTACGTGTACTTGAACTTCTGAAGCAAGGAAATATCCAACTGATTGCATCTACCATTTCAGATACAGTAGAATATGGAATCTATCGAATAATTTGTTCCGAACCGACCCGTGCTTTTGAGATTCTACAAGCCGCAGGCATTACTGCCAATATCTCGGAAGTTTTCGCCATCACCCTCGACAATCACCCTGGAAGGGCAGCCGATGCGATAAGAAGCTTCACTGAAGCCGGCATCAGCATTTCCTATCTGTACTCTTTTCTGCTGGGAGGTAAAGGCATATTAATTTTCCGGACTGATGACAATGCAAAAGCCCGCGAAGTGATTATAGAAAAGAAATTGGATTATGTCCAAGAAAAAGATTTAAGTCAACTGACTTAACGGAAAGTGATGATCTTGTTGCACAAGAAATTCACGGCACCATAAATGAATAATCCGATGAATTGAGCCAAATATTCGTTCAGATGGAAAATCTCAACGAAAGCCAGCAAAAACAGGAACTGCGTTCCGTATGCAACGGAGAAAGAACAAATAAAGAACAGTATCTGCTTCCAGATACTGTTCTTTTTTGTTTGTTTATCTAAAGGAAAGATCCAATATTTACACCACAGAAAATTATGTATCTGCGCCACCACATAAGCCGCCACATTCGCCAACTGATAATCCTGTCTGCCTACATCCATAAGCAGCCAAACAATCAATGCTGTAAGCAAGGCATTCAGCGTTCCTATAATGATGAATCGTAAAATACGGGTTGATTCTTTCACTCTTTAATATCAATTACAAGATTTAATTCATCAAGCTGCTTCTGATCAAGACAACCAGGAGCATCCAACATTACATCTCTACCTGAATTGTTCTTAGGGAATGCAATGCAGTCACGAATAGAATCCAATCCAGCAAACAATGAAACCCAACGGTCAAGGCCGTAAGCCAAACCACCATGAGGAGGTGCACCGAATTTAAAGGCATTCATCAAGAAGCCGAACTGTTCCTGAGCCTTTTCTGGAGTAAAGCCAAGGATTTCAAACATCTTAGCCTGAAGCTGAGAGTCGTGGATACGGATAGAACCGCCACCTACTTCAACGCCATTGACTACCATATCGTATGCATCAGCACGTACTGCTGCGGGATCGGTATCCAACAATGGAATATCTTCATCTTTAGGATGAGTGAACGGATGATGCATTGCCATCAAGCGGCCTTCTTCTTCACTCCATTCAAACATCGGGAAGTCAACTACCCACAAACATGCGAACTTATTCTTGTCACGGAGTCCTAATTGGTTACCCATTTCAAGACGCAATTCACAAAGCTGCTTACGAGTCTTCATTGCATCGTCACCGCTCAAAATCAGAATCAAGTCACCTGGTTTAGCTCCAAAGGCTTCTTTCATCTGTTGAAGAACTTCCTGGCTATAGAACTTGTCCACGCTTGACTTAACGTTTCCGTCAGCTTCAATACGAGCATAAACCATACCCTTCGCACCGATCTGAGGACGTTTCACGAATTCTGTCAGCTTATCCAACTGCTTGCGAGTATAAGTAGCTGCACCTTCTGCACAGATACCACCAATATAAGCAGCATCGTCAAATACAGAGAAGCCATATCCCTTCATGATGTCCATCAGTTCAACGAACTTCATGCCGAAACGCAAATCTGGTTTGTCACTACCGTAATATTTCATAGCATCAGCCCAAGACATACGCAAGAACGGTTCGGTAAGTTCTACACCACGCAATTCTTTAAACAGGTGTTTAGCCATACCTTCAAACATGTTAATGATATCTTCTTGCTGTACGAAGCTCATTTCACAGTCAATCTGTGTAAATTCCGGCTGACGGTCAGCACGCAAGTCTTCATCACGGAAACACTTGACAATCTGGAAATAACGGTCGAAACCTGAAACCATCAACAACTGTTTCAATGTTTGCGGAGACTGAGGAAGTGCATAGAATTGGCCTGGATTCATACGAGATGGTACCACGAAGTCACGTGCACCTTCTGGAGTAGAGCCAATCAACATTGGGGTTTCAACTTCAAGAAATCCCTTGCTATCCAAATAACGGCGAACTTCCATCGTCATACGATGACGCAATTCCAAATTCTTACGAACCACGCTACGACGCAAGTCCAAATAACGATACTTCATACGAAGATCATCACCACCGTCTGTATTATCTTCAATTGTGAAAGGAGGAGTTTGAGCTTCATTCAATACATTAAGCTCAGACACGATGATTTCAATGTCACCAGTCGGAATATTTCCATTCTTGCTAGAACGTTCATTGACGTTACCAGTAACCTGAATCACATATTCACGTCCTAAATGATTAGCACGTTCACAAAGTTCGGCATTCACGTCGGTATTGAAAACCAACTGAGTGATGCCATAACGGTCACGTAGATCGACGAAAGTCATTCCGCCCATCTTACGTATACGCTGTACCCATCCGGCCAATGTTACAGCCTTGCCAGCATCGGCGAGTCGCAACTCACCGCAAGTATGACTTCTGTACATATTTTCTAAAGTTTAAATCTTTTGAATGACAAAGGTAGTATATGTTTTTGATTTATGCAACAGAATCAGATTCCAGTTTTTCCTTCAAATCTTGCAGAATCTGGATGCTTCCCTGCATCTTGGAATTGTCAACATAAATCTTCGATTGAATCAGCAGACGCCGTACCGTTTCACTTACATTAGGAATGAACGTCGACTTATTCAACTGCAGTTCTTTCGGCAATTCATGGGTATTGAACCACTCTTCCAAAGTGTTCAATTCTTCTCTTGTATAAATCTTAAAATCTTTCATAATGCTATAACAATATAAATCTAATCAGAACGGATAACCTACCGCAAAATGGAAGGCAAAATCACGACTGAAGTTCGGACGTATCAAAGGGAACCTGCGGGTTTCTGTTTCCATTGGATTGAAGGCTTTCATACCTCCATCAAAACGGATAATCAAGAAATCCAGATCCAAACGGATTCCCAAACCATAGGAAGCCGCTATCTGTTTGTAGAAGGTATTGAATTTGAATTGTCCTTCCGACTGCCGGTCACGCTGTTTCAAGGTCCATACATTACCCGCATCGATAAAGGCTGCTCCCTTGAACTTCCAAAACAAATGAGTTCGATATTCCAAGTTCAAATCCAACTTCATATCTCCCGTATGATTCACATAATCCAAGGAATTTCCGTCTCCTCGATAACCTCCCGGACCCAATGAACGGACACTCCATCCGCGAACACTGTTGGCTCCTCCTGAGAAATACAACTTTTCAAACGGAAGACTCTTGGAATTACCGTATGGTACAGCAATTCCCAAGCCAAAATGAAACACGACTGAATTTCGATTATCGATAACAAAATTCTTGGCAAAATCAAAATCGGCTTTGACATACTGTGCAAAACTGATATTCCCTATCTGGTAAGACTCCGCATCGTGCCGAGGATGATTGTGAATCAGCTTAGACAGACCATAAATCAAGTTGCCAGATTCTTCCACATTAAAGCGGATCGAATAAGAACTTCTTCGTGCGGTCTGCATTGTAGAGAAGCCGGAACTGTTATAAGTATATGTATACCCAAGTCGGAGTATGAACAAATCTTCATAACTGTATCTCAACAGGGGATTGACATCATCCATATAATCAAGATATTTCCGGAACTGTTCTGACCGATAAGGCATATAGATATAGTTGATGTCCAACAAATCCAACCGGTGATTTGCTCCCTGCCGTTTGCTGATCCAACGGTAACTCCAGGATGCAGCAGCCAATGTGCGTTCAAACTCCGGACGAATCTGCCAATTGTACTTGACACCGACTTCAGAAGTCGCCCTCACATTGCGCTTGAACTTCTTCGACAAGAACGGGAACATAAACTGAGGAAAGCTCAGACTGGACTCAATGCCATATTCCGTATAATTACTATTGGTATAACCTTCCAATCCCGTAATAGCCTCATAAGCACCACGCACTTTGGTGGTGAACGTTTCACTTCCTCTAAACAGGTTACGATGTGTATAAGAAACAGAAGCAGCAGCTCCTAAGTCTCCGGCAGAGTTTGTTCCTTCAATTTCAAAAGAGATCTGCTGGTTTTTGTTTCTCGACAAAACCGTATAAGCATCCAAGAGGGCTGAGTCCTGCCTTACCTCTTCCCGGAAACGAATATTGGAATATTTCAAGATACGCAAACGAGACAAGAAAGAAAAAGTGGATTCAACGTCATCAGAAGCATACAGTTGTCCTTTTTGTATACGGTTTGAGGAAGCGATTACCTTGGGACGAAGGTAGGTCTTCTTCCCGTTGTAATAAATCTTCAAGTCATCACACTTCAGTGAATCCATCTCGGACAAGGAGCGTTCGGACAAATCACTGGCTTCCGCATCCAAAACGTAGTTCACATCTCGCACATAATACTGCCGGTGCAATTCAGGTTCTGCATCTTTACTTCTGCGGAAAGGTTCTATCTTCAAGGTCAGATCGACCTGATACGTATTCAGCATCGTATCGGCCTGAAAAGTGATATAATCCTTATTAAAGCGATAATATCCTTTATTGGCCAGCATACGAGTAATTCTTCCTCGTTCTTCCTCCAAGGCATTCACATCAAACCGCATGCCAGGCTTCAAGGTATGGTTCACAGAATCATTCGCCACCCATTCACGAATCTTATAATCCTGAATATCATAAGCAACGCTTGAAATGACATATGGGTTTCCCGTACGGATGACATACCTTACCTCTTTCTTTTTCTTGCTCTTATCCACTTCGTCCAACTTTACCTGTGCCCCCATATATCCTTTGTTTTGAACAGCACGCTGAATCTGCCGACGAGATTCTTCCGCCAACGTTCTGCTATAAATTCGAGGCTTGTCTCCCAACTTTCGCAAGAAACGATTGAACCATTTAGTGGAATCCAACCCCGAGGAACTATATATATACATGGGGATTTTCACCAAGCTGAACCACTTGGCATTCGGTTTCTGACGCACGTACGCATGCATTTCAGAAGGTTTCACTTCTTTATTGTCCGATTCTACATGAACATCTTCAAGCAGATACTGTCCCTCGGGGATGAACTTTCCCACAGAGCAGCCAGCCAACAGAAAACCTGTCACAAACAAGCTTGAACAAATAGGGATCAGTTTCTTCATTTTACGGGCAATCAAAGTAATTTTAATTGCAAATATAGGCAAATATTAAAAATATCTTCTTAGCTTTGTTCCAAATATTTGATATTTTTCACATTACGAACCTATGCTGAGTAAAAATAAAATAAAATACATTCGTTCATTAGAACAAAAGAAACACCGTCGCGAAGAGTTTGCTTTCTTGGCTGAAGGAAGCAAACTCGTAGGTGACTTGCAAGGGCATTTGCACTGCAAGATGGTAGCAGGGACTTCCCAATGGATTGCATCACACCCCGACTTCCAATCCGAAGAAATCATTGAAGTCAGCCGTGAAGAACTTTCTAAAGCAAGCCTGCTGAAAACGCCCAAGGATGTGCTGGCCGTATATTCTCTACCCGACTATCCTTTTCCTAACGACGCACCTAAGAAAAGCCTTTGCTTAGCTTTGGACGATGTGCAAGATCCAGGTAATCTGGGTACCATTATCCGTATAGCCGACTGGTTCGGAATTGAGCACATCTTTTGCTCGCAAGGCACAGTCGATGCTTTCAATCCCAAGACCGTTCAAGCCACAATGGGAGCCTTGGCCCGTATCCAACTTCACTATTGCGATTTAGGACAACTGATTGATTCGCTGGAGAACGTTCCTATTTATGGAACATTCCTCAACGGGACCGATATGTATCAGGAAAAATTGTCTGAAACGGGCCTCATCGTAATGGGAAACGAAGGCAATGGGATCAGTGCAGAAATTGCACAGAAGATCAATCGCAAGATATTGATTCCGAATTATCCTAAAGGATGTGAGACCAGCGAATCCTTGAATGTGGCAGTAGCGACAGCCATCGTTTGCTCAGAATTCCGCAGAAGAATGTAAGGAATCTTCCCAACTTGAAAAAGGTAAAACCAACAAAACGAACGGTCTCTATGATAATGAATCTTATCATAGAGACCGTTCGTTTAATTTTATGACTACCCTATTCAAGCGAGTCCCAAAGGGATAATCCGACTGGATTGCGTAAAATCCATGGCACTCACATCAAACGAAGTAATGTGAAAAGCGTGCAATGTCCCTGCCGATTCTGAGACTTCCAAAATCCGCTCTCGTTCCCGAAATTCAGCAAATGATTCATTCTCTTTCCGCACAGGGAAATGTGACGAAAGAAGAATCATTCCACCCAGCCATTCGGTATGGCGAATTTCTTCCTCCAATGTAAAGATACGAAGAACCCTACCTTCAGGTACCTCCACCTCGACCACCTGGTTTCTGGAAATCTCGCCACCAGCCAAAGAGCACAGTCTGTTTGACGCAAAACGTTTCCATATTTTCGAATCCTTCTTACCTATCATCTCATCGGTTGCACCTTCTGAAATTCAGTTTCCTTCATGGAAAGACGAGACGCTCTCCTTGAGGCATGCTTTTTCCCCTCTCCCTGTTTTTCAGATACGCCACCACTTTGACTGTCATCATGATAACGCATCAAACGTATGCCATTCACCAGCACATCTCCAGAAACAGAGTCGGTAGCATTACAATAAATGAAACCTGTTACGTTCCGATAATAGAAAGCAGAATCCGGCTTCAAGCGGAAGGTCTGTTTTCCAGACTCCGTTACCGTCTTCACCAAAGAACGAATGCTGTCATTGCTGAAACGAACGCTTAAGCCCACCACTGCTTCCGACTTTCGCAATGAATCAGGAGCGAAGAATGTAAAATTCGCTTCCAAACACAATTCATCGAGAGGTCTGAAAGTAGTATCAGCCTTCAGATTGAAAGTCACCTTATTGGTCAAGACAGAAGAAGAAAGCCAATACAAGTCACGGTCAGACCAAATATCCACCGAATCGCCCGATAAAGAAATCGAAATCTGTCCGTTCCGTTTATTAATATGTGACTTCATACGGTTTTCATCCATCAAATACCGCTTTTCCAAATTGGCGTAGATTTCATACAAGAAATTTGCATGACGTGTATACCACACCATGGAAGAATCAAATTCCGCCGTCGTGACATGATGTTTCGCCAATGCATGCATTTTCATACCCTCCTTGGAAGCCTTGGGTACATTCGGCAAGTCCGAACCCATGGATAGAGCCAAATGATAATCGTAAAGCAAGTTCTCCATTTCATCAGGCTGGATGATATCACTGGGTATCTGCTTTCCACAAGAGTTCATCACGAAGGCACCTAATAACAAGAAGGGAATATATATCTTTCTCATTGAATCTGAAATTATTTTAAAGACGTATGACCAGAAGAGGTTAAATAACGATTATAAAACAACAGGAGCGCTATCATACCACAACTGATGGCTGCATCTGCAAAATTAAAGATTGGACTGAAGAAGATGAAATGTTCACCTCCCACTACCGGCATCCATTCCGGCCAGAAAGTATCTATAATCGGGAAGTAGAACATATCGACCACCTTTCCCTCCAGCACACTTCCATATCCCTGTCCAAAAGGGACCATTGAAGCGATCTGCGAATGCGTACTCGCTGTAAAGATTTCACCGTAGAATACACAATCGATGATGTTACCAATAGCACCTGCCAAAATCAGTGACAAGCACACGATGAAACCCGTCTTTACCTTTTCCGCTTTGCGAACCAACTTAGCCAAATACCAAGTAATCAAGCCAGCCATTGCAATTCGGAACGAGGTCAAGAAAAGTTTCTCAAAGATTTCAAGCCCGAAGGCCATTCCATTATTCTCTGTAAAATAAATATAGAACCAATCGGTAATATGGTAATTCTGATGAAGATGCATGGTTGTTTTCACCCAAATCTTAATAACTTGGTCAACGACAAGCACCAATACAACAATCAGAGCCGCCAAACGGCCTTGAGTTAGAAATTTCTTCATACAATAAATCAATTAAAAAAAATTGAGAACTGAGATTGAGAGTGCGGAATTAGACTCTCTCTAAAGTGAATCTGAATCCGTCTTTTTCAATTCCCAATTCTCAATTCTTAATTCATTTCTTATTTCCTTGCTGTTTTGCTTCAATGCTCAAAGTTGCATGAGGCACCGCACGAAGTCTTTCTGCAGGAATCAACTTGCCGGTTTCGCGGCAAATTCCATAAGTTTTGTTTTCAATTCGTACCAAAGCAGCACGCAGATTCTGAATGAACTTAAGCTGACGAGCAGCCAGACGGATAGTTTCTTCTTTATTCAACGTATTGGTACCTTCTTCCAAAATCTTATAAGTAGGAGAAGTATCACCGATATCGTTGCCATCAATATTCATAATACTGCGTTTCATTTTCTCATAGTCGCGTTCCGCGAGCTGAAGTTTTTCCATGATAATGGCACGGAATTCTTCCAATTCTGCGTCAGAATACCTTGTTTTCTCAGCCATAGCTTTAAGTTTAGAGGTTAATAATAGTATCTACCGGAAAGTGGACTAAAATTATCAGACTCGCTTTCCGGCAGATGAGAACATTTATCATTGCTTGGTTACCTGAATGAACAATGAGAAGTCATCGAAGGTAAGTTCTGTACCACCTTCCACTTCATCAACGAGTTCAAGCGAGTTAGCCAATACTTGATTACAAATATAGCCATTATATTCATTAACCGCATCATCACTTTTAGAATTCTTAGATAATGCGATGGCAATCTTATCGGTAATTTCAAAACCGCTGCTCTTACGGATGTTCTGAATCTTGCTCACCAATTCACGAGCCAATCCTTCACGACGCAAAGCATCTGAAATTACAATATCCATGGCTACGGTCAATGTGCCTTCGTTGGCAACAACCCATCCAGGAATATCTTCGCTGAAGATTTCAACTTCATTCGCCTCGATTTCTGCAGGAGTTCCATTCAAGTCAAGTGTAATCTTACCAGCAGCCTCAAGTTCGTTAATCTGTTCCTGGCTCATAGAAGTGACAGCAGCAGCTACCCGCTTCATCAGAGGACCGAATTTCTTACCCAAGACCTTGAAGTTACATTTTACTTTCTTGACAAGGATATCTGAACAACCTTCCACGAAATCGATTTCTTTCACGTTCACTTCGTTCATAATCAAAGACTGAACGGCCTGAAGTGCTTCCTTAGTAGCAGCATCTACCGGTATCATCAACTTCTGAAGCGGCTGTTTTACAATGATGTTTACTTTCTTACGCAATGCCAATCCCATAGAAGAGACCTTCTGGGCCAATTCCATACGATTTTCAAGATTCTTGTCGATAGCAGTTTCATCGCATACCGGGAATTTAGCCAAGTGAACAGAAACGACATTATCACGGCCTGTTGTTCTGACCAAATCCATATACAGCTTATCTGCATAGAACGGTGCGATAGGAGCAATCAGTTTAGCCACTGTTTCCAAACAAGTGTACAATGTCTGGTAAGCAGCCAATTTATCTTGAGAGTAGCCTGTACCCCAGAAACGTTTTCTACACAAACGTACGTACCAGTTACTCAAATTATCGTTAACGAAGTCGTTGATCAGACGACCAGCCTTAGTCGGTTCGTATTCATTGAAGCATTCATCCACGTTCTTGATCAAAGAATTCAATTCAGAAAGAATCCAACGGTCAATTTCAGGACGTTCTGCCAATGGTACGTCTGGTTCTGCGTAAGTAAATCCATCCAAGTTCGCATAAGGAGCAAAGAACTTATAGGTATTGTGCAATGTACCGAAGAACTTGCGAGTTACTTCCATCACACCATCAGTGTCGAACTTCAAGTTATCCCATGGAGATGAGTTTGTAATCATATACCAACGTACCGGGTCTGAACCGAACTGTTCGATTGCTCCGAATGGATCCACTGCATTGCCCAAACGTTTGGACATCTTGTTGCCATTCTTATCCAATACCAAACCGTTAGAAATAACGTTCTTGTAAGCTACGCTATCAAATACCATAGTAGCGATAGCATGCAAAGTAAAGAACCAACCACGAGTCTGGTCAACTCCCTCAGCAATGAAGTCTGCTGGATAATAAGAACGGTTGTCTACGATTTCCTTATTTTCAAACGGATAGTGCAACTGAGCATAAGGCATAGCACCTGAATCGAACCAAACGTCAATCAAGTCTGTCTCACGCTTCATCGGCTTGCCACTTTCAGAAACCAAGATGATATCATCTACGTATGGACGGTGCAAGTCAATCTTTTCGTAATTCTCCTTATTGTACTCACCCGGAACGAAACCAAGCTTCTTATAAGGGTTTTCAGTCATGAAGCCTTTAGCAACAGACTTTTCGATTTCGTTGTAAAGTTCTTCTACTGAACCGATGCATTTTTCTTCACCATCTTCATTACGCCAGATAGGAAGTGGAGTACCCCAATAACGAGAACGGCTCAAGTTCCAGTCGTTCAAGTTTTCAAGCCACTTGCCGAAACGTCCGGTACCCGTTGATTCCGGTTTCCAGTTGATGGTCTTGTTCAATTCCATCATACGTTCCTTAGCAGCAGTTGAACGGATGAACCAGCTATCCAAAGGATAATAAAGCACCGGTTTATCTGTACGCCAGCAGTGCGGATAATTGTGCACATGCTTTTCAATCTTAAAGGCAAGATTTGTCTGCTTCATTTTCATGCAGATGTAAATATCCAATGATTCAGCAGCCTGAGCAGCTTTTTCATCGTATTTGCCATCTACAGTAAATTGAGGATCGTACGCATTCTTTACCCAACGACCTTCATATTCTTTATAAGCCTCTACATCGACGCATTCCTGAACGAATTTTTCATCCAATTCTTCAAGCAGATAGAATTTACCTGTCAAATCAACCATCGGACGAGTTTCGCCTTTTTTGTTGATCATGAACAAAGAAGGAATACCTGCAGCACGAGCTACATTCGCGTCGTCAGCACCAAAGGTAGGAGCGATATGAACAATACCAGTACCATCTTCAGTGGTAACATAATCGCCTGGGATTACACGGAATGCCTTTGAAGAAGCTTCTTTCCAAGAGCCGTCTTCTGTAGCTTCTACCGGTTTCACCCAAGGAATCAACTGTTCGTACTCCATTCCTACCAAGTCGGAACCTTTGTATTCGCCGACCACCTTAAATGGAATCAATTTATCACCTGGTTTGTAATCTTCCAAAGCCATTCCTTCTGCCTTTTTGTTGAAATGAGCATAAAGCAACGGTTTTGCAACGACTACAGTCATCTTTTCACCCGTGTATCCATTGTAAGTCTGAACGGCTACATAATCAATTTTCGGGCCGACACACAACGCAGTGTTTGAAGGCAAAGTCCAAGGAGTAGTAGTCCATGCGATGAAGTACGGTGTACCCCACTCTGCCATCTCCGGCTTCGGATTCTTCATCTTGAACTGGCCAACCACCGTAGTGTCTTTCACATCACGGTAGCAACCTGGCTGATTCAATTCGTGAGAGCTCAAGCCAGTACCTGCAGCCGGTGAATACGGCTGGATGGTATAACCTTTATACAACAAACCTTTCTTGTAGAGTTCCTTAAGCAACCACCACAAAGTTTCGATGTAACGGTTATCGTATGTAATATAAGGATTTTCAAGGTCTACCCAATAACCCATCTTGTGAGTCAGGTCAGTCCATTCCTTTGTAAACTTCATGACATCCGTACGACAGTGCATATTATAGTCTGCCACAGAAATAGTTTTACCAATATCTTCTTTGGTAATACCCAACGTCTTTTCAACACCCAGCTCTACCGGAAGTCCGTGAGTATCCCATCCTGCTTTACGTTTCACCTGAAAACCCTTCATGGTTCTGAAGCGGCAGAATGAGTCCTTGATGGTACGAGCCATCACGTGGTGAATACCCGGTTTACCGTTTGCTGATGGAGGTCCTTCATAAAAAACAAATGATGGACAGCCTTCACGTTCGGTCATACTCTTTGTGAAAACATCGTTTTCATCCCATTTCTGCAGTACCTCTTTGTTTACTTCAGAAAGGTTGAGCTGTGAATATTCTGTAAATTTCTTACTCATAGTTATGTTAGTTTATCTATTTGCTTTTGTTATCAGAAATAACCCTTTATTTTTTAGGCTGCAAATTTATAAGAAAAAAGCGTATTTGGAAAGTTTTATGTTAAGTTTCTCTATAACAAGATTAAAAAACAACAAAATAACAGGGAAATAGGCTTTTAAATAACCCTTGTCATTTCCAACGGATTTGTAGCTTCTGACCCGAAAAAAACAAACAATTCATTACCGCGTCAAGTACCTTTTTCCAAAGATTTCCCGACTTAGCATAGACATTTTTTTTCTCTATTTTTCATGAGATTCACAGCGTCTCTTTTACGTACTTGGCGACTCGATTTGTCATTTTACCAATCTTTGTTTTTTCCGGAAGACTCCTTCATCGGCAGGCAAACTTACGTAGTCTGAAATGACAAGCGGCTTGTACAAATACACAAAAAAGAAGAAGGGAATTTACGGATTTTCCGCAAACTCCCTTCTTCTTTCGTTATCTTATTTTCCAAACAATTCATCCAGCATCTGATACAATTCAGGAGATTCTCCTACAAACACCTTGAGAATCTTTCCTTCCGGATCTACCAGTACTTTCGTCGGATAACCTGGAACAGCATAGTGGGCAGACAACTGAGATTCTCCTTCTTGGACATTAACCCAAGGCAATTGATGCTGTGCCACACCCGCACGCCATTTTTCTTCTGTATCCCTGCAATCCACTCCCAAGAACTCTATCTGCTTGTTGTATTTCGCATAATACTTTTTCATATCAGGAATCCCCTTGACGCACCAACCGCACCAGGTACCCCAAAAATCCACCAACAAATGCTTCCCTTTAAAAGAAGCCAAGGTCACTTCGTTTCCTTCGATGGTCTTCAATTTAAAATCGGGAGCCTGATTCCCAGGAACGACATTCAGCTTCGCCTTCTCAGAAATCAACCTTCTGTTGTACGTCATAACGGCTTTTTCGATATAGGAAGCCATCGGACCCTTCTTCACTCTTTCCGACAAAAGACGAATGGCCTCCAATCCCTGTTCGGGATTCAAATCAGCGGAAAGAAAGGCAGAAGCCATACTATTCGGATTTGCTTTGATAGCCTCGAACTTGACCTCCTTCAATTGTTTGTCGAGGATACGCAAAGCCCCTTTCAGACTATCAATCTTTTCTTTATTCTGTTCCTTATAGACCTGCATAAACGCCTGATTCAATCCTGTAATTTTCTGCTGGACTTCCTCAATGCCTTTGCATTTGGCCAAATCATCATAAAGTTCACTACCTGAAACGCGATAATGATCTACCGAGCCTTCTACCGTCAGTTTATCACCAGGGAAGAACATAATCGGCTTACCCGAAATCATGCGCATTGCACTATTCGGACTTTTAGGCTTTGGCACAAAACGGACATACGCCGCTGTGGCAGGAAGCTGCAATTCAAATTTCCCGTTGTACATAGGAACCGTATCCTTACGTATATGCTCTTGAGTTTTCATATCATCAACGAAAACGAGCAATGTATCCGAATCAACACTGGCTAATGTACCACTGAAATTAACGGAAGACTCCGTACAAGACGAAAGAACGAAAGTGAGACCAGAAAGCGAAAGAAGCGCCTTCTTTACTATGGAATAAGCATGTTTTTGCATAGAGACCATTTATTTTTTATTTAAATATCCATCATTATTTGAAGCAACCGCCCTCCCTTGAGATTCTTAGCAAGCATTCAAAAATGCTCATAATCCGCATTCCTCAAAAGAGAAGAATCGGTAACTTCAAACCAAAAGTTTTGCAAAGAAAGCATTTTTTTCAAAAGAAAGAAACAATTCTTCACTGGAAACAGCAAGAGGACTTACACTAAGGTATAATTCGTTGATGACATGCGTTCGGCAAACCAAACGAAAGACAAAACTGCCGGAGTCCATACCTTCACGGCACGAACCCCGGCAGCAGGATAAATATCTTACGAGATACCGATTCTCTTACTTTCTGGCTTCCTGTATATAAGTCAATGCTTCCTCACATCTAGCAATCACATAAGCCCAATCTTCAGCAGCTACCTTGTCTTTCGGGAAAAGCTTTGAGCCCATACCCACGCAGAACACCCCTGCTTTGACCCAAGAGGTCAGATTTTCCTTGGTCGGTTCTACTCCACCGGTAACCATCAACTTGGACCAACCCATCGGAGCCATCAATCCTTTGACGAAATTAGGACCGAACACATCACCTGGGAACAATTTGCAAAGGTCGCATCCCACTTCCTGCGCTGCACCCACTTCTGTAACGGTACCGCATCCAGGAGTATAAGGAATCATTCGTCGGTTGCAAACTTTAGCAATTTCCGGATTGAACAAAGGGCCTACTACGAAACATGCACCCAACTGAATATAAAGGGCTGCCGTTGCAGGGTCAACAATCGAACCGACTCCCATAGCCAACTCCGGACATTCACGAGCTGCATATTTTACGAGTTCCGCAAACACCTCATGAGCGAAGTCACCACGATTCGTGAATTCAAAAGCACGGACACCTCCATCATAGCATGCCTTCACAACTTTTTTCGCTACTTCTACATCTTTATGATAAAAGACAGGAACCATACCCGTTGTTCCAATTTTTTCCAATACCGCTATCTTATCAAATTTAGCCATTTTTATCTCTCTATTTAATAATGACTATTAACTTTCAAACACTTAACGCTGTACTCTTCCACTTGCATCTCCACCTGCCAAAGCTTCCACCTCTTCAGCAGAAACCATATTGAAGTCCCCGTTAATGGTATGCTTCAATGCAGAAGCTGCCACAGCGAATTCCAAGGCTTCACCTTGACTCTTCTTGGTAAGCAGTCCATGAATGATACCTCCAGAGAACGAATCACCTCCACCTACACGGTCGATAATCGGATCAATGTCATAATGTTTGGAAGTATAGAATTCTTTACCATTAAAAATCATAGCCTTCCATCCGTTATGAGTAGCCGAATAAGATTCGCGCAAAGTAGAAATCACATACTTGAATCCAAATGTTTCAGCCATAGCCTTAAAGATACCTTTATATCCTTCGGCATCCGTCTTGCCGGCTGCAACGTCAGCATCCGGTTTGAAGCCCAAACAAAGTTCAGCATCTTCTTCATTGCCGATACATACATCTACATACTGCATAAGCGGACGCATGATGGGCTGAGCCTTCTCCTTTGTCCACAATTTCTTGCGGAAATTCAAATCGACAGAAACCGTTACGCCATGACGTTTTGCCGCTTCACAAGCCAAACGAGTCAATTCGGCAGCCTTATCGGAAATGGCCGGAGTAATACCTGACCAATGGAACCAGTCTGCTCCTTCCATAATCGCATCGAAATCAAAGTCGCAAGGTTCTGCTTCGGCAATAGCAGAATGAGCACGGTCATAAATTACCTTACTTGGACGCATGGAAGCACCAGTTTCCAAATAATAAATACCTACGCGGTCACCGCCACGAGTGATGTATTGAGTATTCACACCAAATCGACGAAGGGCATTCACAGCCGACTGACCGATTTCATGCTTAGGAAGCTTGGTTACGAAGTACGCATCATGTCCATAATTAGCACAACTGACTGCAACATTCGCTTCACCGCCACCATATACCACATCAAAATTATCTGATTGAACAAAACGTGTGTTGCCTGGTGTAGACAAACGCAGCATTATTTCACCTAAGGTTACAATTTTTGCCATAATCTAATTTATTTTTAGTTTATTGTAAGTTTTCCATCTATCTATCACATCGTTATCTCTTTCTTAACCAGATCATTCGTTAGAACAGAATCATCAGCACGGATACCATTCCTAACAATCTTTAATCAAGGATTACAAAGCAGATTGGACGTTAAAAAACGCCTGGATACACCTTTTAAAACAATTTGTCATTGCAAAGGAAATGCCCAAGCATTCCAATCAAGACCCAAAGACATTTCGACATCCATTCAACGATTTGATTTACAATCATTTATATCGTCATCAAAAAGTCATAATAAAAAGAGATACAAAAACACAATTATTTCTGATTTTTCAAGAAAAAATTATAAAATTCGCATTCCGTGTGCGTGCACAAATATACTATATATTTTCCAATTACCCAAAAATGTCGTACTTTTGTCAACTGAATACAAAAATTCAACGGATCCGATAGGCTTCCACTTAATACAAGACACAAAACCATGGAGAAACAGCAGAAGAATATCCGTATCAAAGACATCGCTCTAGAAGCTGGAGTTTCAGTAGGAACGGTCGACCGCGTTATACACGGACGTTCCGGCGTTTCCCGTACCAACCAACGTAAAGTGGAAGATATTCTGAAACGAATGAACTATCACCCCAACAGAGTAGCAAGTGCACTTGCAGCAAACAAGCGGTATACTTTTGTCTGCCTGCTTCCCTCTCACACAAAAGGAGATTACTGGGAAGAAGTAGAAAGAGGTATGAGAAAAGCGACCCAGACCTTTGCCGATTTCAACGTTTCCCTTCATACATTATACTATGACCAGTACGAAACGCAAGATTTCACCGATTGGATGGACTTTGCTGCTCTCAAGCCCGATGGCGTGATTCTGTCTCCTAAAGGAGAAACGGGAACGGTTAAGTTAGTCAAGAAGTTAGAAGAAGAAAAGCTTCCATACGTATTCATAGATTCTATGATCCCGTCACTTTCGCCCTTGGCTTTTTACGGACAGCATGCACATCAAAGCGGATTCTTTGCTGCACGCATCCTCAATCTGATGGAACACGCCTGCCGCGAGTTGGTCATCTTCCGCCTCTTGTATGAAGGCCAAATCGGCTCAAACCAACAACAAGAACGCGAAAAAGGATTCCGAGAATATATGCACAAAAATCATCCTCACGTCCATCTTCTGGAACTCGATCTATTTGCCAAACAACCCGAAGAGAACAAGCGGCTGATGGATGATTTTTTCGAAGCACATCCGACAGTCACACTTGGAATAACTTTCATGTCGCGAGCATATCTCATTGGAGAATACCTGCAAGCTTGCGACAAAAAGGATTTTCATCTGTTAGGATATGATCTACTGCCGCGCAACGTTGCCTGTCTCCGGTCGGGACACATTGATTTTTTAATCGCGCAACAACCATTCCTCCAAGGATATGGCAGCGTAGACAGTTTATGCCAGCACCTCATTCTGAAAAAAGAAGTCAAGTGCCATCACTACATGCCGCTTTCACTCATTTCAGTTGAGAATTTGGATTTTTACTTAGAAGCTAACACATTTAACGAATAAGCAACTTCAATTTATGGATCTCAACAAACTAACTCCCATCACCAATAAGCCCAGCGGAAAAGCACTGGGGCCGCTGGTGGTATTCCTATGCCTTTATCTGGTAACCTCTATAATTGTGAACGACTTTTATAAAGTTCCTATTACGGTAGCGTTTCTGGTCGCTTCCATTTACGCAGTTGCCACTACAAAAGGCTTGTCACTGAACGAACGCATCATGCAGTTCAGCAGCGGTGCAGCCAATAAAAACATCATGCTGATGATTTGGATATTCATCATGGCAGGAGCTTTTGCCCAAAGTGCAAAAAGCATGGGAGCCATTGATGCCACAGTGAATCTCGCACTGCATATTCTGCCCGACAATCTTCTGCTTGCCGGTGTCTTCTTGGCTTCATGTTTCATTTCACTTTCCATCGGTACCTCGGTAGGAACCATCGTTGCACTGGTTCCCGTAGCCGTAGGCATCGCATCCAAAACAGGCATTGAAGTACCTTTCATGACAGCTCTTGTAATCGGCGGTGCATTTTTCGGGGACAACCTTTCCTTCATATCCGACACAACCATTGCTGCGACACGCACCCAAGGCTGTGTAATGCGTGACAAATTCAGGGCAAACAGCCTAATAGCGGTACCCGCCGCCTTGCTGGTTTTTATCTATTATGTGATTTGTGGAACAGACATAACCACATCCCATGAAGTAGCAGCCATTGAATGGGGAAAAGTCATTCCTTACCTCATTGTATTAGGTACAGCCATTCTCGGTCTTCATGTCATGTTAGTTTTACTTCTAGGAATCCTTTCCACTGGAATTACCGGTATCATTTACGGTAGTTTCGATTTCTTCGGATGGTTCAATGCCATGGGAACCGGTATCATAGGCATGGGAGAACTTATCATCATCACGCTGACGGCTGGCGGTATGCTGGAACTAATCCGATTCAACGGCGGAGTAGATTATATCCTCCATACCCTCACGCAACGAGTAAACGGTAAGAGAGGAGGTGAATTCTGTATCGCAGCATTGGTGAGTCTGGCCAATATATGTACAGCCAACAACACCATTGCCATCATTACCGTGGGACCTCTAGCCAGTAAAATAGCGGAAGAGTTCCATATTGACAAACGTAAAAGTGCCAGCATTCTGGACATTTTTTCTTGTGTTATACAAGGAACGATACCTTACGGGGCACAGATGTTGATCGCTGCCGAATTATCCGGCCTTTCTCCTTTAAACATCATCGGATATTTGTATTACCCTGCTGTTTTAGGCATCTTCGCCATTCTTAGCATCGTTTTCAGATACCCTAGAAAATACTCATAATCTGACTTATAGTAAGTTTTTAAGCTTTTTATATAAAAAAATGACCTAAAAACTTGTACCGATTGAAAAAACAACGTATCTTTGCAGCGCAATTAAGGATGGTTCCGTAGCTCAGCTGGATAGAGCAACGCCCTTCTAAGGCGTGGGTCAAGCGTTCGAATCGCTTCGGAATCACACATTCTTAAGAGCTTTACAAAAATTCACAGAGGATGGTTCCGTAGCTCAGCTGGATAGAGCAACGCCCTTCTAAGGCGTGGGTCAAGCGTTCGAATCGCTTCGGAATCACTCAAAAAGGTCAAACATTATTGTTTGACCTTTTTGTTTTTAGAACCTACATCCAGTCCTTTTCGACTTATCACTCAGACAAGGCTACAGCAAATCTTTTCAAATCATACTGACTTGCCAAATCATTCAATGCTTTCTTATCAATCCGGATTTTATCATAAGAATCCTCTTTCTTTTCAAGGAGACAAACCTTCAAGCTATATTCATCGGCAAGCTCCACCGCTTCTGAAACAGTAGATATAATAACAGCATTGCCGGCAAAGGTTGACACCATAAAATAATTTGAATCGAGTAAGTTCACAGCTTCCAGTCTCTTGGCTGCACAAGGAGTAGTTTTCATTTCATTAGATTTTAAAAATGTTTTACGGTCGACGAAATTAGCGAAAACAAACAGAACTGCCAAACTTATGACACTGATTATTTTTCACTTGCCACTCCGTATCACGTGCTATCTTTCCTCATCTTTTCCATTACAAATTCTACCACATTCTTTAGCGTCTTAACCCACAACAAGTTAGATGAATGAATCAGCATTCTGCACAGGCAACGCAGACATAAAAGGCCGGCAATTCCTTATACCTACCTAAACGTCTACCGACATATACCTTTATAAACCCAAAAGGCTCGGTCCGTACCTTCAAGATAACGAACCGAGCCTTTTCTTTATTTTATCTAGCAGAAAATCGGACTGACAAGTCCCATTCCGCTACTCTTCTCTCAATTTGAAGCCGATGCTTTCTACAGCCATCTGTACCTTTTGGCGTTCTACATGACCGTGAACAACCGCTCTTCCGGTAGGCAAATCCACCTCAACCTGCTCAGCTCCTTCTAAAGCAGCAATCACTTTTTCTACATTCGCACGACAATGGTTGCAACTCATACCTTCAACATGAACGATAAGAACATCTTTATCAGCAACCACCTCAACGGGCTGTTCTTTCTTTATCAGATAACGACGCACCAAAGCATTTGCCAACAAGACCAACAAGACTCCAGAACAAATCCAGTTAAATGTAGAAATTCCTCCATGAGTACACATTTCACCTGCATTCAAAGCCCCGATAAAAAGATCCGGTGCCAAGAAATCAATACCTAAAGCAAAGAGAATGGCTCCACAAACAATAGAAGCAATGTACACTAACATGGTCTTTCTGCCCAATACTTTGTTGACAACAAGAATAGAAGCCATATTTACTGCTGGTCCTGCCATCAGAAGGACCAATGCCGTACCAGGTGAAAAGCCTTTCATCATCAAAGCTACAGCAATAGGAATAGACCCCGTAGAACACAAATACATGGGAATAGCACAAAGAAGGACCAGAAAGATACTAGCCAACGAATTATCCTTAAACAATTCAAAGAATGAATCCGGTACATACACTGTAATCAAACCTGCTATGAGCAAGCCCAGCACCAACCAGCGGCCAATATCCTGCATCATATCTACAAATGCGTACTGCATGCCAAAGAGGAACTTCTTCCATACCGAGGTAGGATGTTCAGCTTCAGACGATCCACAAGAACAAGTACACGCCGCTTCGGCACTTGGAGCAGATAAATTCAGACAATTTGCAAATGTACCACCCAATAACGCCGTAAACAAAGCTGCCACCGGACGAATGATTGCAAACGGTAACCCCATCAATGAATAAGTTGCCAATATGGAATCCACACCGGTCTGTGGAGTAGCAATGAGAAAAGAAACGACCGCTCCATTCGAAGCACCTTCTTTATGGAGGGACATTCCCGTAGGAATCACTCCACACGAACAAAGTGGAAGCGGAATACCCAATATTGCAGCATTCAGTACAGAGCGAAACGAATTTTTGCTCAAATACCGATGGTATAAAGAATTAGGAATAAATGCATGCATCATTCCCGCCAAAAAGAACCCTAACAAAAGATAAGGTGCCATGGAATTGATTAATGTAATAATTTCATTCACTAGTGTCCACTAAAAATTAGCACGACACTAAAAAATTTAAAAATTAAACAAATTTGGCCCATTAAGACCGCATTGATCTTTGACA
>RCNI01000160.1_pt1 | contig 43100 bp, 59 predicted proteins | sample 2041151 | NCBI WGS metagenome assembly RCNI01 (sample SAMN09708214, study PRJNA481090) | feces metagenome | isolation source: feces | place: Antarctica: Albino Rookery
TCCTACAACGGCCGAAATAGTCATGTCTGCTAAGAAATAAAGCATTTTGAATTGCGCTCCACTTTTTATATCGACGTACCACCTTGCAAGACCACCGAACACCCCGATTGCAAGGCCCAGGATGATGGCGTCCTTATTCAGAATCATTGAATCCCCCAATTCATTAGGTTGAAAAAAAAGCCCCCGCATGAAAACGGGGGCAACTATGAAGGGTTTATTTTTTATCGGTATCGGCCTCGTCCGAAAATCCGAACTGCCCAATACATGACTTTGGCTTTAGTTTTAGGCACGCCATACGCGCGAAGCAGCTTGAAAAAGGTGTTGTCAGCATCCTCCTTCGAGTTGATGGCGTTGTCGTACATGAAGTCGTGCACTACCGACGCTAGCGCCCATTTACCATGAGGTGGGAACCACCACCAAAGGCAACGAGGGACGCTGGCTAAGTCGGTGACAAAGCCCTCAGGGACGCGAACAGGAACCCCTTCAGAAGTAGTCAACGAGATAGGCTCGAGCGTCCTGAACTTGTATCCGTTTACAAGTTCTAAGCGCAAAAACTCTTCCGTCAATTTTCTCTCCTCACTCAGTCAACAGGGTCATACTCAATTACAGTCGCGCGTGGTACGTCACGGCGTAACGTTGTCACGGTTTGCGAACCCCGAGGCGCGTAAAGCGTCCACCCGTTCCCGTCGTCGGGGGCGAATTCTGAGGCGTTTTCTAAAATCTTCGTTTTAAATCGAATCTTCGCGCCTAGGTTTCTATTGCAATTTTTGAACATTGCGCCCACGTGGGTCAGGTTTTTCAGGTTTAACAGGTTTTCGGGGATGTACTCGAGGTTTTGACACCATTCAAATATCCCCACAAGGGTGACGCGGTCGTAGCTCTCCAGCGGGCTGAAAACGCCCTCGGGAACCTTTCTAACCAATGAGATTTGGAAAAGGTTTTGTATAAAAAGATTTTTCCCCGCACCATTGAAGCGACTAAATAACGACTCTGGTACTTCGTCGAGTCCGCACCCTTTGAACGTATTGCGGACAATGCAGTTATTGCCGCTCATCGGCGCAATGTTGGGCAACGCAAAGCCTTGGGGCAATTTTTTAAGCGCCCCGCACCCCTGAAAAGTTGAATCTAAGGAAACCGCAAGGTTAATAGAGTCAAACAAATCGGCGTCAAGCCCAATAAGTCCGCAGTCTTGGAATGTGCTTCGCAAAGAAACCGCCTCGTCGTGGCTGAAGTTAAGGGCTAAAAGCCCTTTAGGTAGCGCAGTTAATAGGGGATTGGCATGAAAGAAGCCATCAAGGCTTTGGGGCTTGGCTAGCTTAAACAAGTCGTTTGGCAAATCCCCGAGGTTTTTGTTAAAAAGCGCATTCGAGGGCGCGGGGGTCGAAACAATACGGCGAATTGCCTGATAGGTCGCATAGGGCAATTGGTCGCCCGCGTTCCCCCAATAAGAGGGGTTAGTGCTGAAAGAACTTCGGGCGCTTACGGTGTCGCACTTCGCGCTGGAAATCGTCATTGACACCGCCCACACTACACCCTCACGATTAAAAAACACGTCCTTAAAACGGTCAGGGTTTTTAAACCGCAGAATATAAACGAGTCCAAACGTTTGCAAGTCTGGACCCGCTACGCAATACGGCGAAAACGCGCGAAAGTAGTACGTTTCGTTATGATCCGCCTTGTTGGTAAATTGCGCCTTTAGCGTTACCGACTTAAGTAAAATCGATCCCGTGAGGGCAGGGCCGTTTGACTCGGGCGACAAAAACACGAAAGCGTCACCCCCGCGAGTGTCGTAAAAAAACGCGCGAACGCACACCTCCCCGCCCTCAAGCGGGAAGGTCGTAATCGCGGAATCTGGAACACCACCAAACCCAATAGAAGCTTGCGACCCCCAACCAAGTCCCCACCGAGTGTCACGATTGCCAACGCGAAGGCTCCACGTTTTCGGGTCTCCATCGAATTTTGTCTGCGGGCGTCGCCCCGCCATCGTCAAAACGTCGCCAAACATCACGCCACCTTGTTCGCTTGGGCGCTCTCGGGAGAGGTCTCAACCGGGTGCGCAGGTTCAAAATCGAACTCCACGGCCATCACCTCGTTCGAGGTTTTCGCCTGTTCGATAGCCCCACGAAATTCCCATTTTTTCGCATAGGCTCGCGCCCCGTTCGCAACGATTAGTCGGCGAATCGCTTTCAATTGTGTGAAGTCGATTTCTTGGAGCGTGTTGGTTGCGTCCATGAAGTGGATTTTTTCGGAGGTATCCTCAAAGAGAACGATAAGCCCATTCACGTCGGACAGCGCTCGGTCGCCCGCGTCAATTGGAAAACCAAAGGGCGTAAAAATAACCGCGTTCGCTCGGTAATCGAGGAAGGCGCGGTCAAGTTCTTGGAGGCGAACGCCTCGGATTCGCTCGGGGTCTTCCTCTGGGAAGTCGATAGAAGGGCGCTTTTCGTCTTCTTCCTCTACAACCTGAATCCCCAGAAGCGCCAAACGCTCATCGGGTACGCTCTCAGGCAAAACCCCCGAGAATGCTCGGCGCAAAGAGTAAAAACTATCGTGCTTGACTTCTTGATAAATGTAATATTTCATTTTCGCCCCTTATAGTTCGACGTATTTATCCATCTCAGCAACTAACTCGGCTGGCGCTTGACCGTTAAAGACGGGGGAAACGTAATAAAAACAATCCACGCGCAACACCGTCAAAATTAATAATTTTTCCCCGCTGAAATCTAGGTCGGTTGGGTCTCCGTTATAGCGCACTTGCCAATCGTTCCACGCGATTGTGGGCGCTACTCCCCCAATGTTGTAGAGGTAGAGGGTTTTAATAGTCGCGTATTTCGTATAGCTGTCTTGTGGGCAAGTAAAGTTAAGGTATAGGGTGTGGTAAGGCTCGCCATCAACCACAGAGTCAAATGGCCAATCGATTTTAAAAACGGAATCACTTTCCCAATCCGTCGGAATCGTCGCGTAAAGAGATCCGCTTGACTCTGCAGTCAGTTCGATTTGGGTAACCCCAGAACTCTTAGAAGCCCTATCGACGTACCACTTATTTGCGCCGTCGGTCTCGGCGGTCGGAAAGTCCACGCCTTTGAGCGTTCGCGAATGGAAGTCCGCCGTTTTTCCCCCAACTGAAAAGGCGGGGGTGTTGTTAAATAGCACGCCAAACTGCGCATTATTCCCGCCACTATTAGCGAGTACAATCGGGACACCTGAAAAGGAATTTTTTAAGGATACCGATTCCGTTTTAACCGATCGGATCGTCGTAGAAGCGTCACCCTCTAGCTTGGAGGTCGTCACCACATCAGGGGGCAAATCCGCCCCGCCCGTTTTCTTCCCGCCCGCGGTTACGCCATCCCCGCAGAAAAGGGTGTCCAGTTCGGTGTCATAAATTAATACGCCATCCGCCCAAGTCTGAGCCATTCGTTCCGCAGTCGATTTGAGAGTCGTGCCAATTCGGTCGCGAGCCTCCTCTGCCATCTGTGCGGATTGACGCGCGGACGCCTCCGCAGACGTTGCGAGGTCTTTTGCCTCGGTCGCTTTCTTCTGCGCGGCCTTTGCTTGAGTTGCGGACTCAAGAGCAGAGGAGCTAGATTGGGCGCTCGAATTCACCGCCTCGAGACTCTGAGCAACGGCGGTCGCACTCGACTGTTCTGCTTTCGTTGCTTTCGCCAAAGCAGAGGCACTATTGGACTCTGCAGTTCTGGCCTTTTCTAAAGCCTGCGTGCTGAGCCCGTTCGCGTTCTGGACATCTTCACGGACGGTTTCCATGACCGAGGTGGTCGTATCTGCCTTGCTGTTTGCAGTGTTTGCGACGCTCAAGGCGTTGTTCGAAACAGCCTCTGCCACATCCACGCGCTTGACGACGTCCGCAAAGTCGGCGCCCGTTTTATCAGCGCTTTCTTTGGCGTCAATTGCAAGGGCGCCAACGTCGTTCACTGCATCCTCAGTTTGTTGGATGAAGCTCGCTCCGTGGATTTCGCCGGTTGGCGTATAAACGTATTTAAAGTTGAATTTTTCTGTCATGTTTCTACCTTTTCCTTGGCTACCTCCAAGAAGCGGGGTTGCCTAACATCACGGGTAGCGTAAAGATTTCTCACAGTGGTGTGCCTACTGCAGGGACGATTAGCGGAGCCTTTTACAAAGACCCAGACACCTATTGGGCCTCGCGCGGTTCAGGCTCGGAAAGGCCTGGTCCGGGGTGGAGTTTCGACGCTTCACGATCCTCTCCTGTTTATGGACGTTCCGATACGGTCACCCCAAAGAGTGTCGTTTTAGAAAGTTACCTACACGCGAAGTCCGCTTCAGGCGACTCGACGCACGAAACGGGGAAGCGTTACTCGCTCGCCTTCTTTGTGAAACTGCCTAATTAGGCAATTTAACGAAATACGCAACGGTAAAAAGCTTTGGCGTTTTGCCGTTTTCGCCATTTGCTGCAGAGGGCTTTGCTTTCACAAAAGTGTCCAGAACGGCGCTACGTGGCGTAACAGTCTCCGAGCTCCCGTAAATGGGATTGCTCCTAGATGCCTCAAACCCGATGATGTACCCATATTCGGAGTATTGCGTGCCGGTATCACCGCGACCTGCGTTGTAGAAGGCGCCGTCTAGAACATGGAGCATTCGATCGTCTGCGCCAAAGCGCCCTGAGATTTCAGGCAACCCCGCTTCTTGGAGGTAGCCAAGCTTCCCTTCCGCGCCAGCTGAATCGCCCGCGCTTCGCATGTATCGCCCAGCCAAATCTGGCGTTTTAAATTTCGATGTGCTAGATGGCGTTCCCCAGATGTCTCCGAGTAATCGAGATAGGTCAGGGTAGTCTGACTTTGAAAGCTCGAAGGAGTTTCCAAGTTTGAGGTACTCGTTGTTTGGGTCGTCTAATCGACCAGCCATTTGGACAACTGCACCAACAGGAATGCCACTCGAGGCGAATGCCACGCCACCAGACTCAGAACCAGCGTTCGAAGGAGTCCCGCCCTGAATGCATTTCCCAATCAAATTTGGAACGTTACCGCCTCGCCCGTCGCTACCGCCGTCACAGAGAACCCACCCTTCTGAAGCTGCGGTTTCGCCCCAAAAGATGGGACGTCGCCCATCACTACCGCCAAGACGTACGTTTGCAAACGCGACGACTTCCCCAGCAATGTGGGAGGCACTGGCTTCACGCCAATAGGTCGTGTTCGTAGACGGTTCAACCAGCTTCGAACTTTTCCCATTCGCCTTTACACAGCGCCACTTCTTGCCTTTGTGGTTGATTTCATTGCCTTCCTCGTAGTCAAGCGAGGCAGAGTAATTCATTAGACCGCCTTGCTGGTACCAAACAAGGAATTGCGAGAGCAAGTAGGCCATGCCGTTAAAGTCTTGACGGAATGGCGGGATACCCCCCTGATCAAGCGGCAGTGAATTCTCAAGGTCAAAGCCTTTTGAGATTGAAAAGCGTCCGTTGCTTGGTTTGCTTGGTTGAGGTAAAGCGTAGTCGCCGTCTTCGGCCATGACGCCACTCAAAAAATACTTAGGGTATTTAGTCGTAGCCATTTACTAATCTCCGATGGTAGTTGTGGTCGACAGGTTGAAAAGCTGTCCCTGGTTGAATGGGTAAAGTCCAGATTCTTCGAAGCCAAAGAGCGCTTCTGCCTGCGTGATAATTGCGATGTTGTATCCAACGCCCGCGCCTCGAAGCAAAAGCCCGAAGGCTTTCAGAATTGCGATTTCTTCCTTGGACGGGTCACCGAGGAGTCGTACGTCAATCGTCATGTCTTGGTTGTCGACCACAAAAACGGTCGTCCCCATCAGACGAGTCAAAAGACGGTTTAGATCGCGAACAGAGGAATTCGACACGTTCGCGGATGCCTTGTAGTAAATAAGGAAGCGGTAACGCTCGTCGTCGAGAGCGAACACTTCACCATCCAGTTCTACGTAGCGACCAATCCCCACGCGTCGCCCGATGGCGTCCAAAAAGACGCCGTGGGCTGTATCAACCCCCATTTCCTCAAGAAGAGACTTTGCGTCGGGTGTTGGGTCGATGGCGCCTTGGAACACGTCTCCTAGCCCTTTAATTCGGGCGCTAGAGGCGTACTGACTTTGGAGGGCAAGACTCGTCTCATCTTTGGCGTTCGCCAGTCCGGCAACGTCACTTACTTCGACTAAGTTTTCCCAGGTTTGCGTCGCCATTTTTAGCCTTCCTCGCTTAGGATTTCGATGTCTTCAACAGTCATCGTCGGTTGCTTCGTTGCGTCGATGGTGGCCTTTCGCGCGAATTCTTCGCTATCGATGCTGACAAGCACTTCTTTGATTGGGGTTTGCGTTACCTTGGCAATCACAGGAGAAAAGCGAGAGGCGTAAACCGTGGAGGCAAAGCCAATGCGCGGGTTCTCGCCTCGGCCAAAGAAGTCAGACAAAATGGCGTTTCGCACAATCGTCTTTTCGTTCTCGCCAACGCTCTTCGAGAAGAAGGTGACCTTGACTCGGAACTTGACTGGGGTTGGGCGAGTGATTTTGTACTTGTACGTCTGGTTCAAGTGCTCAACGTCGGTGTGAGAGACGACAGTGTCGCCAGTCGTACCGCAACCACCTGCCTTCTTCGACCAAATTGCTTTGGCGATGTCAGCATCACTACCGCCAGAGACGCATACGCCGACACTGTGGGGTTCTAACGCGAGTCCGTATTCGGTCAACGTCTCGTTCGAGATGTTTTCGAGTACAACCGCGTGGATCACCCCATCGAGGTTTTTCAACTCGGACTCCAGTGCAGAAACGCTTCCTCGCGCATTGATTGAGACACTGGCCAGCATTCGTTCACGAAATTCAGCGTCGGTTTCGGCGTCGCGCCCAACCACGCCAGCTACAGGGTTGGTCACGGATTGCCATCCAGCAATTACCGAGACGATTTTGTCAATCGATTTCGGAGGCACTTCAAGAGCGCCGTGCGTAGTGGCTTCAAAAATGGTTTTTGCAGTTCCGTCAACGCCAATCGTCACCCCCTTGGCGTTAACGTGTCGGAATCGATTCCCGCGACCGTCTTTAACGATGGCGCCATAAGGAACGAACGCCCCAGGCGTGCCCTCAAGCACACAGCCCACAACCGTAGGTTCAGAGGTCTTTCGTTCCAAAAAGTAGAGTCCGCCCAGTGCGTCCAAGAAAACGCCACGAGCCGTAGCAGGGTTCGCCATGTTTGCAAGGAAAGCGATTTGGGCGTTTTTGGCTTCAATTTCGGCCACCAACAAATCAAGAATCTGCCCCATCGGGCTGGCGGGGTCGGTATTGAGCTCGGGGTCTTCCGGGCTTTGGCGAAACGCGCGCTTAAATCGCTCTTCGAACTCCGCTCGGATGGCGCTCGTTTGCGGGAGTTGAACCCCATTGACAGGGTCAAAAATCAACTTGTTCATTGGTTCCCCATTTCGTTTGGAAGGTGATTACACCCCTGAGGGTGCGGGAATCGGAATTTAAGTCGCGAAGCTCAATTGAGGTGACGCGCTCGACACCATCTACCGACTCGGTAGCCTTTCGAAGGAGTCCAGAAACGATGGCTTGGTTTACTGGTTTCCCAAGCTGGCCCGGGAACCATTCAATCCCGTCCTCATTTCGAAAATAAGCGTCACCCCAAAAGAGGCGACACTCGTTTGCGACGTTCTGAGCAACGGCGTGCGAGCGCTTTGACAGCGCGACATTTCCGCTAACGTCCAGCGACAAATCCCAGTCGCTAGTAAGCGTTGCCGTCATGGCAGTGTGTTCTGGCATTACGCAGGCTCTCCTGTCGTTGATGTGCCGGGAGAAACGCCCCCATGGACGTGGTGGGCAAGGTTGACGCCTTCGCCTGTCACGCCACCAGAAATGGTTGCGGTGCCTCCTACGGTGAGGTTTTTTGCAATGCTCACATCCCCAGTAATCGAGGTCGTGGGCGCGTTTAACGTAACGGACGAACTGGCGTTCACCGTTGCGGTCGTCGTGTTCACTGTGACGCTCTGAGGGGCTGTGACGACTACGTCGCCCGAGTCTTCAATGCGGATGAATGTCGTTGGATTTTTCCCCCAGAATCCGCCAAAGTAAAACCCATCCGAGACATCGAACGCTCGGAATGAACTCGGCGGTTTCGGGGTGTTTTCACCATTCAGACCACTCACATCTTGGTGGGCAAAAACAGCTAACCCCACATCGCCTGGCTTCGGGTCGCAAAGCACTGCTGCCGTCCCATGCTGCAGACGGAAATACCTCAGCTTGGGGATAGTGACGTTAGCAAGGGCGTTTCCACTTGCGTCGCGCTGTTGGATGAGTGGGGTGGCCGACAAGTACAACCCACCACCTTGCGTTCCTCGACGCTCAACAGAATCAACACGGACCGGGATAGCAACGTTCACCATGTTCAGGATTGAATTACGAACAAAAAAGCTCAAAGCGTTAAAGTCGCCTTGAGCTTCGTATTCGTTCACAGAGCGTCTAAGAACTTGCTCCATTGAAAACTCCATTGATTGTGGTGTGCCACGATTGAGACGCGGAATTCCCCGCTTCTAGCTCGTGACCGAGCTCAGTAATTGCCCACGTTCCCGAGCAACCAGGGACGATCGTATTGACGCGTACAAGCCCGCCCAATTGCAGTTCGGGTCTAAAGTACGACGTCAACGATACGCCTGACGTGGTGAGCGATGGGTACCCAATTAGCCCTGTGGCTTTGTCGATAACAGGAATGGTTGAGTTGCTATTTCTGGTTTCGCCAGACTTCATCAAGACAACCTTCCCGTCATCGATTAAAAGTGTCGCCCCAACTTGAGACGCCGCTTGGCGAATCTTTTGGATTGGAGAGCCACTTATTGTGCAATCGTTAAGTTGACTGTCTACGCCGTGGTTTTCAAAAGCGAAACCTTCTAATTCGTTGACTTGAGCCTTTACGAAGTCCGCCACCGACACAGTCCCATCGACAGACACCGGCGAAGCAGGCTTCAAGTTGAAGTACCCGCCGGTGTGTGCCTGAATTTTTAAAACGGGATTGGCGTCGTTTAAATCTACGGCGCAAAAAGTGATTTCGCCCTTAAAGATGAGACTCAGAGACGAGCCAGCACCAGCCTGAATTTCGATTAAGTGGTACTTGTTGGCGTTTGGCAGGAAGGTTGCCCACGTCAGTCGTGAGGCAGTTTCCAAGCGTACGCCGTAAATCGTTACGTTGGCGCTCGCAAACTCCGCGCCTCCCACCTTCTTGACGCTCACCTTAGTGGCGAAGTCCTCAAAGGAAGTGACGCGTCCGTCGTCCGAAAAGATGCGGACTACGATTCGCTTCTTTGAAAACGTCACTGCCATTTTTCACCCCTTTGTGCGTAGCAGAGCACCCATCGTGCCCCTAGCCCTGAGAAGTGTGGCGCGTCTTTGCCTTTGGTGTCCAAGAGCACGAAGCGTCCACCATTCATTACGGGGGTCGGGAAGAACGGGATGGCTGTAGCGTGTTCGCAGAGCTCGCCCGACACAACGGGTTCTTGGTTGGCGCTGAGCCATACAAAAAGCCCGTTGGCTAACTGACGAAGCTCGATCGTATAAGCAACCCCGTCAAGCTCAGTCGATAGGCGTTGAGCGGGCACGTTCGAAATGTCAATTTGAAGCACTCTTACCTCCCGTTCCTAAGCCAGTAGCCGACGACAACAAGCTTTCACGTGGTTTTTTGGCGCCTCCGTCAAGGACGTTTGCGCTGGTTGGGTTCTTTGGTGACCACTTGAACCCTTTTTCGGCCAATTCTGCACTCAGGACTTCTTGAAGCTCAATGGCGATGGATAAGCTGTTAGCGCCAGCTCCCGATGAGCGTGACGTGCTTACGCCGACCATGGCAAGGTTTTCACGCACGCCCGTTGGCGTCACCAACGTGCACAGTGTGAGCCCTCGACGAAGCGCTTCAACGTCCTGAAGTACGCTCTGTTGCTTCGGGTAGTCGCCCGAAATGCCGAGCGTCACTGAAACCTCCACCGGTCCGTGAACCTTGTCGTAAGAGTAAAAGAATCCGCCTTCTTGCGGTTCAGTAGGAACCGTGGCTCGGGCGTTGTCTTCTACTTCCTCGATGGAGTCGTACTCGCAGATGGGGAGTTTGGTCTTTGCATTTAACAGTGCCCAGCTCATTCTTACCCCTTCTGTCGTACGCCAGAGTCGGCGTTAGTTAAAATGTCCCCGTACGGGTTCATTGCACGGTTTACGCCTCGATAAACAGCTCCAGAAACCGCCTCTGGGTCGGAATTCGTGGTGATGTTTGTCTCAACGGTAATCGTCTTTCTTTGGTCGATAACGTTGCTAGTTTGGGTGTTCGCGACGGAGGCAGCAATGCGCCCCTGAGCGCCCCCCAGAACGCGCCCATTGGGCTTCGCTACGGTATTGCTATCTTCTTCATCGCCAAAGCCAAAGAAGCGAGCCACCGAAGAGCCTGCGCTACTTAGCATTCCTTTGAGACTGTCGATTTTGTCTTTGATGTAGCCTACGGCCGAATCGAAAGGCTTTTGGAGCAAGTCTCCAAGGAAGCTCGGAAGCCCCATGAACTGAGCGTCCAACGTCTTTGCGAGTTGGTTGCCAACGTCGCCCCACGTCCCGTCACCAAAAAGGAGGTTTACGATCGACTTCACAAAGTCAAACGTAGCCTTAAAGGCGTTAGAAACTTTGTCGAGCACAACGCCGATGGCGTCGAAGCCAGTCTTAAAGGCTTCTCGAACCTTAGAGATGGTTTCAGGTGCCATCCCCATCGTTTCGAGCAAGGTCTCAAATACGCTTACGCCACCTTCAGCGAACGTAAACAAGTCTTCAATTGCTACAGCTAGCGCTATGACCGCGGCAATGACGAGCCCCAATGGGTTTGCCATCAGCGCCACACCAAATGCCCTGACTGCGATAGTGGCATTCTTCACGAGGCTCAGAAGCCCCGAGAAAGAACCAATCACTTTCACCATCGTCCCAAGCCACTGACCGGCTAAGAAAACCGAAAGCGCCGTGAAGCCTGTTTTGACGATAGCCGTGTGTTCGTTGAGAAAGCCGAGTACACTCCGAACCAGTCTCAACATCCCTGTGAGTGCAGGGGTAACCATCGTAAAGATTTGCTGAGCCACCGAGCTGAACGTGTCAGAAACCGAACGCCAAGCAAGGTTGAAGGCTTTCGCCGTCTCTGCTTGCTTCGCGTCCATGGCAATCGACTCGTAGGACTTCGCGATAGCTTCTGCGTTACCTCGGAACTTCAGGAACACTTGCTGTGCGTCGCCCGTAACACCTAATGCGTCGAGCGTGCGCTTGGCCGCAAACGTGCTCATGCCGTCGATTCGCTTCCCTAAGGAATAGAACGCGTCAGCGCTTTGTCCCGTCGTCTGCATGAAGGACTCTAAGGCGGACTTGAAGCCCGCCTCACTGCCCCCAGCGTCACGTGCGGCCTTACTCCATGCGTCGAGTTGCTTGGCGTTGACGCCCAAGCGCTTGCTGACGTCATCCAGCGCCTCGCCTTGGTTCAAGAAGTCACTAAAGAGCTTCCCCGTTGCCAGTGCGCTCGTGAGCGGTACAAGTAAGCGCGTCAGCCCCGTGCGAAACCCATCGAGCGTGTGCGTTGCGCCTTTCGTAGAGAGCGCGATCTTGTCGAACCCAGCAGAGGCTTCTTTCCCCGCCTTCTGGCTAGACGTTTCAACGCCAGTCATGGACTCAGCGACAGTAACGAGGCGCCCCTTCAACGTGTTGAGTCGTTGCCCAACGTCGTCGAGCGCCTCGCGTAGCCCCTCGCTCTCAAGCCCAATTTCAATCGCAAGTGATTCAATCACATTGCTCATTTTTTAGACCTCCTTGTCCTTTTGTCGGCTCACCAGCCACGCGTGATAGTTCTTCACCGTCAGGGCTTCAGCGAGCAGGTGTGCGTCCTCATAGGTAAGGACGCTTTTTAAATCCGAGAGGCTCGCAAACCCCTCGGAAATCAGACGGCCACACAGAGGAGGCAAGTTCGCAAACTCCGCAACGCCCCTTACTTGTTCGCAGTCTTGCTGGAACGCGACGGCAAGAGGGAGCTTAAGGCGTTGCCATCGAGCAAAAAACCGAAGTTCGCCTTGAAGGCCTCAATGCGAAGCTTGGTGAGCGTCACCGGGCTTTGAATGAGACCGTGCGCCGTGTTGGGCGTGATGGCCTTCTTCAAGTTGCCGTCCACAAAGAAGCAACACTCCAGAAGCTCGCGAAGTAAGGGCTCAGCCTTCTCATAGTCAACGAGGCTCAGCGCCTTCAAGACGCTTTCAGCATTGCCCTTGCCGAGGCTTTCGCCGTCCGCAAAGATGCCACTCACCAAGACGAGAGCGCGTAAGTACCAGCGCTCTGCCTTGAATGCGTCCATCTTCACGATTTCAAAGGAGCGTTCCGTCCCAGCGTCGTCAAGCGTCACCGATACGATGTCGTTCATCCTTCGTCACCTTATTCAACAGATTCAAAGAGGAAGCCCCAGTTCGTGGGCTGTAAGGTCTTCCCTGCGTTCGGGGTAACGCTCCCCGACTTCAAAACGCCACGTTTGAACGTGCGCGTCATACCGATGGCGGGGAAGTAAGCCGTCAAGTTGCAGACGTACGGGCGCTTGTTCGCAATCTGCGCGTCGCGAATGGTTTCCATCACCGCACGGCTGGGCGAAGCTGCCTCAAGCGCGATAGAGATGGAAATGGGGTTGTTGATCACGCCCGCGACCATCTTGCCGTCAACGCCCTTTCGAGCTTCGACGAACTCAAAGCCGTCGGCATTGAGCATGGAGTCGGCACTAAACATCTGAAGGCTTACGCCCTGGGGATAAAGTTCCTCAACGCTTAAAACAAGTTGCGCGTTGCCAGAGGTGACGTCAAAGTTGTTAGCCATTTCTTTTTCCTATACAAAAAGCCCCTGACCAAACGGCCAAGGGCGTGGGTTAATTAGAGGATGACCGTCGCTTCGACGTTCAATTTCTGGACGCTACCAGCGTATGCCCAGTAGAGCGACACCACAGGGGGTTGACGGTTCGAACGACCATTGGCGGGCGGAAGCGTAATGCCCATCCAGTAGCCCTTCGTGAAGAGGGCGTTCGCCACATCTTCGTCACCCGTTTCCTGAAGGATTTGGGCACGCTGGGCTTGGCTAAGCGCAACGCCCGTGTCGATGATGCCGTTAAGCTTGGCGGCGTCGATTACGTCTCCACACCATGCCGTAATCAAGGTCTTCCCTTCATCGTTATAGGGCGTGCGGTTCACGGACTTGAAGCCGTCCATGCAAGCACGCTGGATGGCGTTACGAAGCCAAATGGAGTTGTAGATGACGTCCAAATAGCCGTAGCGCGTCGTAGACATCACGCCCGGATTGAAGAACTTGAACTGAGCGTTACGGGTAGCAAACTGACCGTAATAGTTGCAACGAATCTGGTCGAGTGCGTTAGCCGCACCTTCGTCATTGACGCGCGGGGTAAGACCGCTGGCGGACTTGGCGAACCACGTCTTCACGCCCTGACGACGCGTCCAGGCGATGGAGGCGCCGTTGGCGAGCACGAAGGCAGCGTCTAAGAAGCCACCAAAGACCACTGCTAAGCAATGGAAGGAGTCCTTCAACTTGAATGCCAGCGTGGAAGTGTTCTTCGAGGTGGTCGTCGCTTCGTCAGAAGTCCAGACGACAGCTACAAAGTCTTCCTCGCGGTCAGCAAAGGCGCCCATCTTGCGGGCAACGTCTTCGGCAACAGGTTGCAAGTGAGTGAAGCCCACCCAGTTCTGCGTCACCTGAGTGATCGCGCGAATTTCTGCGTCGAAAGCCGTGGCAGTGTTTGAGAACTTGCCTACCACTAAGGCGGTCGGGATTTTTTGCTGGTTCTCTACGCCCTTGAAGTACTGGGTGGCGAACGAAAACTCTTCAGAGCCGTCGCCGAAGAACTTGCCCACCTCGTCGGCGCTTACAAAGGTCTTTGCAACAAGACCGCTGGTGAATTTGTTGCCAGTGTCGGTCGTCAAAAGAAGACCGTTGGTTTCCAAGTCCGCAGACCCGCCAGAGATGACGCGACTGGAGACTTTCACGATGTAGGATGCAGGAATAGCCATGCTTTACTCCGTAGGTTTGAATTTCACGTCGACGTTCGCAAGGTCAACGTCCACCGTGTTGAAGGTGTCCATGTTGATGTGAACGTCATGCCAGTACGTCAGGCGCAAGGTAGACATCCACCGAGGCAAGGGTTTGCCTTCGCTGTTGGGGGCGGTTAAGTTTCGAACGTCGTCGGCGTATAACAAACCCACGCCGTAGGGTTTTAAAAATTCAATCGCAGCGCCCGAGAAGCAAAACGATTTGAGCGTTTGTGCCATCTGGCGTGCGTCTTCTGCGTTTTCGCTGTACATATCGACTTGCATTAGCACCTCAACGAGTTCCGAGATGTGAAGCTCGCCATTCACCGTTTTTTTGATGGGGGTGCCGTGAGCTTGGTGGCTCAGCGCCGTGTTCACAACGAAATTGTTTGAAGTTGGTGGCAAGCTTCCGAGTTGGTCGCCCTTGATGATGTGCTTGGGTTTTACCCATTGCCCCAATACGAACCCTTCAAACGCCTTGAGCGCCTTGAAGAGGTTGGCGGGCTCGGTGGTTTTTACGTGCTCACTCATTTTCTTCCTCGTTTAGCGCCACGATTTCGGGCGGAGGCTTCACTTGAAGCGTTATGCGAAGGGAAACCCATCCACTATCGCCAAAGTCCTCCAGAACCGCCGAAACGAGCCACAGGGTGCCGTCAGAGCGCTTCAGATAGTCGCCAGATCGAGCTAGCGGGCGATATAGTGAAAAGGCACGCTTCTCTTTGTCCTTCGGGGCGAACAAATAGCACCGGCGGACAACGTCGTTTTGGCTTACGTGGTCGCTGTAGTACAGGGCGCTATCTGATTCAGTTTGAATCTGAGCTTTTAGGTCTTTAGTCACCTCGAAACCGTGGATGATGTTGCCTTCATCGTCCGTTTCGTACTCGTCGGCCGAAAACGATCGCGCCCGATAGTGGGTTACGACTTCGTCAGCGTGAACCGCCGAAATCGCCCCTCTTACAATGCCGTGAAGGTTCATTTGTCTTTCATCCAGTAGGTAATGGAACGGTGTAGCACACCCGAACGAATGCCGGGCGTGCGCCTAAAGAGCGTCCCTGTGCCGTCTAGCTTTTGTCCGTCGTCGTAGTCACTGCTGAGCATGGCCATGGTGAAGTCAGAACGTTCCTCGAACTTTTCCAATTTCGTGCCACCGCTCATTAGGGATTGCTTGACGTCTTCTTGTGCGATTGCGCCAACGTACGTGAGCGCGGCCTTGGTGCTCCCGAGCTCAACGAGCGCCTTTTTTAAGGCAGAAGCCCACGCTGTCTGCTCCGCTTTGAATGTGCCCCTTAAAAACGGGCGAGGCGGGTTGTTGAGAATCGTCCCAACGCGCAAATTCATGCCGTAGTTCCTGCGGAAGTAGCCCGTTTGCTTTGGCGTGACACGTTGCACCCAGCCGTACTCGTAGAACTGGGCGTAGGTGGCAACCTCAGCGTTGTTGACGCCAATGCACACCGTCTGAGAGTCCTGATAGCCCGCTAGGCGTGCTTTTAAGGCGCTCACGATTTGCTCGGCGCTTTTTGACGTCTTCGCCTTAGCCATAGGGGTGGAACCTTGGAGAACCGTAAAAACGTATGCCCGTTCGATACGGTGCCGTCATTGCCCAGAAGAGGGCGCCACACTTCGTCAAGTTCCAAAATTGCCCAGAATCACTCTGCGTCGTAACGTTGTCGAAGCTGGTAGAAACAGAGCCCTGAGAGGCGCTAGCTACGCGACCAGGCTGGTCAAGCTCTGAAGTATGGAGCGTGGCCAAGTGGCAAACCGCCGTAAAGACGATAGTCTCCACTTTCGCGGGCGGGTAGTGGAAGTGACCTTCGCCATCGCCTGCCATGGCGTCAAACGCATGGTAAAGCCCCACTAGCTCAGCGTCGCTCAACACGTCTTCAGCGAATCGCTTATAGGTTTCGCGAAACTTTTCAGGATCGAAAACAAAGGTGCTCATCCCCTTCCTCCAAATTAGTTGGCGTGCTGTTCAGTCACGCCAGCGCCCACGGCGTCAGCGCCTTCAAGCCCCGTCGAAACGTCCTTGAATTCACCGCTAGCCTTGGCAGCGTTGAAGCTGGAAACGGTGCCCATCTCACGGATAACGGGCGGGTTGCCGTCTACGCCAGTGAGAAGCTCGCTTCGACCGTATACCGCCTTGATGCCTTCCCAATCCTTAGCGTTGAGATTCACGCAAAGCGCATTGCCTGCTTCAACCAAAATGCCCATGGACTTCCCGCGCAAAGCGTCGTTCAAGCCCGGCAAGTGCACTGCCTTCACGCCGCCGCCATCACGAGGAACGTCGTTGAACACAATGCCGTTGGGTAAGGAAACGGCGATGGCTACCGTGCCCTTTTCGGGAGCGACGGGAGCAAGCCCTAATTCCTGAGATTCAATGTCGGTGGTTGCGACGACCTGAGCCTTAACGGCTTGTTCTTTCTTTCGTGCCATTTTTAGGATTCCTTTTTCTCGAAAATGTATTTAGGGGAATGAAAAGAGAGCAAAGGCAAACTAGGGCGCCCTTGCTCTCTTTGTGTGGCTTAGATGCCCGTCATCGTGGCAATCAAGCTCGGGCGCTTAACGACGCAACCCCACGTGGCGCCAATGGCCTTCTGGGTGGTCATCGTCATACGCTGTTCGACGTTAGAGAAGCGCATCTTTTCCGAATAGCAGTTCTCAGCCGTCGCTTCGCCGTTCATTTCAGGAACGGTGAGATAGAGCATCTTGCCAGCTGCGGTTTCCAACTCAGGAAGCTGGATGACTTCGAGGTTGGGATAGTTTTCCTTCAAGATGGACAAGGCCGTCTTGCCGAAGGCGTTGCTCATCGTGAGGTAACCGAAGCGGGAGGTGGCAACCGCCAAAACCATCGGCGTGTTCTGATCGACCAAGCCGCCGTTGCGACCGATGAGCTTGCCAATCAAGTGCTGGATGTCGCCGTAGATGCCCGTCGTCGGGTCAGCCTTCTGCGACTTCTGTTCCCACGTGGTCACGCCGTCGAAAGCACGGGGCGATTCGCTAGCGGGAATGTTGGGGTCGTTCAAGGCACCGTAGACGCGCTTGCCCTTCACACCAAACAAGTAGAAGCTGTTGGCGGCGCGAGCCAAGATGGAGGCGGCAGCGTACTGCTTGCGACCTGCCAACTGGAGACCAGCGGCACCAGAGGTTTCAACTTCGCGCGTGCCATACTGGATGGTCGTCTGGAAGACGAAGTTTTCACGGCTCGGGAAGCTGACGTTGACGTCGGTGCTGACGTTGTTGGTGGCGTCGGAGTACGGCGTGACGGAGCCAGCCATCTCTTCGACCGGGAAGGTCATCCAGTTGTCGACCCAAGAGCCAATCTTCTGTTCGTTGAAGAGCTTGGTGGCGTTCGTCGCGCCAAAGAGCACCGTCGTGACGCGCGGGTCAACGTAGGTGACGAGGGCGGAAGGAATGCCCGTGGACGGTAAGGTCTGGAGAGCGTTGTCGCGAGCGAGCATCTTCGCAGTCTTCTGGTAGTCAGTGCGAATGACGCCGTCGGCCGAGTCGTAGGCCATCACGCCACGGATGAGCTTGCCGGAAATGCCACGGCTCTCAAGTTGCTGAAGTTTATCCATTTTCAAAGTTCCTCAAAAATTAGTTGGAAGCGCCACGGTTGGAAATGATGATGATTTGATCCTTCGCGGTGGCGGGGGTCATCACAACCCAACCCGTAGCGTTCGGGGTGCTGGAGCCCTTAGTGCTGTACGACACTTCGCCCGTGGACGGGTCGCATTCGACGACGTCGCCAACCTTGGCGGCACCAGTCGAAAGGTGATAGAAGTCGCCCTGACGAGCGATAGCGACGGCACAACCGTTCGGGTACAAGTTTTCATCGCCATCAGCGGTGACGTTAAAGCTACCCGTAACGTTCTTGGTCACCAAGCCCAAAAGGCGCTTGCCAGTCCCGCGGGCGCTAGCCTTGCCGAATTGAGCGATGGGAGAGCCGGTGCCCGTAACCACGTCGGAGATGTCGAAAGCGAACCCGCCAGCCGACAAAGAGCCGTTGGAGACGTAGTTGATGGGCGTGTAAACCGCCGTACCGACGGAAACTTCCTGACCAGGCAAGCCCACGGCGGGCATTGCATTCACTTGAGTTTGTAAAGCCATTTTTTAACCTCTTAAATGGAGACTTTCACTTTAGAAATAAGGTCGCTCAAAGCGTCATGCTTCGGAGCGCGTGCAGAGTCTTCTGCAACTTCACGACGGCGACGAGCGCCTTCAGCCTGAAGGGCGTTGAAGACCACCTGAGCGTTTGCCTTGGATACGCCACGAACGTCCTTGCCCATCTGCTTCAAAGCGGACAAATAAACGTCGCCAGCGCTGTCAAACGCCGAGAACTTCACGCGACCCAAAACCTGACGGCATTCCTCGATAGCTTCAGCCTTCTTGGAGACTTCCTTTTCAATTTCCTTGCGGAGCTTGTCAGCGGAGTCTTCAGCGACAGCCTTGCCTTCGTCTTCGTCGGCGTCTTCGAGCTTCTTTTCTTCATTCGCTTTCTGTACGTAATGAAGTGCTGCAGCAAGACCGACAGCCATTTCAGGCGAGACTTCGACGCCAAGCTTCTTGAAGTAGCTTTCCAAGGACTTTTCTTCCTTGGCTTCGACGTCGCCTTCGGCTTCGGCTACGGCTTCTTCGTCGTCTTCAGCTTCGTCAGCGTCTTCGGCGTCACCTTCCTGCTCTTCATCTTCGGAGAGCTCTTCAGCGTCTTCCTCTTCTTCGGAGCGTTCTACGGCTTCGTGTTCCTCTTCTTCGTGGACGTTAGAGAGTTCCTCTTCGTCCTCGACCTCTTCGTCTCGAACTTGACCAGCGGCCAATTCCTTCTCGACGAGTTCAAACACTTCGGAGCTCAGCCCCTTTTGTTTGAGTTCTTCAAGCAAGTCTTTATCGTCCATGCTTTTTTCCTCTTCGTTTGAGTGTTTCGCCTCGGTGGGCGTTTTAGAAACGCCCGTGGAATCGGGCGGGTTTAAAGAGTCCTTCACACGCTCTGCCGAATCAGCAACGCAACAGGTCGCCCCTGCGCGTCCTTCTTCAACCAAGGCGATGTGTTGGCCTCGAATTTTTCGCATCGTGAAGTCGTAAGCCACGCCGTCGTCCGTCTTCCCCTGCTGGAAATCGGGCTCGTACGAGTAGCAAAGACTCAACTCACGCATTTCGCCAGACTGGATAAGGTCGATGGCTTTCTGGTCGTGAATATGCAAACTGTTCGACAAAAAAGGCGCTTCAAAGAGCGCCGTATCTCCCGTACTGCCCACGCGCGTTTTCTTCGCGGGGGCGTCGGGGTAATCCAAGTTGTGTCGGAGCTGAATCGGGATGCCGACAATGCTTCGAACCGTCTCAGGGTCGCTGAGTTCAGAGGCGGGACGGTAGGCGTAATAGACCTTGTCGCGCTCTAAGCCTCGCTCTTGCCACCCTGGCACTTCATCCCCTCGATAGGGAGCGACTTGCACACGGGTGAAGTTCGAGCGGTCGACGTGAAGTCGCCCGTCGTCATCGATCCACCTCGCAGACCCCATGCGGTCGAATGCGAGCGTGTCACTTTTGTTGGTCATAGTTCTTCTGTCCATTAGTTACGTCACTGGGCAACACTGGTCTGAAGGTGCACTGGCAATGTCGCAACTGCCCAGGCACAACGTTCATCTCAGCGTCGTCGTCATAGAGTCCCTCTTGAAGCGAGAAAAGCTTCCCGTGGAACTTTAGGTGCGTAGAACGGCTCGTGAAGCGTCCGGGGTTGTGCACCCACACGCCGTGGGTAATGCCAACCTCTTTGACGTTGGCTCGGTTGATTTCGAAGTTCACGTGGTTCGTGATGTCACGCGCCAAGTATTCCGCGCCGTTCTTTTCAAGAAGCCCGTCACGGTCACCGCGCTCAATGAGCTCTTTCAAAAGACGTTCACGACTTTCACCTTCGCCTTCCTCAAACAAGACGCGCTGAATGCGGTCGATGCCTGAGATGAAACGTTTCGTCAGAATCTCAACTTGTTCACTCACCACAACAGGAAGAGCAGAGGAGGCTGCAGGGCTCATGTAAGTGCGCCCAACAGGAATCGTCCATTTCTCTCGAAGCTGTTCGGTAGAGAACCCCGCAGACTCCAACGAGTGTCGAAGTGACGTCGTTACTTCAGAGGCGGTTGTGCGTGCGTACCAACTGGCAAACGCTTGCACGTCCTCTCGAAGCGCCTGACTCCATTTCATCCCGAGCCGTCCAAGGCTTTCTTGGAAGGTTTTGCGCTTAGATGGCGACATCTTGTCAATGAGCTTGGCAAGACGCGCCACTAATGCCTTCCTAGTCTTCCCCGTGGGGCGCGATAAGCTCCAGTCCCTAGCGAAGCCTACCGCGCCCCCATTTCCGAGGGAATCGATACGCTCAGCCTCCTCAACCATGTCTTTGAGGACGGCGATGAACGCACCGCGAGAAAGTCGTTTGAGAGCACGCACGGCCTTGGCTTTCGTACCCATATTGCCGTTGACCGTACGTGCCGTCTTAACCCTTGGTTTACTGGTTCGGCGTGCCATGGTTGTTACCCCCAAGCATTGCCATCAAGCCCCCTTCAGGGTCGGGACCGGTAACGCTTGCACCCAAAAGCTCGTCTTCTTCGTCAGGCTCAAAGTCCTCAGAGAGGAATCCAAGCCCCATGGCTTCGTTTCCACGGACGATTTGGCGAACCTCTTCGGCGTTCACGATGTTTCGATCCTTGAGCGCGAGAAGGGCATTCACCTGCGTGCTGAAGTTCATCGTCGAAGCCACTTCGTCGTCCTTACCCAAGGGGTTAAATTCGAACGTGATGGAGTCGTCGATTTCGCCAAACTCAACGAGCTGGATAATCTTCAAGCACTCCATGATGGCGTCGCGCTTCAGCTCTTGCTTGCTTCGCACGTGGTCGTAGTAATTGCGAATGTCGCTCTCGCCCGTCGCGTTAAACCCGCTTGGCGAAATGCCAAAGAGCTTCACAGCGGGCGTACGGTTGATGGCGGCAATGCATTCCTGCGCCTGACGAATCATGTCGCTAATGCCACTGACGCTAGTCTGGACGTTTATGACGTCGTCCTGAGCGTCGCAAACGAACACCGAGTCATTGTTGCGGTAGCGTTGGACGGCCTTGATGACCAAGTCCATCTGTTCGATACCGCCGTAGCTAGAGAGAAGCTCACGAGCGTTCGTCTTATAGACCAGCAGGCTCACCTTTTTGAGCAATTCAGCGCCAGAGACACGGCACTCGTTCCAATGAAGCACGTAGTCCCAGAGAATCTGCGCTTGCGGAATCCCAAGGAAGTTGTACGCGGGGCGGTAGAGCGTCGGAGGCTCGTTGTCCACAATGCGCAAAAGGCGCGAGGCGTGAACCTCAGTGCCCATCACCCACCAACGTTCAGGCTTCATGTAGTCCGCTCGCAGTGGCTTATCAGCGTTGTAGCCCGCCGGGCAAACGTTCACAGGGTCGATGATTCGGAACTCAATCTTTCGCCCCTGCTGAAGCTCTTCGGAATCAGGAGAGATTCGAAGCACTTCGCTCGGGTCGTGTTCAGGGTCGTCACCATTGGGGTCGGTGTCTATATAGATAAAACATCCACCGAGGAAGCCCGTCGTCGTCTGAGCCTCATTAAAAAGGGCTTGCAGTCCGTACTTGGAATCCTGCAAGCCCTGAAGCTCTTCAACTCGTTCGTCGTCGGTGTTTTTACCGCCCGTCACGCTAATCCACTCTCGCGTTACGTCGTCCGCCACCGTTTTCACACAGTTTTGGATCATGCCGTTTTGCTGGATGGCCTGAAGAACGCCGTAGCCCAAGAACCCCGCCATGGGGAATTGCCCAAGCTCAATGGCGTGTTGCGTGAGGGAGTTGTAAATCGACTCGTAGCCACCCGCGCTATCGAACGCATGGTGTGCTGCCTCGCGCTTTTCTGCGGGAACGTTAGTCACCGGCGGAGCATACGCCAAACGCACGCTCTCGATGGACTGGAATGCGTCCACAGTTCGAGGAGGGGTAGCAAGCCCATCCTCAAGCCATTGCCTCACTTGGTGAGGCGTCGGCTTTGCTTTTTCGGGAGTTTCGCTCATAGAACGCCTCGTAAAATTTCGACATTCGACTTGTGAAGAATCCACGGAGCCGAGTTTTTCAAATGGTTCAAAGCCTGAGTCATTGCGTCGACTTGGTCGTCGTGCTTCCCGCTCGGGAATACGAGCAACTCAGGCAACAGCTCGCGCCTCACCCACGGGTTGAGTTCAGGATTAGGCAAGAACACATTCCCCGCCTCAAAGAGCGACGTCACGGCATACGCACGCGACTCTTTCGACTCCGTAGGCGTTACGGGAACGATTCCGTGAACCTTTTCCTTCAGCGCACTGATGATGGCCGTACCATTCGCCTTATCTTCCACCAGACGACGCGTTACGGTTGGATACTTCTTGGAAAGCTCCATCACCGCCGAAGCCGTTTGGACGAAATCCATACGACCTCGAATCTGGTCAATCAGATAGAAGTTTGCACCCTTGCGTCCCCAAACCTGACCCACAACGTAGTCGCTGTGGTTCGTGTTTTTGAACGTCATGTCCCACGACGCGCACATAGCGTCGAAGCTGGAGGGCAACGTGTCAGGCGTCCAGTACTTGAACCAGGATTCCTCAAAAATGTTGCCGCCGTCGGGAATCGGGTGTTGCTGGTAAAGCGACGCCCAGTCACGAGACCCAATCTGACGCTGGATTTGCTCCAAACGCTCAATAGGGAATCGCTCTGGGTGAAGCGCCTCGCCTCGCTTACGGTACGCCTCGTCGAACTCTGCCACGGCAGGGAAGTTCACGACGCGCCAGTCTTCAGTGGTTTCGCCACTGTCTCGCATAGCCAGAAGACGGCCAATAAGGTCGTCGTCGTGCCAACGAGTACACATCACAATCACCCCGCCACCAGAACTCAGTCGGGTGTAAAGGGTCGAGGTGTACCAGTCCCAGACGCTTTGGCGCACCGTCACGCTGTTGGCTTCCTTGCGGTCTTTGAACGGGTCATCGATGATGGCAATGTCGGCCCCCATACCCGTAATCCCGCCACCAACGCCAGCGCTTCGGTACGCGCCTCGTCGTCCTACAACCTCGAACTTGTCCGAGGTTCGGATAAAGCCAGAGCGCCCGCTTTGTCCGAGCGTCGTCTCAGGAAAAATTTCCTTGAACGGATCGTCGTCAATGATGCGCTGAACATCACGGTTCATAGAGCTCGCCAAGTCGGCACTGTAGGACGTGGCAATGATTTGCAAGTCAGGATTGCGCCCCAATGCGTACGCCGGGAAACGACGAGAAACAAGCTCACTTTTCCCGTGACGCGGAGGCGCACACAAAATGAGACGGGGGCTTTTCTTAGCCTCCACCTCATCGAAAAATCGGTCTAATTCCTCGCACACCGTCTTGTGGAACCAGCCCATCTCGTACCCGTGACACGTGTACAAAGTAAACGCGCCGAGATTTTGCATCGCGGCGCGTCTGGCTAGCTCTCGGCGTGCGAGTTGCCGGAGCTTTGATTGTTCGGTCATGTCAACACCAAGAGACGTCAATCCCCATCGCTACGGCGTGTTCAATCTCTTTGTCTCGACGAGCCTTGAACTTGCGGATGGTGTCGCTACAGAGCCTCTCCTTGGCCTCTTCGATGGTGTCAGGGAGCTCGGGATAGGCTTTCTCACAAAATAACCCACCGCAATGCGACCCCATAAGAAACCAAATGGCCTTATCTGACACGCCCTCCAAGTCGCTTCGTGAAAGCTGAAACGACTTCTTTTTAAATAGATAGTTAAGCCGACCAGCTTCGAGCAACTCCTTTTTTGTCAAGTCATTGATCATTACTTTCATTTGCTTTCTCCAACATCTCCACCCGAGATAGCGACCTTCAGTTCGTTTGCAGTCTTTGGGAAAAGGGTTTCAAACTTTTCAAGGCAACTACTAAGCGACACTCCAAGTTGCGCGAAAAGCTCTCGGGATTGAGACATATCTTTAGACCGACTCCCCCTTGCTCCCCAGTACTTTGGTTGGTGTCCAGTACCATTGAGTACATTTTGAGTTGACAGGTGAGTAGCCCCCGAATGCGCGCCAATATAACTCCCTGCGTAATCATTCAGAGCTCTCGCGAGGGCAGTGCCACCACACTCGTATTCTATCAGGTGGTTAATTGCAAAGACAAGCCTCATTTCGCGGTCGAGAAGCGATGCCTCAGACTGACTCAGACTTCCAGAAGCCGCCTTCGCAAAAACGTCTGCGCCCAGATATGCATAAAACAAAGGGTCGGAATACCCTGGGGCTATCTGCTCCATGACCTCCTGGCACAGACTAAAGGCGTCAATCGACTTTCCATTGTTTTTAGCAAGGACATCGAAGAGTGCCTCAGAGAAGCTTTTGATGCCTTTAGAGTCAGCAAACTTCAACAGTTCTTCATCAACAGACGCCTTAAGCCCAATCACGTCAGAGAACGTCGTTGCAGAGCCACCGGATAGGTGATTGTCTAATGCGTGCATCACCTCATGGACGACCACTTCACCTGCAAGTGGCGAATTCAGTTGCTCGTCATTGATGAAGATGTACTGATCACCCTGCCTCAGACCAGTATCTGAAGAGTGAGAGCCTTGGTCACGAAAGCCGTGTTCAAAACCCACAGCCTCAATGGTGGCCAATGCGTTCAAACGTACCGCTTCAGGTAAGCCATCGATGATCTTCATGGCGTTATGTGCGACGTTCATGTCACCCACGCCACGGATCACCTTGCTCTTGAGAAGAACAGTATTTGCTTCCCCATATTCGTGTGCTTTTGCTTGTAACGCTTGAACACGTGCTTTTGCGTGTGCCTTAATCTTCTCAATGGCTTTCTTTTTAGCCTCGGCGTTCCCGCCGTTGCCAAGAACCTGAGAAACGTAGATGGCAGACGCTACGCCTGCTTTATCAACCAATTTAGACAGCTCAGGGCTATCTTTACTCTCTAAGGAGCGACTGACATCGACTAAGTCAGAACGCTTGCCGAATTTCTCGTTCAGCGCGTCAACGTTTGCCTTCGAATAGGGGTTGCTAGAGCTTAAGAACTGATTTCCAAGCTCAGTTGCCGTTTCGTACGTCGTTTTGCGTTTGGTATTTTGTGAAGCTCCGCCATTTGAGTAAGCGTCAATGAGTTCTGTTGAAGCGCCTCCATTGGGCTCTGCCTTGGCGTTTTTCTTTGCCTTGTTTTCGGCTTGGGCTTGCTCTTTGGCCTTCTCCCATGCCTTGCCTGAGCGAACCTTCTTGTTCTTCATCTCCGGCGGAATAGAGCCACCCACAAACGTGTTCGACTCGGTGTCGATAAGAGCTTTACTGCCACCCTCGCCAGTCTTGCTGGTGTTTATGGTGCGCCAGATGAGCTCATCGTTGGCTGTCTTGCCTAAACGCAAGTATGCGTGCCCCACGGCCGCGACGATTTCAAGAATCGCCACCAGTTTTTCTTTCTCGTCTTTCGTCATTTCCCGCCCATGCCCTAACACGGGCGCAAAAGAAAAGCCCGGCAAGTGCCAGGCTGGTTTAGTCGTCAGCCATCTCGGCCAACTTGATCAACTTTTCATAGGGCATGGACTTCAGCTCATCCACGCTGACTTCGTGCTTGATGGGTTCGCCGTTGCCCCCAATAGAGACTTCGGTCTTATCAGCCCAACCACCACGCGCCTTCAAATAGAAGATGAGGGCGGTCGTATTGCCGTCCATAGCTTGTTCGTAGAGCTTGTTGGTGATTTCCTTCAAGCCCTTCGCTTGACCGCGTGCAAGAGCCTCAGCGAAGCCCTCCATGTCTTTCTTTCGGTTGTAGAGCGTCTGTCGTCCAATGCCGAGACAAGCAGCGATTTGTTGTTGCGTCAAGCCTCGCTCAGCCAATCGTTCAACCTCTTTCAGGTCGATAGGAGCGATGCGCTTGACGTTTCGTTTTTTATCGCTCACATCTCCTCCTTTAGTGTGTCCAAAACGTCCATGGCAAAAGAAAAGAGACGGCCAGACCAAAGCCCGACACGTCCCCGTTTCTCCCGATTGTTTGACTGCACAGACCCTCGGCGTCTTTTCAGAATTGCCCCCTCACAAGCCCCAAAGAGCGATGGTATTGGAGGCTTATAGTTAGCCAGGATTCCGATTCGTCCGTGCGTGTAATTCCTCAACAGAAAAACGACTTGCAACCTGTCGAGGGTTGGGGTTCCTAGGTCTGGAGATTCAACCATCCCCGTTGCTTTCGTGCGCCTTTTGCGCGACGCGAAATGAAAAAAGCACCGTCATTTCTGACAGTGCTTCTTCAGTGAATCCCTCTTCGTCTCTTGTGTGCCGTGTTGGTGCCTCGCTTGAGCGAGCTTCCTCTTTTTGTGTTTCTTTCGCCCACGCCAAGGGAGCCAACCGGCTCTAACAAAATCAGCAACGAATACACGGCATTCAAGTTGTATTGTTATTGTACGGGAACTTTATCAGCCTTGTCAAGTTTGCGAAGTTCCCGCTTGATTATCGTTTTCCCGTGTTTCATGAAGTTGTCAAACTCTCGGTTTCTAATGCGTAATTTCACGCAGTAAAAAGACATCGGACGACGAGGCTGCAGGGTTGAGAGGACGACTAGCGCCTTTCCCTTTCTATCCCAATATCCAACTTCAGAGGCTCTGGAAATGGCTTTGTCGACTCGAATGGCGTCTTCTTGATCGGGAGGAGGCGTTCCGGTCCTTTCGGATGGATGCTTACCATCACCATCGTCATCTGGAGAGCCGTATACCTCGCGCAGTCGGTTCAAGATGGGCATTAGGTTCGACGTTCCTTGCTTTCTCGTCTCTTTTGACCATCGCGCCCAATTCTCCAGTCGAAACTCAACGTCGTAGCCTTCAAGCATTCACTTCCTCCACGGTTACTGAAAGCCCTTCAATTAAAGAGAACCTCTTCGAACATTTTAATTCAACGACTTGCTTGTCATCGTTGAACGCGATTCCGTTCATAACGTCAAGAGCAAACTTGGCCACATTGTCGATATCAGGTTTCCCTGTCGGGAACATCTCGCCCTTATAGGCTTGCGCTGTGTGTTTCTTCGTCCAGCTCTTCGGCGTAGTGAAGTTAGCAACGATTGAAACCACACAGGGAGAGGCAAAAGGCTTGAAATCTGCTTTTCGCACGGCGTTTTCTAAGTGATAGCGAAAGTGGGTTTCGTTAGCGACTTCTTTAGTCGTTTTGTACGTGCCAAATCGTCCCATTCGTGGGCGTGCTTTCCCTCGGGGAGTCATAGGGGCGAAAAACGACAGAGCTTTGTTTTTATGTGTAATTTCTTCCTCAAAATTCGACATTTCTTGTGCACGTCCAGATGGTTTTTTGGTAAAATATATCCATCAACTGGGCGGCTACCGATTCAATTTCTCCTCAGTTGGTTTTCCCTTGTGCCTCCGTTCTGAGTTTGCGCTCAGACGGAGGTTTTTCTTTTTCTAACTCTCGCTAGCGTCTCTAACATCGCCTCTCGTGCCGTTTTTGGGCTCATGGTGATGTTTTAAAATCTTCCGCTTATGTTTTCCTATCGGAGCTATGCGAGGCGCTCAGAATGGCTCTAAACGCCTCTGGTGTTTTTGGTGCTCAAAACAGCATTTCTCCGGCTTCGGCTTGTTCTGGGTCGAACTTGGCGCTCTTGCGATGAGACTCCCAGTTGAACACCAACGGAACCGTGCGTTCTCTGAGGCGTTCGTACGTTCGCTCACCCACTGCGTCGCGTAAGCGTCGGGGGTCGAGGTTCGTGATGACGATGGTTGGTCTCCCGTTCAGATACCGACTGTCCACGATTTGAAACAAGCGCTTGAGGTCGGCCTCGGAGTGGTCGTACGCCCCAATCTCATCGATGATCAAGCAAGAGATTCGCCCCAAGACGTTGAGAAGCTCCGTGGTGTTGGTGTCTCGTGAGTAGATTGCGTCTAAGAGCCTCTGAAACGGCGTGTAGTACGCGTCCACGAATCCCTGGTCATGCAATCGGTCTCGAATGGCCATCGCCAAGTGGGTCTTGCCAGTCCCGACAGAACCCAGCATTCGAACCCCAAAGGCGTTCTCTTCTCGCCAGCCTTTCCCGTCGCCTTCCGTCTGAGCCATTCGCCGTTTTGTCTCACGAACCATGAAGCGTTCCGCGAAGAGCTTGGCGTTTTTTAAGCACTTCTCCTGCCCATCGCGCCCGCCTTTGGTCGTTGCGTCAATTTCGAAGTCCTCAAGCTTGAAAACCCCCTCCATCTCAATCGCTCCGCCATCAGGCAGGTTGGCGTGAAGCGTTCTGGCCAACGACAGGGCTTCGCTGCGAATGCGTTGCTGAAGCTCCTGAAGCTTGCGCTCTGCTTCTCGGCACGCGGGACAGTAGAGCGGTACTGCCTCGCGGGCTTCGTAGTACTGAACGCCGTGTACGTCGCACTTGACGGTCGTTGGAATGGCGCTTGGTAATCGGATTCCGTAGAAGTCCTTTTCGGGGATCGGAGTCCCGAGAGAAATCAATTTCACAGTCATTTGGTTTTTCCTTGGTTTTTACTCGTAGAGACCGTCTTCGTAGTCGATGGTGCTCGTGTCTGGCAGGTTCTTGCCCCCGCCTCTGGTTGGCTTTCGGTCTTCGTAGTTCCCGCTGAGAACCTTCTCGGCGTTGGCCTTTTTCATGAGCCAGTCGAACCTTGCGATGAATTCCGTCTTTCGCCCCATCAGGAAGCTGGACCGGCGAACGCTCTCAAAAAAGTCTCTAAACCACCCCTCAAGCTCATCAGCCGTCACCCCGTCTTCTGCCATTGCGTCTTTAGCTCGCGCCTCGATGGCCGTCTTTCGTGATTCCGTCAGTCCACCTCGAAGCTTGGGAAGCTCAGGGAGGGTTTTGACGAACAAGTCCAAAACAACCTGAGGGTCGATAGAACGTTTTTTCTCAGTCCGTTTTTCGGTCTGAACTTCGACGTTCTCGTCCGAGGGCGGAGGGGTGTCTTCGGAGGCTTGTTCGCGTATTACCTGTTCCTTTGTATGTTCTATTGCTTGTTCTGTTACTTGTTTGGTGGACATGGTGTCTATACCCTCACGACATGGTGTCCATACCCCCACGACATCATGTCTACACCCTATAGACATGGTGTCTACACGTGTGGACACTGTGTCTACACCTCCTTGAGTGCTGAGGTCGCCCATTTTTAGGGTGTAAGAAGTCCCCGCAAGGGCACTTTTACCATCCTGAAAAATGAGAGTCTTAGAAATGAGCCCAGCCACCTCCAGCGCTTTGATCGCACGCTGAGCGTTGCGCGTGCTTTGGCGTGTGCGCTTGGCAATGGTCGCGAGGCTCGGTGTGCATTGCCCAGTTTTGGGGTTTAGACAATGCGCGAGGAAAACGAGCACGGCGTATTCTGACGTGCTGTCTACGTCTTGCTCCATTGCCCAGTCAACCGCTTGATAGCTCATGCTTAGCCCCCATAAAGCCCGTAGGCTTCAAGCGCGGGAAAACGGAAAGACCATCCGATACCGAAGTGAAGGGTTCGCTCGATGTAGCCACCGTCCTCCAGTTCTTGCAGAGCACGCCTAACTGTCCGTACGCTCAACTCCGTTTGATCTGCCAGCTCCCCGACGGTTGGTGTGCACTTCTCGGGGTTCTCGTCAAAGCGATGCGCCAAATGGATGAGCACTAGGTTGTTGGTTGCTTTGCCTGTTTTCTTTGTCATCGCCCAGTTAAGTGCCATGTGGCCTTGGTCTCCAAGCGCTTCGTAACCACAAAACGGAAGTCGGTATGTGCTTCCAAGGCACCACTTCTCGTCGTGGTTCGCGTGATTTGTCACATGCTCAACTAAACCGGCTTCCTCAAGGCGCTCGATTGCACGACCGATGGCAGGCAGGTTGAGTTCAGTAATGCGCGCCAGTTCGGCCAAACACGTGGTGCACTCGTTTGACGTTTCGTTGCAGAGGGACGCGATGGCCGTCAGCGCAGCGCGTTCACTAGCGTTTTCAACGTCTTGGTTAAATGCCCATTTGATTGCCTTTTCACTCATTTCTCACCTCAATTTGGATAGGTTCGTTTCAAGTTCAGTTCGTATAGGAACTCTGTGTATTCGTCGGACTCTTCGGGATCACGTGCATGGCGCACGTTTAACAGGACACCTGTGTCCGCGAGGAACTTCAGAGCCTGGTTCAAGTTCTCGTCACTGATTTTTGTTAGGTCGCGTAGCCACCCAGTGGAAAACGTCGCGTCCTCTTCCAGCTCTGCTTTTTCGATGCAAAGAGCCAGGAGAACAAAACGGACTTTGGTCGGGAACGTGTCTGCACGCAGGATGTACCAGTAAGCCTCTGCGAGCGCCTCATGCATTCGCGCCTCCATACGATTCGGGGTGGCGAAAAGTAAACGTTCCTTCGATTGGGTTGGCGCTTACCATCACAAGCCCCAAATGCGTGTGCACGTCGAATAGCATTCGAAACGTTGGCCATTCTGCGTCGCGTGTTTTCCACCATTTCGAGCTCTTCGTGGGCGTCGTCCCCTGTTCTGGGTCAAGACACCATAGGCTTCTCAAAAACTCAACAGACACCGTGAAACGGGCGTTGGGGTCATCTGGGATGTGCAAGGCCAATTTGATGGCGTTGGCTCGTACCGTTAAAGACGATCCGCGAGTCAAGTCAAATGCCCAACGGGCGAAATTAAGCCCCATCGTCGCCCCCCTCTTTTTTGAGGCTCTGAAGCGAACCGATCAGGTAGCGAACCCCGAGAGACGACTCGGCAATTTTTTCGAGCGTCTTGTTTCCGGGATTGCACAAATACATGGCCGCGAAGTGGATTTCAGGCATTCCTTCACGAGCCCACGAATGGACGCATTGGCGGGTTCGACCGAAAGCCTCAGCGACGCGCACGCACCCGCCCAATTCGTCAATAGCTCGTTTTGACTGGCTTGGTGTAAGCATTTTTCGTATCTCCATTGCTTTAGATTGCGTTTTGTAGCGTTTCAGTCGAAGTGTAAAGAAAATTTGCGCAGTCCGCAACAGGTAAACTTCAAGTTGAGTCGTTGAGAGGTGGTCATCGTCGCCTTAAGATGGGGGTAAGGAAAACCACCACCTTTTTGGAGAACCCACTATGAAACTCAACGCAGAGCGCGTGAAGGAAGCGCTAATCGCAAACGGTATGACGCCCGCATCGTTGGCGGACAAGATTGGGGTTGCTCGCTCTACCGTGCACCGCTGGCTCCAAGGGACGCAAGACATGCGTTCTGACAAGGTCGCTCTAGTGGCAGAAGGGCTAAACATGGCACTCAATGACGTCGTTGCCGGGGAAGAATTTGATTTCGAAAATTTAAGACCAACCACGGAAAAACTTGTTTCCATTGAGGAGATGAAATTGAGTGAAAACGACACATGGGAGAGAGTCCCCGGGGGCATGGTGCTCCGCTATTCGCAAAGCGTTCTCGGTCGGTACAGCACGACTGAAGAGCGCCTGATGCTGACCAAAATCGACGGAGACGGGATGGCTCCAACGATCCCCTCCAACGCCATGGTTCTGTGGATCCGCAATGAAATCACAGACCCCGCTAAAGCGGAGATTCGAGATGGATCCATCTACGTTTTGAGTGTGGCCGGGCGATACCGCGTGCGGCGACTTCGAGCCGTCAGAAATGGAGTTGTCGTTTATGGCGACAGCGACGAAATTCAGGCGGAAACGTTCTCTGCATCCGACTTTGAGGAACTCAAAATTCACGGCCGCGTAGTTGAAGCTACGCAGTATTTCGACTAAAAACTTTACTGACCCCAATCTGCACAAGGGCTCGCGAACTTTTCGCGGGCTCTTTTTTTTGCGCCTGAAATCTCAACGCCCTCCGCAAAGCCTCTGTCTTCGTTGAAAGACTGGGGCTTTTTTATTGTGTTCAATTTCTTTTTGAAGTGTAACGTCTCATTTCTGCTTCGTTTTATTTGATTTAAATCAAACGCAATGTAAAGAAAATTTGACGCACCAAAAGGAAAAGAACACAATTCAACCAAGTCGAACGCAACGAAACGCAAACGACGAGAATTCAAAACAACGGAGAAACGCATGACCGAAACAACGAAAAACACGCTCGCCCTTGTTGCTGTTGCACTTTTGGGCACGTCTTTGGTTGGTTTCGCGAACTGTCGCGACTCCGAAGCTCTGAAGGACACGCAACCGCGAATCGAAGCGAAAGCCAAGGTTGAGCAACTGCGCAAGGACTTCAAGGCAGGCCGAATCGGGCAAGACGAATACACGGCGCAATACAACGCCACGTTGAATGCCTTGCCTGAAGGCCTCCGCCACGGGGGCTTGTAAACGGCATCAGTAGGGGGCAACGCCAGAGAGCGCTGAGTGAGCGCAGGAGGCGAAGCCCGAGGGTTCAGACCCAACGGTTCTTTAAAAACTTGTCGCTGAGAACTCCGCCCTTAGGGGTTCTTGGTTGCCCGCCCTCCACTGGGTCGGGTCTCACCCCTCCGAGTACGGACTCATGGCGCAGGCGACGCGTGGTCGGGTGTGTAAAGCCAAAAAAGAATCGCTTTTTGCGCCTTCTCCCTGATCCAAAGAGGGCGCAAATGGAGATTTTTTTAAGGAGGTTTTATGGAAACCCAAGATTCCATCCATGTGAAACCATTCCGCGCGAGTGTGATGACCGCTCACGTTGGGAGTGTTGGGCTGTTGTGCACGGGGCTCTATGGTCATCGTTACCAGCCAGACACGAAAAGCGGGTCGTTTCGATTTGAACAGCTTTCCAAAGGCGTTGGTCGCGTGACTTTTCCTAGTGGCAGAAGCGTCGTGTTCACTGATTCCCGATGCGGTATGAGCTATGCCAAGTTCCGCCACCACGATAAGTGCGAAGGCGTGTTTCATGAAATTGAAATCAAGAAGAAAGACCTTTTTGCAGTTGTCCGGTACACCACCACGAAGAGTGGCTTCATGAGTCGTCCCGAGCTAAGGGAACAAGTCACTGTGATCGAAAACGGTCGCCACTTTGTGAACGCCGTATCCGAGTTTGAAAAGAACTGTCGGAAAAACGACTTGGAGGTCAACTGATGAGGGACGACCTCAAAGGTTATGCAAAAGCCGAAGTGTTCGTAGACCCCTCGAGCCAAGAACTTACGGTCAGCTTTAGTAACGGAAGCGGCTTCTCCATGAGTGTTGACTCATGGTGGAAGGAATTGGCTGTCTCATGTTGGGTAGAAGGCAATACGCCGGAATGCAAGAGGTTCGACTGGCATATGTCAGCTCGAAACGCACGCATTTTTGGAGGCAGAGACGTTTTGCAAATCGAGAACGACCGTCGACGATTCGAACTAAGGAATGGTCACGGGCGCCTTTTGTTCTGTCTGTATGACTATCCAGACAGCGCGGCACCTGACTTTAAGCTCGAATTGGGAGACGTATCTCTGTTGCTCGATGAGAAGCATTTAAAACAATTTCAGGAGTTTTTAGATGGATGCCATCCTGTACGAAGTTGAGTCGAGGGCTTACACAACGCCCGCGCTCAGGGCTTCTTTCGGGAACCCCGCTCGAAGTCTCGATATCACCATAGACAACGATGGCTTCGTCGAAGTCGAAGTGTTTGAACGTTTCGGCCTTGATCGAAAGTGGCGTTTTTCGCCGAGTAGCGTCGAGGTTGAGCTTGACGAAAGAGGGGAGCGTTTAGAAGTCCTCGATGACGACAAACGCATCTCGTTCGTGGTCTTGGACGACGTCTTGTGGCTCGAGGCTTTCGATGAGAAAGACGGGTACGTATCCGATGAAGACGTTTACCTAGGGAACACCACCTGGCACGAGGTCAATCGAGAGTTTCGAGACTTCGCAGAAAACTTCCAAAACGCAAACAGCACAAAGCGCACAAAGGACGCTTAAAAGGAGGAAACCCAAATGAAAAACAAATGGCGAATGTACGTCTGCACCGGGAAAACCGACGCAGGTAAGCAGTGGGTTCATGGCCAACTCAAAGAGATTGGCTCGAACTTGAAGGCTTCGATTACCGTGAAGGAAGACGGCTCGTTTGAGTTTGCTTTCCAATGTGAAGAGACTTTTGAGAATTACTGCTTTTCTGGCAAGCGCCCAGCGGTGGTTTGCGAGCTGAACGATCGAGAAACGATTGAATCCCAAGGACGCATTACCGCGTGGATGGGCGACGACGAAGAAGGGCGCCTCAACGTAATCGCTTCGAAGCTTGGTCTTCGTATTTCGTTGGTCGACGGGGATTCTGACCTTTCGGTCTACCACTTCCCAATCCCGCTCGAGTCTTTCTTGTGGCTGTGTTTCGAGGTGAACGAAATCGCTACGCGTCGTTTACACAAGCACGTTTTCGTCGGCGAAATCGATGGATTTGTCGATGGCAGTCACGGCGTGACGTTAAGTACCGAACGCGCAAACCCAAGCCTGTATGCCAAGGAGTTATGAAATGGAAGCAGAAAACCCTACCCATCAATTTGCCGCGCTTCAGAGTAAGCGCATTGGAGAACGCACGGATTACAGCTCCGTGTCGATCCATGCGAAGCGCGTCTCTGACGGCAAGCGTGTGGCCTTTAGCGTCACTACGGCAGAAGACGGCATTGAGTTCGTGGACGAATGCTTTCGCCACCTGATGCCCTACGGTGACATTCGCGCCCGCATTGAGCCGACGGAAGCAAGCTTTCAGAACGGGCACGACCCTGCGCACTTCTCGTGGGCGCGTTTGACGATGAAGAGAACGCCTCACGGCTCACTTCAAATCCAGCACCACCGCTTCAATGCCGAACTGATGGAGCGTTTGATTTCGGGCGTTCCGCCTGCCGTGATGGATCGTCTTGAAGCCGTCGTCCGAGGGGCTCAGCTGCGCCATTTGGCGACATTTCAAACCAGGCGAGCGCCGTTGAAGCGCAAGCAATGAGCACCCAGCCATCTAATTTGACGAAAATTTTGAACGATTCCGAAAAATGCGCTATTCTAAATATGCCTCTGCAAAAAACAGGGGTCGAGATTGGCGTCTCGTTCGCAAAAGGGGTACATCCCCGCCCACGTGCGGGTTTTTCTTCGCCTATAGGCTGGAAATGTACCTGTAGCAAGTCTCTGACGTGAGGCTTGCGAGGCTCCTTCGGGAGATCTGAACCTTTTGCCAGATACGCCAACCTCGCAAGCCTCGCACCCACTATTGGCGTAGTGGCGCGAGTCAGTAACACTTGCAAAAGGAGGACGCAATGTCCTACATCTCTCAGCGCAACACCTCTGTTGCCCCCACCGTCTTGGTCGACCACGACCAGCTCTTCGTCACCTCTGAAAACGTCGCAGAAGTGTTTGGCAAAGAACACTTCAACGTATTACGAGACATCGACAGAATTCTTTCAGAGAACGACGAATCCCGTGCCCTCAATTTTGAGGTTACCTTTGAAATCAGATACATCGGTAACACGAATCGCAGAACCAAGGTTGTTCGCCTCACCCGCGACGGTCTCATGTTCTTGGTGATGGGGTATACGGGCAAAAAGGCAAACGCCCTCAAGTGGGCTTACATCGACGAGTTCAATCGAATGGAGAAAGAACTCCGAGGCGAAGGACGAAAGACCATCACCCCCGAACAGCAGTTCGCCATTCGTGAAGCCGTCAACGCGCTTGCTCGTCGCACGAAGCGACCGCACCAGTCGATCTATCCTGAGCTCTATCGAGCATTCGACATTCCGCGATATACGGAACTCCTTGAAAAGGATTTCCCGGCGGCAATGATTATGTTGGGCGCTGGCAATCGCGTGGCGTTAGAAACGAACCGCGAAGAGATGGTAGAAATCAGTCGTGATTTACTCCTTCACATTGCGGGCTTCGTGTACGAGGTGCGCTATTTGCACCGCCCGATGTTGGACGGGCTCTATCAGTTCCTGAGAGCGGCCAAGAGCCCCATGGCGGGCAGTTTCTACGAGTTCGCTACGAGCATGAAGTTCGCACGAATTGAAACGCACCTGAAGCGCCACGGAATGGATGTGAAGGACTTGTTCTACGAACAAATCAAACACTTGAGCCTCGACGATCGCTTGGCTCGATTGCCTCGATAAGCTATAGCAAACCCCAGCGCTCTAAAACGGACGCTGGGGGAGCGCCCAAGCGAGGCCGTCTCAACGCAACCAAAGAGGAGGCGATATGAGCGAAAGACACGTCAAAACATATGACAGCCTACTAGTCATAAACTACCTGATAAAGCGAGCAACGGAGCTTAGGCTCCCAAGCATGAACATCACAAAAGCTCAAAAGCTGATGTACTGCGTCTACGGCGTGCTTCTTGGGAAGTTCAATTACAGAATCTCAAACGAAACCCCCGAGACTGGAAAGCATGGACCGGTGTTCCCGCGGGCGCTTCGCTCCATGAACGCACTTGGGTTTGCCGAGTATAGGCTCGAAGCCGTCGAATTTGGCGACGACCTAGACTTGCCCAGTGACTACAAGGCACTGTTTGACGACGCTTTGAAATTGTTTGGCAAGTACTCGGCCGAGCAACTCTGCCGTTGGACTTGTGAAAAAGGATCGCCCTGGTCTCTCTTGTCGTCAGGAGGCGTCGTTCTGCATGAGCAGATGGACGACGAGGCGATTCTAAACTACTTTAAAGAGAACGTTCTGGCATAAGGAGTTCTCATAACCCGAGTCGAAAATGGAATCAAAACACATCTTCTACTTAGCGCTTGCTGCAATCGTCGGTTATTTTGTGTCTCGCGCGTGCAATGAATACGTGGAGTTTGAGAAAGAAATGGCACAACACCAGAAAGAGGTTGAAGTCGCCATGGTCTGCGCCAAGAGCGTCTCGCAAACAATCCGAGCGGTCTTTGACGAAGCGACGCGCAAGACAGAGTCGGCAAACTAGGCCTTTGCGCTTAAAACCAAAATCATCTACCAACCCCATGGCTACGGTCGTGGGGTTTTTCTTTGCCTAAAGATTTTCAACCCATGGAGGAAGCCATGCCAAAAAGTAAGTTCAAGAGACCCGCCAAGGTCATCAGCTACGTGCCGTTTTGTCCGTTGCTTCACAAGGCGCACAACAACGATTACCACGACAAAGATGTTCGAAAAGCCAAGCACAAGACTGCCACGGTGATGGCAATCCTGCTTGTAGTGTTCTTGGTGGCGTCGGCGCTCGCGCACTGGGGGAATGTATGACGAACTCCGATCGACTGGAATGGTTGCGAGGTCGACAAAAGGGCATGGGAGGCTCTGACGTTGCCAGCGCTCTTGGGCTGAACCCGTACCGAACGCCGCTTGACTTGTACCTGAGCAAGACGGAAGAAATCGTCGAAGACACAGAGAATGAGGCAACGCATTTCGGGCACGTCTTAGAGCCCGTCATTGCGGATGAGTTCGCACGGCGGATGGGCGTGACACTCCAAGAAATGCCTCAAATGGAAGCCCCTGGTGAGCCTTGGCGAGTCGCCAACATCGACCGCGCCATCGTGAACCCCGAGATAGCCGAGACGGTTGAAGTCGTCAAGGACGCAAAGCCGGGCGAACCGCTCATCACGACGGACTCCATCCTTGAAATTAAAACGGCGCGAAGCTTTATGAGCCACCTCTGGGGGGAATCTCAAGAGGAAGAGCTCAAGGCGGGGAATGTTCAGTCAGAGCACAAGATTCCCCTTTACTACGAGACGCAAATTCAATGGTATCTGGGGGTGACGGGCGCAAAGGTCTGCTACTTGGCCGTGCTCTTGGACACCTCCGACTTTCGAATCTACCGAATCCCGCGAAACCAAGATGTCATTGACGCCATCGTCGAGCGTTGCCGTCACTTCTGGTTTGAAAACGTGCAGAAACGCGTTCCGCCCGAGGCTATCAACTCTGACGACGTCAAAAAGCTCTACCAACGAGACGACGGAGAGATGACTGAGGCAAACGTTGAAGCCTTGGAGGCTATCTGCGAACTTCGCGCAATCAACGAGCAAATCAGAGGGATTGAAGAGCAGAAGAAAGCCCTGCAAGAGCGCCTGATTTTGACGATTGGGGAGCATTCAGGGCTCACCATCGACGGCGTCAAGGCTGCGTCTTACAAGGCGCAAGACCGCTCTCGATTCGACACAAAAACATTTAAGGCGGATCACCCCGACCTTTACGAAAAATACACGTCCCAATCCACGATTCGCATTCTTCGCGTGTCGTAACTAACTGGAGAAAAACCATGTCAACTTCTGAAGTTTTGTTGGCGCAAGTCGCGCCTGAACAGTCCGCGCCCGCCGTGCCGATTCGCGAGCAAACGCTTGCTCAAGTCATCAGCGGGGATGCGTTTAAAAAGCAATTGGCCTTGGCGTTGCCCAAGACTATGACGGCAGAGCGCATGAGCCGAATCGTCCTTACCGAAATCAAGCGCACTCCAGCGTTGGCAAAGTGCTCGCCGGGGTCGTTCTATGGCGCGGTGCTTCAATGCGCACAGCTTGGGTTAGAGCCTGGCTCTGCATTGGGGCAGGCTTACCTGCTCCCGTTCGGCAACGGCAAGGATTCGAGTGGTCGTGCAAATTGTCAGCTGATTATCGGGTACCGAGGGATGATTGACTTGGCGCGTCGCTCTGGACAGATCCAATCTATCAACGCTTATCCCGTGTACGAAAAGGACGAGTTCTCGTACGAACTTGGTCTTCATCCTGACATTAAGCATAAGCCCAGCCCTGAGGCGAATCGCGGGAAGCTCATTTACGTCTACGCCGTCGCAAACCTCATGGGTGGCGGTGTCCAGTTTGAAGTGATGAGCGAAGCGGAAGTCCGAAAAGTTCAAGCCGCCTCTAAGGCTGGCAAGTCCGGGCCGTGGACGTCGCACTTCGAGGAAATGGCGAAAAAGACGGTCATCCGTCGCCTATTCAAGTATTTGCCTGTGTCCATCGAGGCCGCGCGAGCCGTTGAGGTCGATGAAAAGACTGACCGAGGCGAAACGGTCACAGAAGAAGACGTTTGGGATGCCGAATACGTAGACCACGGCATCGCACAACCATAAACACCACCGCCCCCTTGGCTTGTCCTTGGGGGCTTTTCTTTAGGGAAGTCAAATGCAAACTCTACCTCACTCAACGGATGCGGAGCAGGGCGTTCTGGGTGCGTTGCTGTATGCGAACGACGCCTTCGTTACCGTCGGGGAGACGGGGCTGAGCGCGGAGGATTTCTACAGCGAAAACCACGCGGAGTTGTTTCGAACGATGTCGGCCATGCTGTCGAAGGGCGAGCTGGTCGACGTCATTACCCTAACTGAGCGTTTGAAAAACGATGGAACGATTGATCGCGTCGGTGGGCTCGTTTACGTCAATCAGCTGGTGGACAGCATCACCTCGTCGGCCAACGTGAAGCGTTACGCAGAAATCGTCAAAGCGAGTTCGATACGGCGTCGAATTGTGACGGTGTCTGATTTAGCTAAAGCCAACGCCATTGAGCCAAACGGCAAGGACGCGTCGGAGCTACTTCAAGAGCTGGAGCGCCAAGTTCTGGCGATTGGGGAAGGACATGAAAACGGAAGGGGCTTTGTGAGCCTCAAGGATGCCTCTGGGAACGTTTTGGAGCGCCTTATTGAGGTCTATCAAGCCCGACAGGATGGCGTGGTTGTGAGCGGCGTTTCAACGGGCTTTAAGAACTTAGACAACGTCACGACAGGGCTTCAACGAGGCGACTTGATCGTCCTTGCCGCCCGCCCCTCAATGGGCAAAACGTCCTTGGCCATCAACGTTGCCGAGCACGTCGCCATTGAAAGCGAAACGCCCCAGCCTGTCGCCATCTTCTCAATGGAGATGTCGGCGGAACAGATTGCTCAACGAATCTTGAGTTCTCAGGCTCAGGTTGACTCGCAGGCTATGCGTAAGGGCGAACTGAGCGACGGCGATTGGCGAAAAATCGCCGTGGGGATCGACAAGGTGAGCAGTGCTCCGCTTTTCATCGACGACACACCAGCGCTCACGGTCACGTCGCTTGCAAGTCGCGCACGCCGTCTCACAGCACGTCACGGACGCTTGGGGCTGATTGTGGTCGACTACATCCAACTAATGCCCGGGAACGGCGGACGTAACGAAAACCGCGTCTCTGCGCTCTCTGAAGTCAGCCGAGGTCTCAAAGCCTTGGCGCGTGAATTGGACGTGCCAATCATCGTTTTGTCACAGCTCAACCGACAGGTAGATAGCCGAACGGACAAGCGCCCGTTTATGAGCGACCTTCGTGAATCGGGCGCCATCGAACAGGACGCTGACGTGGTGGCTTTTATCTACCGTGATGTTGTCTACAACAAGGACACCATCACGCCAGATATGGCAGAGCTGATTGTGTCCAAGCAACGAAACGGGGCAATCGGAACGCTCCGAATGAAATTTAACGGCTCTTGTACTCGATTCCATGCGTGGGATGGAGACCAGGGCTATTGGGAGGGAAATCCAAATGGCAATTCGTAAAGGCGTCGTGTTTTTAAACACCGAAAACGACCGAACCACCATGGCGAAGCTTGTGACAGCAGGCTGGACCGGATGTGGCTTCAAGCACGGCGATCGGTACGTGGACTACTGCTATGCAACGAACGCAGCCAATGCCGTACTTCGCAAGCTTGACCTGTTTCATGCGCTCGACGAGAGCGACCACCGAAACGGGCTCACGATGGAAGAGCTTCAGGCGTTGGTAGTCGCTCAAGCCAACAAGGAACGCCCCACTCAACTCAACTTGTTTTAGAAATGACCCATTCTGAATCCAAAATCACATACCGACTGAAAGACAGGCAACTTCACAAAACGATGTCATTCCTCAATGTCAACTTTGAAGAAGAGCTCGGCCGTGGATTTAAAAACGCCATGGACAACTCGGAAACCTACGCGTCAGTCACCTGTTTCGCCTCCACGCGATGCACGCGCCAGTCGCCCAAAGACTGGGATGAAAACACAAAGCGTGCGATGGGGTGTCGTGCGACACAGTACACCTATTTTTTCAACGTCAATGAAATTGTTCGAGAGGAGGAGCCCAATGCCCAAAAGTAAAAAGCCACGAAAGAAGGGAAAGTTCGGACGAAAGGCAAAGGCAACGGCGTTCTTCATCAAGAACTCGCACAACCTTGAAGCTGTCTGCGATCGAATCGAAAAGGCGGAAAAGGATTTTGAGTCCTTCACGAAGGGCGCGGACAAAATCCGATTCCTGTCGGGCTTTAGCGAAGAAAAACTTCGAACGGCTCAAATTAGCGATTTCTTCGCGTTGGAGAAGTTCAAAACGACGATGAACATCGACGACATCACGAAGGTTTCGGAAACCCTGGCAATCGCCGTCTTGCTCACGGATTTGCTCGACCTTGAGCCGTCTAACCACAAAGAACTGAACAACGTTTTGCAGTTTGGGTGCTTTTCTTGTGTGACCGTGCTTCGTCTTCGTGTGTATGGGAGCGGGAGCATTCCCGATGCGAATCTGACCCCCATTCACGACGCGATTAACGCTGCACAGGAGCTCATCACGTATGCATTCGAACACAACCGCGATCTTCTTTATAAGGCTCGTCGCGCTAACAAGGAGGCGTGCGAGGGTGAGGTCGCTATTCGTCGAGACCAACGTGTTCTAGGCAAGTATTGGGCAACGGTTCGCGAGTGGGCAGAAAAAGACCTCCAACGCGAACGCGACGACCCGAATTCCCCTTTCAAAATTCCCACCATTAAAGCCCCCAAAGAGTGGGCTATTAACCCCTACGCTTAAAAGGAAAAAAAAGCAATGGCATCTATTAACAAAGTTATCCTCGTCGGCAACCTTGGCGCTGACCCCGAAGCCCGAGAGTTGGGTGAAAACTCAATCCTCACCAACATGAGTTTGGCAACGACGCGTCGCTACAAGAACCGCGATGGTGAGTACGTAGACGAGACTGAATGGCACCGAGTGGTGTTCTTTGGTCGCACCGCTGAAGTGGCTCGCGACTATCTGAAGAAAGGCTCTCAGGCTTACGTTGAGGGTCGCTTCCGCACCCGTCGCTACACGGACAAGGAGGGCGTGGAGCGCTTTACTACCGAAATCGTGGGCGAAACCCTTCAGCTTCTTGATCGACGCGAACAAGGGAACGGCGAAGGCTTCCAACAGGCTCAGGCACGCGCACAGCGTCAGCCTGCCCAGTCGTCGCAGCGTCAGCCTCAATCTCAGCCTCAACAGGCGCAACAGCGCCAGTCCTACCGAGGTGGCAATGTCTACGACTTAGAAGAAGACGCACCGTTCTAAATACACACAAGGCCTCCGAATCGGGGGCCTTTCTTATGGAGTACGAATGCAAACGTCGTTCGTTTTTGACTGGGTCGCAATCCTTTGGTTCAGCTTCGTAGGGTTATGCATGGTGGGCGCAGGTGTGCTCATTTTGCTTTCTTCGCGACGCGAAGAGGATTGGGGCGTTCGGTTGGTTTTTTCTTTTTGTGGCTTTGCCATCGTTTGCCTTGGACTGGTAACGGTAGCAATCGCGATCGGAGGGTTTGATGCTTGATAAAATTTTCGACGAACAAGCGATTCCGGACTATGCCGTATTGAGCGTAGAGCAGACGCGCAAACTGCTTGGCGTATCAGAATCCACGCGATGTCGATGGGTTAGCGAGGGGAAGTTCCCCAAGCCCGTGAAGTACGTTGGAGGCTCAGGCTATCCCGTCGCCGTCATTCGAGAATACTTTAAACGCGAGGCAGAGAAGGCCGTCGCTGAGCTTCGCACGGAGATGGGGGCGAATCTCTCGAACGAGCGTGTGTCGCGTCGTATTGCGGGCTCTACAAGGGCGCGCATTCTCAAAAACTTGGCATGAAGAAGGAGGGCACCGTTTGGGTGTCCTCCTTTTTTCGTTTATGACGCTACTTTTTCGAAGACTACTTTTGCCCACGTTTCCATTAGCTCACGGCGTTCCTCCATGAGGTCGTCGCGTTGGTAGGCCTGAACCGTAGGCGACTGATGGACGTGCGCCAGTGCCTTTTCAGAGAGCGAATAGGGCACGCCTGAGCGCTCGCACCAGTCCCTAAACGTCGAACGGAAACCATGTGCCGTGGCTTTGGTGTGCGTTTTGCGCTGAAGCAAGAGCCTGGGGGTGTCTAAGCATAATTTGCTCTTAGACCACTTGGAAACGAATACGTAACCCGCCTCCGTTTCGCTAAGTGTGCGCTTGGCTTTTAACAGAATAGAAACAGCATGAGAGGAGAGCGGGACGCGGTGCTCTCGGCCTGTTTTCATTCGTGAGTC
>RCNI01000161.1_pt1 | contig 43025 bp, 40 predicted proteins | sample 2041151 | NCBI WGS metagenome assembly RCNI01 (sample SAMN09708214, study PRJNA481090) | feces metagenome | isolation source: feces | place: Antarctica: Albino Rookery
TTTTCTTTTAAGACATTCATTGCCTTATTTACACTAGGTTTTGAAACATCCATACGGTGTGCAACATCTACACAACGAATGCGACCTGTTTCTTCTAAGATTAATAAAGTTTCTAGATAATCTTCTAATGATTCTCCTAATTTCATTTTATTCACCTCAATTTATTAGTTCTAATATATCACAAACAAGTTATTCTGAACATACTTTAATATAGTTATCTTCCTTAAAACCAATGATTACTTCGTTTTCTGTAATCAATAATGGGCGTTTAATTAACATCCCATTCTGGCTTAATAGTTGAATCTGTTCATCTTCACTCATATTTGGTAATTTTTCTTTTAAATTCATTTCCTTATACAATTTACCACTTGTATTAAAAAATTTTTTTAGTGGTTGATTACTTTGCTTCCACCATTTTTTCAATTCATCATAAGAAGGCGTGTTTTCTACAATATGGCGATCTTCAAATTCGATTGGTAAAGATAATAAAGTTTTTTTTGCCTTTATGCATGTGCTACATTTTGGATATTCAATAAACAATACTTTCATAACTTCTAAATAAATACCTTTCTGTATTCCTTTCTTCATATAATATTATTTTAAAAAAAATTAATGAATTATGCAAATATAATGAACGATAAAGAGCATTAAAAGTAAGTTTTATGCACTAATAGACTGTGTATTATATATTATTATGAAAAAATAATGTAGTCTAACATCAATAAACAAATAAGCGTTATTTTTTGAAGAAATAGTAATAATAATTTTACTAAAAAGTATTGTAATTAAAAAATAATTTTAGTATAATATCAATGTATTAATATGCTTGTATATACTTCGTGATATGGTCGAAGAGTTTCTAGCCGCATACCGTAAATGTGTGGACTACAAGTAAACAATTACTCTTTCTTTTTGTTCGGGACGTACTTGTTTGCTTGGCAAGCAGGTACGTCTTTACTATTTTTTATAGGAGGTCTTACTTATGGTCTTAAGAAGATACGCTATATTAGTAAATATATTAAATGGTTTTTTAAATACATATTAGGTTTTTTTTAATGGCTTAGTATGTTTTTTTTATTTCATAGGAGGATTAAGAAAGATGAATGAAATGAAACCGATTGTTAGTATCGTAATGGGAAGCAGAAGCGATCTTCCAACAATGGAAGCATGCTTTCAACAGTTAAAGGAATTTGGTATTCCTTTTGAAGCTCATGCTTTGTCAGCACATCGTACACCTAATGAAGTTATTGAATTAGCTAAAAATGCAAAATCACGTGGAATTAAAGTTATTATTTCAGCTGCAGGTGGTGCTGCTCACTTAGGAGGTGTAGTTGCAAGTTCAACTACATTACCAGTTATTGGTGTTCCAATTCAAACAAGTGCTTTAGGTGGAATGGATTCATTATTATCAACTGTACAAATGCCTGGAGGTATCCCAGTTGCAACTGTTGCGATTGGAAAAGCAGGAGCAAAAAATGCAGCTATTTTAGCAGCTCAGATGATTGCATTAACAGATGACGAAATGGCAGCAAAATTAGATGAATTTAAAAAAGAAATGGCTCATAAAGTATTAAGCGATTCCGTTATTAATGTGGATTAACAAATTATAGGGCAAAGGAGAAAGAAAGATTATGAACTATCGTGTGTATGTAAAAAAGAAGGAGGCATTTCAAGTAGAAGCCGATTCTTTATTTCACGAATTAAAACAAAATTTGAATTTAGCAAAATTAGAAAGTGTTGAATTATATAATGTATATGATATTTTCAATGGTGATGAACATGATGTTCAATTATTGAAAGAAAAAGTTCTTTCTGAAAAAGTTACAGATCGAGTATTTGACACAATCGATTTAACAAATAAAACGTTCATTGCTTATGAATGTTTACCAGGACAATATGATCAAAGAGCAGATAGTGCACAACAATGTTTAATGTTATTAAATAATAAACAAGATGTTGTCATTAAAAGTGGAAAAATTGTTATTTTAAATGGTGAAGTTACTGATGAAGAAATGACATCAATTAAAAAATATTTAATCAATCCTGTAGAAATGAGAGAAAAGGATTTAGCTGTTTTAGCAAACGATGAAGATGTAGAAATTGAACCAGTTCCAGTATTAGAAGGATTTATGGAATTAGATGAACAAGGGTTAGAAGAACTTCGTCAAGCACAAGGACTTGCGATGACATTACAAGATTTAAAGCATGTTCAAAAATATTTTGTGAATGAAGAAAAACGTGATTTAACTTTAACAGAGTTAAAAGTATTAGATACATATTGGTCTGATCACTGCCGTCATACTACATTTGAAACAATTCTTCAAAATGTAAAATTAGATGCTGGAAATTTACAAGATAGTATTCAAAAAGCATATGATTTATATTTGAATTTACGTCAAGATGTACATGGTGGTAAAAAAGTAATGACACTTATGGACATGGCAACAATTGCTGGAAAATATTTACGTAAAAATGGTAAATTAGATGATATGGAAGTAAGTGATGAAATCAATGCATGTTCCATTGAAATTAGTGTAGATGTTGATGGAGAAGAACAACCATGGTTGTTAATGTTTAAAAACGAAACACATAATCACCCTACTGAAATCGAACCATTTGGTGGAGCTAGTACATGTATTGGTGGAGCAATTCGTGACCCATTGTCAGGAAGAAGCTATGTATATCAAGCAATGAGAATTACAGGTGCTGGAGATATTACAAAAGATATTAAAGACACATTACCAAATAAATTACCACAATCACGTATTTCAAAAGGTGCTGCCGCAGGATATTCTTCTTATGGAAATCAAATTGGTTTAGCAACAACTTATGTAAAAGAAATTTATAATGATGGATATGTTGCAAAACGTATGGAAGTTGGAGCAGTTGTAGGTGCTGCACCAAAAGAAAACGTTGTACGTAAAAAACCATCTGCTGGAGATATCGTTGTTTTAATCGGTGGCGCAACAGGACGTGACGGTGTAGGTGGAGCTACTGGTTCAAGTAAAGAACATAATGATACATCACTTACAAAATGTTCAAGTGAAGTACAAAAAGGAAATGCTCCAATTGAACGTAAATTACAACGTTTATTCCGTAATCCAAATGCTACACGTTTAATTAAAAAAGCAAATGACTTTGGAGCAGGAGGAGTAAGTGTTGCTGTTGGTGAATTAGCAGATGGTTTAGAGATTAATTTGGATAAAGTTCCTGTAAAATATAAAGGATTATCTGGAACAGAGTTAGCAATTTCAGAATCTCAAGAACGTATGGCTGTTTTAATTGAAGAAAAAGACTTTGAAGCATTTAAACAATTTGCTTATGAAGAAAACTTGGATGCATGTATTGTTGCTAAAGTAACTGAAGAACCTCGCTTAGTTATGTATTTCCAAGGAAATAAGATTGTTGATATGTCACGTGCATTCTTAGATACAAATGGTGTTAGAGGATTACAAGATGTTATGATCAAAGAAGGAATCACAACAACAGACCCATTCAAATCAACTGTATCTAGTATTGAAGAAGATTTGCAACAACCAAATGTAGCATCACAAATTGGATTAGCAGAAATGTTTGACTCAACAATTGGAAAATCTACTGTATTAATGCCATTTGGTGGTAAATATCAATTAACAGAAACAGAAGGTAGTGTTCAAAAACTTCCAGTATTTGGATTTACAAATACAGCAAGTATCTTAGCTCATGGATATAACCCAGAAGTTTCTTCATATTCTCCATATTTAGGAGCAAGCTATTCTGTTGTTGAAGCATTAGCAAGAGTTACTGCATTAGGTGGAAACTATGCAACATGTCGTTTATCAAATCAAGAATATTTTGAACGTTTACATGAAGATCCTGAAAAATGGGGTAAACCAATGCAAGCATTACTTGGTTTAATTGAAGCAGAAATGGCATTTGAAACTCCATCTATCGGTGGTAAAGATTCAATGTCAGGAACATTCAATAACATCAGTGTTCCTCCAACATTAATTACATTTGCTGTTACAACAGAAAAAACAGAAAACATTATTTCTAGTGAATTTAAAGAAGCAAATCATAATATTTATTTAGTAAAACACACACCAAAAGAAAATTATGTTCCAAACTATGATCAATTAAAAGAAAACTTTACAAAAGTTCACGAACATATTTTAAATAAAGATATTGTTGCAGCATCTACTGTTAAATTTGGTGGTATTGCAGAAGCACTTTGTAAAATGAGTTTTGGAAATAAAGTAGGTGTTCATGTAACTACAGAAGAATCATTATATGATTTAAGTATTGGTTCTATTATTGTTGAAACAAAAGAAGCAATTGAAGATGATGCATTTATTTTATTAGGAACTACAACAGATCAAGATACAATTTCATTAAATGATGAAACAATCGCAATTGATCAAGCAATTGATGTATGGTGCAAACGTTATAATGATATTTATCCAATGATCGTAGACCAAGATAAAGATAACATTGAAACTCCAGAATATGATTCTAAGGAAGTTTTAAAAGCTAGAAAAACATATGATAAACCAAAAGTAATCATTCCAGTATTCCCTGGACAAAACTGTGAATATGATACAAAACAACAATTTGAAAGAGCTGGAGCTGAAGTAGAAATTTATGTATTCAATAACTTAAATGTAGAAAGCATTGAACGTAGCTTAAAAGAATTAAGTGAAAAAATTGCATCTGCTCAAATCTTAATGGTTGTTGGTGGATTCTCTAGTGGAGATGAACCAGATGGTAGTGGTAAATTTATTGCGAACGTATTAAGCAACTCATTAGTTAATCAAGCAGTTCAAACATTATTAAGCAATGATGGATTAATCTTAGGTATTTGTAATGGATTCCAAGCTTTAATTAAGAGTGGATTATTACCTTATGGAGATATTGAAGGATTGAATGAAAACTCTCCTACATTATTCAGAAATAATATTAATCGTCACGTTTCTCATATTGCTACAACAAAAGTTACAAGTAATAAATCTCCTTGGTTATCAAGCTTTAAACCAGGTGATTGCCATAGTATTGCAGTATCTCATGGAGAAGGTAAATTTGTAGTTAGTGAAGAAGTTGCTAAAGAATTATTTGAAAACGGCCAAGTTGCTACGCAGTATGTTGATTTAGATGGAAATGTAACAATGAATGGAGCTTATAATATCAATGGTTCTTGCTATGCTATTGAAGGTATTACTTCAAAAGATGGAAGAATTTTAGGTAAGATGGCTCACAGTGAACGTTATGAAGATGGATTATTTAAAAATATTTCAGGAGAAAAATTACAAAATATTTTCCAAAATGGGGTAAATTATTTTAAAAAATAGTTAAAAGAGAGGATAAAAAAGATGAGTGATAAATACAGAGAAGCCGGTGTAGATTTAGAAGCCGGTTATGAATCAGTACGTTTAATTAAAAGCCATGTAGCGCGTACAAAAGTTAAAGGAGCAATTGACTCTATTGGTGCATTTGGTGGAATGTTTGATTTATCTGCCTTAAATATGAAAGAACCAGTATTAGTATCTGGAACTGATGGTGTTGGAACTAAATTGATGATTGCATTTGAAATGGATAAACACGATACAATTGGTATTGATGCTGTCGCAATGTGTGTAAATGATGTTTTAGTACAAGGTGCTGCTCCAATTTTCTTCTTAGATTATTTAGCAGTAGGAAAAAATGAACCGAAAAAGATCGAACAATTAGTAAAAGGTGTAGCTGATGGATGTGTACAATCAGAATGTGCATTAATCGGTGGAGAAACAGCAGAAATGCCTGATATGTATGATATTAATCATTACGATATTGCTGGATTCTGTGTTGGTGCTGTTGATAAATGTAATTTATTAGATGGACAAAAAATAGAAGAAGGACAAGTATTAATTGGTTTACCAAGTTCTGGAGTTCATTCAAATGGATTCTCATTAGTAAGAAAAGTATTATTAAAAGATGCTAAATTAGATTTACATAAAGAATATGAAGAATTAGGTGGAGAAAAATTAGGAAACGTATTATTAACTCCAACTAAGATTTATGTAAAAGCAATTAAACATTTATTAGGAAAAGTAGACATTAAAGGAATGGCTCACATTACAGGTGGAGGATTCTATGAAAATGTTCCTAGAATGTTAAAAGAAGGACAAGGTGTAACAATTGATTTAAATACATATCCAAGAAAACCAATTTTTGATTTCATCGCAAAACAAGGAAATATCGAAACAAAAGAAATGTGTAATGTATTCAATATGGGAATTGGATTTATTATGGCAGTTGATAAAGCAGATGTTGAAAAAGTACAAAGCTTATTAAATGAAATCCATGAAGAATCTTATGTAATTGGTGAAGTTACAAATAGTGGAAGTGTGGATATCGTATGGTAAACATTGCAATCTTTGCAAGTGGAAACGGATCTAATTTTGAAAACTTAGTAAAAGAAATTCAAAATGGCCATGTTGATAATGCAACATGTAAAGTTTTAATCATCGATAAAGAACAAGCATATGCAAAGGAACGCGCCCAAAAATTGGGCATTCCTTGTGTATATGTGAATCCAAAAGCATATGGTGGAAAAGAAGGATACGAAACAGAAATCATGAAAGTATTAAAAGAATATGATGTAGAGTTAATCGTATTAGCTGGATATATGCGTTTTATTGGAAAAGTATTATTAGAAAATTATCCTAATAAAATTATTAATATCCATCCAGCATATTTACCTAATTTCCCAGGAGCTCATGGAATTCAAGATGCATATAATGCAAAGGTTGATTTTACAGGAGTAACTGTACATTATGTGGATGAAGGTGTTGATACTGGTCAAATTATTCATCAAGAAAAAATCATGATTGATCCATCATGGGATTTAGAAACATTAGAAGAACATGTACATGCAAAAGAATATGATATGTTTCCACGTGTACTAAAAATGGTATGCGAACAAATTGAAAAATAATACAAAAAGAACAAAAAGAGAAAAGAGTAAAAAAGAAAGAACGGTGGCTAGAATGAAAAGAGCATTAGTAAGCGTTTCTGATAAAACAAATTTAATTGAATTTGTATCAGGACTTGTAGAATTAGGATATGAAATCATCTCTACAGGTGGTACAAAAAAAGCTTTAGATGAAGCAGGACTTCCAACAATTGGAATTTCAGAAGTAACAGAATTCCCTGAAATCATGGATGGACGTGTAAAAACATTACATCCAAAAGTACATGGTGCATTATTATGTGTTAGAGATAATCCAAGTCATGTAGAACAAATTAAAGAATTAGGAATTGATTATATTGATTTAGTTTGTGTTAATTTATATCCATTTAAAGAAACAGTTCAAAAACCAAATGTAACACACGAAGAAATTATTGAAAATATCGATATTGGTGGACCAAGTATGTTACGTAGTGCATCTAAAAATTATCGCTATATTCCAGTTTTATGTGATCCAAATGACTATGATAAAGTATTAGCTGAATTAAAAGAAAATGGGGAAACATCATTAGAAACAAGAGAATTGTTAGCTGCAAAAGTATTCCGTCATACAGCAGCTTATGATGCAATGATTGCAGATTATTTAACTACAAAAACACATAACAAATTCCCAGAAAAATTAACAATTACATTTGATAAAGTTCAAGATTTAAGATATGGAGAAAATCCTCATCAAGAAGCAGCATTCTATAAAGGAATGAAACCATCTTATTCAATAGCAAATGCAAAACAATTACATGGTAAAGAATTATCATACAATAATATTCAAGATGGAAATGCAGCAATCGAAATTTTAAAAGAATTTGAAGGTCAACCTGCAGTTGTTGGATTAAAACATATGAATCCATGTGGAGTTGGTATCGGTAAATCATTAGAAGAAGCTTGGGATAAAGCTTATGAAGCAGATCCTGTTTCAATTTTTGGTGGAATTGTTGCGATGAACCAACCAATCAATGTGGCAGTTGCAGAAAAATTATCTAAAATCTTCTTAGAAATTATTATTGCTCCATCATTTGATCAAGAAGCATTTGAAATCTTATCAAAGAAAAAGAATATTCGTTTAATGGAATTAGATACAACATTAGATGTAACTACAAAAGTTAAATATACAAATGTTAACGATGGTTTATTAGTACAAGATGTAGATCATCATCAAATTCGTGAAGAAGATGTTCGTTGTGTAACAAATCGTAAACCAACAGCAGAAGAAATGGAACAATTATTATTTGCATGGAAAGTTGTAAAACATGTAAAATCAAATGCTATTGTTTTAGTAAAAGACAATATGACAGTTGGTGTTGGTGCAGGTCAAATGAACCGTGTTGGTGCAGCTAAGATTGCAATTGAAGAAGCACAAGAAAAAGCAAAAGGTTGTGTAATGGGAAGTGATGCATTCTTCCCAATGCCAGATACTGTTGAAGAAGCTGTAAAAGCAGGAGTTACTGCAATTATTCAACCAGGTGGTTCAATTAAAGATCAATTAAGTATTGATGTATGTAATGAACATGGAATTGCAATGGTTTATACAGGAATTCGTTCTTTTAAACACTAATTTATAGTATAAATAGTAAAATAAAAAAAGGTATATGAATTTAGAATGCAAAAAGCATTTCTAAAACATATATCTTTTTATTATGTTTTATAGATGAAAGCGTAAAATTTATAAAAAAGCAAAAAGGAATTACCTAATTGCTTTTATACACATTTACTTAATTTCAGGATCTAAATTATCAAAAACAGGATCATCGAAGAAATCAACAATGGAGATAGACAAACCATCACAAATTTTTTTAATAGTTGAAATGGTTGGATTTGTACTTTTTCCTGATTTTATATTATTTAAAGTAGATTGTGTAATTCCACAAAGATTACTTAGACCATTTAATTTTAAATTGTATTCATCACATAAATCTAAAATACGAATACAACAAGCTTCTCCAATTGTCATTGATAATCTCTCCTTCGCAAGAAGTATTTTACTAATATTAATTACAAAAGGTTAACCATCTATAGTTAATGTGGAAATTTATATAAGATTCTATATAAAAGTTTGAATTTTCGATATATGAATATGCCTAGAATTATAAATGAATTGCAATTTATATGTGATTTCGTATAATAATATTGAATGATATATGAGGTGCGATATGGAAAATAATGTTGTATATATTACTGGACATAGACATCCAGATTCAGATTCTATTATTTCGGCTATTGGATATTCGCTATTAAAAAATCGACAAGGTATAAAAGCAATTCCTTGTCGATTAGGAGAAATGAATGCAGAAACAAAGTATTTGTTAAATCGTTTCGGGTTTGAAGAACCTATGTTATTTGAAGATGCAAGAGCAACTCTTGGGGAAATTGAATTAGATGAGCCATTATTTATTACACCCGATGCAACAATTTATGAAACATTACAATTAATGATTGAACAAAACAGACAATCTTATGGGGTAATTAATAAAAAGGGACAATTATTAGGATTGGTAAGTAAGAGTGATTTAGCAGACATAGGATTAGGAGATACTTCTTATGGAATTGCATTATTAAAAGAAACTCCCGTATCCAATATATGTAAAACATTAAATGGAACTATGGTTTATGATGATGAGAATGTTCATTTTAATGGAAAAGTTTGTATTATTGCATTAGCAGAAACAAGATTAGAACATTATGATGTAAAAGATCGTTTAGTTATTTTAGGAAATGATAAGGAAGCACAAATAACTGCTATAAAAAAAGGAGCCGGAATTCTGGTTACGGTATGGACAGATAGTATTGATGATGAAGTTGTTGCGCTAGCAAAAGAGCATCATTGTCCTATTATCATTAGTGGACATGGAACAATGAATACTACACGTTTCTTATATTTTTCTTCATCTGTATTATTAGTTATGAGAAGAAATGTTATAAGTTTTAATGTTGATGAATTCGTTGAAGATGTTGGAAAGAAAATGTTAAAAACTAAATTTCGTGTATATCCTGTCGTAGATAATGATAATGTTTTAAAAGGATATGTTGCACGTTATCATATTATGAATCATCAAAATAAAAAAGTTATTCTTGTCGACCATAACGAATATTCACAATCAGTAAGGGGAATTGAAGAAGCAGAATTATTAGAAGTTGTAGATCATCATCGTATTTGTGATATTATTACTTCTAGACCCATCTCTTTTAGAAATGAAATTATTGGAAGTACAGCAACGATTATTTCATCAATTTATATGGAAAATCAAATGTCAATTCCTAAAAATCTAGCGGGTTTATTGCTAGGAGCAATTTTATCTGATACATTAAAATTTCGATCTCCAACGACTACACCTAAAGATGTAGGAATTGCGAAAACACTTGCAAAAATTGCAGAACTCGATATTGATCAATTTGCAAAAGAAATGTTTAAGGTTAGTTCAAATATTAGTAGGAAAAGCTGTAGAGAGTTAATTACGCAAGATATTAAACGCTTTAAAATTGATGGTAATGTAGTAATGATTGCACAAGTTATTGTGTTATCAGTAGGAGAAGTAAAAGATATTGAAGAAGATTTACAAAAAGATTTAACAATATTTACGAAGGAAAATAAACTTGATTTATGTGTAGTAGCATTTACAAGTATTTTAGAAAATGGATCTATTTTCTATTCAGCAGGAAAAAATGCGGATGTTATTTTTGAGGCATTCCCAAATAAAAGTGGAGAAAGTCATAGTTTCCAAGAAGATGTATTATCTAGAAAAAATCAAATTGTTCCAATTTTATCAAGAGCAATGTTAAATGGTCTATAAAATAGCTAGATTAGTTTTAGTAGAATCGTATGTTATGAAAAAAAGAGTGCATCTATATTTGATACACTCTTTTTTAGATTTAAGATATAAATGAGAATCTTAGACTATTTTGTTTGATTAATATAGTCTTCAACCGAAGATTCAACAACGGAAAATGGAACATTTCCGTATTGAAGTATAGCTTTGTGGAAATCTTTATCTCTATATTTATCTTTTAATTTTTCTTTTGAATGTTCTTTTAATGAAGCAAATTCTTCATATCCTACATAATATGGAGCAAAAGCAGCTGGATTAGATTGTAGTTGAAAATATTGTGATTTTGCGGATTCATCATCTAAAGTAAATCCTTCTTTATTTAAAAAGTCTTGGAATTGTTTTAATGACCATCCATAATAATGAATTCCTATATCAGCTTTTATGATTAAATTATAGCTTAGTATTTCATTTTCTTTTAATACATCTAGTATATTTTGATCTATATCTTTTAAATATTTATTTGCATAAAATTGGGAATAAACAGCATATCCCTCAGCATAGGCAAGGTTATCTGAAAAAGCTTTTTGATATAAAGAATTGATATTTTCATAAGTATATTCAAATTGATACATATGACCAGGAATACCTTCATGAGCTACCGTTTGATAAGTTGATATTTTATTAATATCACCGGTATTAGGATTTACACGTAGTTGTTTAATACTTTGATCATCTAATGCAGGAATATTAAAGTAGGCAGCGACTCCATTTGATGATGCAATTTCTTTATGAATAGAAGTAATATTATATTCTAGATTGGATACTTTAGGAAAATCATCTTGGAAGTGTTTTTGAATAAATGATAAAATTTCATCATAACTCTTAAAGTTTGTGGTTGGAATATCATTATTCATAATGGAATCAGCTATATCTGGATGAAAAATTAAAATGGAAGATAAATTTTCAATATGATTTTTGATACAGCGGTCCATCATTTTTTCTACATCTTTTACCGATTTCGTACTACCGATATTAGACTGTAGTAAGAGTTCATAGTATTCTTTTCCATATTTAAATTTTGCAAGACCTTCTTCATTATTTTTTCCTTTTTTTAATTCCTTCATTAAATCAATGATATTTTGATAAGCAGGTAAAAAAGAATCTTCAAAAGCAATTGCTAATTCTTGCTTATACATGGATTTTGTTTTTTCATCTAAATTTAATTGATCAATTGATGATTGCATACTAGATAGAACAGAACTTTTATTTCCATTTTTAATAATACTATTGCAGTGATCAATAACGGAATCAATATCAATCATCAAATAACCTTGATTTGCTTGTTCTTTTGTATAGGCAATCATGCTGTTTACATAAGGAAGAACATCTTTTACTAATGTAATTAAATCTTTTACATCTTGTTCATTACGTAAAACCCAATCTGAAAATAAAGTAGGAAGTTGATAGTGAATTCCTTTCATACTAGAAAATGCTTGGTCATAATAATCAAATTTTGGATTGGCAAGTTTTTGACTTAAGCCTTCTTGATATTCAAAGATATCATAAGTTCTTTGTTGTTCTTCGGTTAAGTGTTTGCGATTAAACTTTGAAAAATTTCCCCATGTTTTCTTCTGTTGATCATAGGATTTGTGTAGATTTTTTATATCTGGACGCTCTCCTAAAGATACTTTTACTTTTTTTGAATCAATTCCAAATTTTTCGGGGTTCTGTAATAAGATATGCATAGTTACATAATCATTTTCGATTTTACTTTTAAATTCATTTTCAATAAAAGTATCAAATTTCTGTTGTTCATCTGCATAATTTCTACTACATCCACTAAAAGATAAAGCTAAAATACCTGATAATGTCAATAACGATAATTTCTTAAAAAATTTCATATAGGACCTCCTTATATTAATATAGTATATATATAGGGATATTATAAATGAAAAAAAGAAGAAATCCATATCGAATTTCTTCTTTTTTTATTTTATTTTTGATATAAGTATCTAGCAACATGAACACCACTTGCACTTGCATGGCTTAATGAGTGAGTAACACCACTGCAATCACCAATAACAAATAGTCCTTTATGTTTTGTTTCTAAGTTTTCATCAATTTCAACTTCTAGATTATAGAATTTTACTTCAACTCCATATAGTAAAGTATCATCATTTGCTGTACCTGGAGCAACTTTGTCTAACTGATAAATCATTTCAATAATATCATCAAGTTGACGTTTTGGAATTACTAAACTTAAATCACCTGGAGTTGCACTTAATGTTGGTCGAACAAAACTTTCAGCTAATCTTCCTTCAGTAGTACGTTGTCCTCGGATTAAGTCACCAAAACGTTGAACAATAACTCCACCACCTAGCATATTTGATAAGCGGGCAATACTTTCTCCGTATTCATTACTATTTTTAAATGGTTCTGTAAAGTGATTGCTTACTAATAATGCAAAGTTTGTGTTTTCTGTATATAATTTTGGATCTTCATAACTATGTCCATTTACAGTAATAATACCATTTGTATTTTCACTAACAACAACACCTCTAGGGTTCATACAGAAAGTACGTACTTTATCTTGATATTTTTGACTACGATAAACGATTTTACTTTCATATAATTCATCTGTTAATGTTGAGAATACGCTATATGGAAGTTCTACACGAACACCGATATCTACACGATTACTTTTTGTGTGAATATTTAATGAATTACAAATATCTTGCATCCATTTACTTCCACTACGACCAGTTGAAATAATACAGTTTGTACCTTCATAAGATTGATCTTTACTCCAAATGCGGTAACCTTCTTCTATTTTTTCTACACGATCGATATGTGTATTAAAGAATATTTCTACTCCTTCTTCAACTAATTTGTTATATATATTTTGTAATACGATATAATTAATATCAGTTCCTAAGTGACGAACTTTTGCTTCTAATAAGTGCAAGTCATTTTGCATACAAACCTTTTTTAAATGAGTTTGTCCGTTGGAATATAATTTAGTATTTTGTCCACCATTTTCTAGGTTGATTTCATCTACATATTCCATTAATTCAATGGCTTTATCTCGTCCAATATGCTCGTATAATGTACCACCAAATTGATTTGTAATATTGTATTTACCATCTGAGAAAGCACCAGCACCACCAAAACCATTCATAATACTGCATGATTTGCAGTTAATGCATGATTTGATTTTAACGCCGTCAATTGGACAATGACGCTTTTCCAATGAATTTCCATATTCGAATAATCCAATGTTTAATTCAGGGTTTAACTTCTTTGCTTCATATGCTGAAAAGATACCACCTGGACCAGCACCAACAATTAATAAATCATATTTCATAATTTTCCTCCATAACTCACTATTGATTTTAGGGAATTCGCAAAATTTCCCAAAACATTTTATCATAAAATAAAAAAAAAGCTAGTATTTTTAAAAGAATAGAAAATGAAAGAATTGATAAAAAAGAATTTTTTGAAATAAATGTTTAGTTTTTTTGATTAAGAGCATACTTCAAATACGAGGTGGAGAAATGAAAAAATATTTTATAATTGGGTGTATTTGGATGATGTTTCTTATGACTTGTATACACGGTATAAGTAAATCAAATATTGAATACAAAATTATATTTGATTCAAAAACAACGGATACATATGAAATTAAAGATCAAATACAAAATGTATATGCAAAATTAGTTTCAGGAGTTCATAAAGAGTCTTATATTGTTATGGTGTTAAATAACTTAGATCTTTTTGAAATAAGAGATGATTTATCAGCTATTTGGAAAGATAATTGTGTATATATTGTGCAAGGAGACGGGAATGGAATTCAAATTGAAGGAGAACTAGTGGCAAATAGTATATGTGTTCCAGAAGTTCAACCAAGATCTTTTATAAAAGAAATTTTAGGATTATAAAAATGAGTCTATGTAAAATTAGATTCATTTTTTTATATTTATTCATAGAAAAGAAAACGATTTAATGTAAAAAATGATATAATATTATTGTTATCATTATTATATCGAGGTGAATTCTATGAAAATTGAAAAAAAAGATTTAATGTACGATTTATTATGGATTATAGTAGGAAATATTGCATTAGGAGTTGGTGTAGCATTTTTTGTATTGCCAAATAATGTGTTGACGGGGGGATTGCCTGGCGTTGCTGTTGCATTAGAGCCTATTATACATATAAAACCAGAAATTTTAATTAATGTTTTAACAGTTGTATTGTTTATTTTAGGGGCGATTATATTAGGAAAAAAATTTGCAATGAAGACCGTACTTTGTACAGTTTTATATCCATGCTTTTTATCCTTATTTTCATATATAGCATCTAATTTAATAGCTCCAGAAACATTTATAATGGATAAATATTTAGCAACAATCTATGGTGGTGCCTTAATGGGAATTGGAGTTGGATGTGTTTTTCGAACAGGAGCAAGTACTGGAGGAATGGATATTCCACCATTAATTATCAATAAATATACGCATATTCCATTGCCATCTTTAGTTATGGTTATTGATGCATTAACGGTATTACTTGGAGCTTGGACATATGGATTTCAAGCAGCTTTAACTGGAATATTATCTGTTTGGGTTAGTAGTTTTATGATTAATAAAGCAATGTTAATTGGTGGACATGATGCGAAAAATGTAATGATTATTTCGAAAAATTATAAATTATTAATGGATAAGATTCATGAAGTATTAGAAAGAGGAACAACAATTATTGAGGCAACTGGAGGATATTCAAATGAAGCTAAACCAGTTATCATGGTTGTTGTTGCTAAAAAACAATTACCAGAACTACAACATTTAATTAGTCATGTTGATCCAGAAGCATTTGTAATTGTAACAGATACAAATGAAGTACAAGGATTAGGATTTACATATGAAGAAGAATTGTAATACAGAAATTAAAATACCAAATTACAATTACCATAGTCATACAAAACGATGTGGACATGCCATTGGAGAAGATGAAGAATATGTAATTGAAGCCATCAAAAATGGATATAAATATATGGGATTTTCCGATCATGCACCTTATGCTAATGATAATTCTCCTAAAGAAAGAATGAAAAAAGAGGAATTAAAATCTTATATTCAAAGCGTAAAAGAACTTCAAAAAAAATATAAAAATGAAATTGAAATTCGAATCGGTTTAGAATGTGAATACTATGAAAAACAACTAGATGAAATTTTAGAATATCGAGAGATGTTTGATTATATTATTTTAGGACAACATGAGCCAGGATTATATGAAGTTGGATTTTATGATGCTAATACAGATGAGGATGTAATTAAATACGGCAATTTAATTCGTAAAGCTTGCGAAAAAGGAATACCAGATATCATCGCACACCCAGATTTATTTATGTTTAGTAAGCCAGTATGGACGAAGGCGTGTGAGGATGCAACGCACATGATTTGTCAATCAGCAAGTAAATATCATATCCCATTAGAAGTAAATTTAAATGGAATACGATATGGAAAACGACAAATTGGAAATGAATATCGTTATACCTATCCTTACCGTAAATTTTGGGAAATTGCCCAGACCTATCCAATTGATGTTGTGTATGGTTTAGATGCACATGATCCAAAGAAATATGAAGATAAAAAATGTTATGAAATAATTCATGATGAAGTAATTCATGATTTAGATTTACATTTTTTAAATTCATTGAAATTTGAAAAGAAAATAAAGTAAAAAAGAGTAAAAAAGCCTATATTTATAGGCTTTTTTACTATAAACTTCACAAGTAAAACGATAGTATAAATAGCGTATAAAAATGCATATGATACCGTTTACATACAAGCTGTTTAAACTGGTGTAAAAGAGCCTCGCTTGTGATAAAAATCCATTATTTCACATAAAAATTCAGCATAAATATTTTCGCCTATACATACCTATGAATTGGAAACATAGTAAAATAAGTATTTAATAAAAATTGATAAGTATAAAATTTATAAAATAGGTGAAAATAGGAATGAATCATATGTTAAAAAGCAATTAAATTAGACAAGTTATGAAAAATATGTTAGACTAGTGCATGTTTCAAGCGAAAAGGAGGAACATTAATGAAATCAAAACGAATTAAATTCGCTTTATTCATCTGTGTTTTCATTTTATATGGCTGTGTTGGTAGTAGTAAATCAATGACACTTGATATATCACATAACATGAAAAATAAACAAGTAACTGAAACTTCAATTAAGGATTTAAGTAGAAATTTTAAATTCGCAAATACAAATATTAAAACGATGACATTTATGGCCAATGATCAAAACGTTGCAAAGACTGTTAGTTCTATTTATCAAGTAAGAAATACAGATGGAGAATTAAAGAGCCAAAAAGCGATTCAAAATTATAGTGAGCAATTAAGCCATAAATTGCATCAACAACAAAGAGCAAAAGAAAGAAAAATCCAAAAAGAAAAAGAAAGAAAAGCAAGAATGACATTTACGCCATATACGACAACATATGGAGTAGATTGTTATGGATGTGAACATCAAAATGGTAGAGGACAAACATCTTTGGGAGTTGCTTTAGATGCAAATCTTGGAGTTATGATGCCTAATGGAAATTGGCAGCCAGGAATAAGATATGGAAAATATTATGTAATTGCTGCAGATCCAAGAATTCCATTATGCTCTATTATTAAATTTACAAATCATGGACTAAGCGGAAGTGGATTGCAACCAAATGAGCCATTTTATGGAATTGTTTTAGATCGTGGTGGTGCGATTCGTGGAACACATCTTGATTTATATATAGGATTTGAAAGTTCACCATCTGTACAAAAAGTTCAAAATACAACACCAACAGCTGAAATTATTCGTTTAGGGGGACAAAGTGGTCCTCGTAGCTGTTCCATATAAAAAACAAAAAAACGCACGTATTTGTGCGTTTTCTTTTGGTGATTGTGATGGAAAAATATAAAATACATACATAGCGCCATGAATAGATTTGTGGTAAACTATACAAGTAGGTGGTAGAGATGAAAATAAAAGAATTTATTGTTGTAGAAGGAAAAAATGATACCAATGTGTTACAAAGCTATTTTGAGTGTGACACTATTGAAACACATGGAACACATTTATCAAAGGATACATTGAAACAAATAGAAATTGCGGCAAATACAAGAGGTGTTATCATTTTTACTGATCCAGATTTTCCTGGAGAGAAAATACGCACAACAATTAATCAAAAAATACCAGGATGTAAAAATGCATATATTGAAAAAAACAAGGCCAAAACAAGCAAAAAAGTAGGTGTAGAACATGCTTCTAAAGAAGATCTTTTTGATGCTTTACAACATATGTTTACTTATGAAAATAATCCTAGAGAAACGCTATCTTGGCAAGAATATATTGATTTAGGTCTAAGTGGTAGAGATGATTCAAGTAGTAAAAGAGAAATCATTGCGAAACATTATTATTTAGGAAAACCAAATGCAAAAACATTATATAAACGATTAAATATGCTTCATTTAACAAAAGAAACTTTAGAAGCTATTTTAGAAGATAAGAAAGGGTAAAGATATGAAAAAACCAATTGCAACCCCATCAAGAACAAAAGAAATTTTAGATACATATGAATTATTTGCTAAAAAAAATTACGGACAAAACTTTTTAACAGAGCCAAGTGTTGTAGAAAAAATTGCACGTAATGCAATTATAAATGATCATTGTGTCGTATTTGAAATCGGACCAGGAATTGGAGCATTGACACAATATCTTTGTGAATATGCAAAAGAAGTTGTATGCTTTGAAATTGATAGTCGTTTACCAGAAGTATTAAAAGATACATTAAGTGAATATGATAATGTTACTGTTATATTACAAGATTTTTTAGAAATTGATTTAAAAGAATGGGTAAAGAAATATCAAGATCAAGGAATGGATGTAGTAATTGCGGCAAATTTGCCATACTATATTACAACACCAATTTTATTTAAAATATTTGAGTCAGAAGCAGATATTAAAGCAATCACAGTTATGATGCAAAAAGAAGTCGCTGATCGTTTTAATGCACAAGTAAATACGAAAGAATATAATGCATTAAGTATTGTGACACAATATCGTTGTGATGTACGTTCAGTTATGAAAGTACCAAAAAATGTATTTAATCCAAAACCAAATGTAGATAGTGCAGTTTTACAATTTACATTCCATAAAAAAGAAGACTCTATTAATGAACAAGTATTCTTTGAAATGGTAAAAGCATGCTTTAAACAAAGAAGAAAAACAATATTAAATAACTTTTCAGAATATTGTAATGATAAAGAAAAAGCAAAACAATATCTAATGGATGCAAAAATTGATGAAAAACGTAGAGCAGAAAGTTTAACACTAGACGAATTTAAACAACTATATGAGGTGATTAAAAATGTTAATCCAAGCGAATGCAAAAATTAATTTAGCACTTAATGTCATTGGAAAACGGGAAGACGGATATCATGAATTAGACATGATTATGATTCCTTTAGCATTTCATGATGATATTGAAATAGCATTAGCACAAGAAGATCAATTCACAACGGATGATCAAACAGTTGCGATGGATGAATCAAATACGGTTGTAAAAGCTGTAAAATTAATGAGAGATACATTTCAATTAACACAACATTTCCATATTCATCTACATAAACGTATTCCATCACAGGCAGGATTAGCAGGAGGAAGTGCAGATGCTGCAGCAGTACTAAGAGGAATTTGGAAGCTTTGTGATATTCATATCACTCTTGAAGAATTAGCACAATTAGGAAAAAAAATAGGAGCAGATATTCCTTTTTGTGTCTTGAATACATGTAGTATTGTACAAGGAATCGGAGATCATTTAATTCCGTTCTCTTTCGATTGGAAACCACATGTGTTATTAGTAAAACCAAACGTTGGTGTATCCACAAAAGAAGCGTATGAAACATTAGATTACGTATCTTGTGCACATCCAGATGTATCGTATATAAAACAATTATTAGAAACAAAACAATTTAAAAAAGTATCAGATTATATCGGAAATTCATTAGAAGATAGTGCGTTTAAATTAGCACCTGAAATTAAAGAAATTAAAGAAAATTTAAAAGAAATGGGATTTTCATGTGTGTTAATGTCAGGAAGCGGAAGTTGTGTTTTCGCAATTAGTGAAGATGAAAACTTAATAAAAAAAGCATATACGTATTATCAAAAGAATCATATGTTTGTTTGTGATACTAGTTTTTTATAGAACGTGTGTAATACATGTTCTTTTTTGTACTAAGAAGTGATAAGACAACATAGAATGATAAGGAAAAAGGAGGAATTTTAGTATGGAAGAAAATACGAATCCATTACGATTTGAAACAAATCCATATCACAATGTTGTTATAAAAGATCGCAAAGTAATGGAACTTACAGGAGTTAAACAAATTGATAGTTTTGATGCCAATGAGTTTTTATTAGATACTGCACAAGGCTGGATGCTAATACAAGGGAAAAACTTAAAATTAGGAAAGTTAGATACAGAAAGAGGAGATGTGATTATTAAAGGAACAATTGAATCTTTATCCTATGTATCAAATAAAAAGAATAGTGGGAAAGAATCGGTTATTGAAAGATTATTTAAATAATGTTATTACCTATTCAAATTCAATCAATTTTGTATAGTTTTTTAATGGGATGGGTATATGCATTAGGTTATCGTTGCATATTATATTTTATTAAGTATATAAAACGAAAATTTTTTCGTTCATGGATGGAAATTCTCTATCATATCCTATTTACTTTGGTTTTATTTTATGGGATTTATTGCATTAATGGTGGAATAACGAATGTATATTTAATCTGTATTTTTTTAATTGGAATGATTATATATTATCTTTTCTATGATTCGTTATTTTTGAATGTATTTTGTTTTATCAAGAAATTATGTAGCCCAATTTATCAAAAAATTAAACTTGTCAAAATGAAAATCCTTGTTATAATTAAGTTACCGAAAAATATAAGGAGGATTATTTATAATGGCAAAAATAGTAAAACGTAAAAAGCATCCATTTCGTAGTATTATTAGTATTGCGATTATCTTTGTATCCTGCGTATTTATATTATTAGCAGCGGAAGAATTTGTAACAACAATACGTTTGAAAAAAGAAATTTCAGATAAAGAAACGCTAATTGGTACATTAAAGGATGAAGAAAAAGAATTAAGAAAGAAAAAAGAAAATTTGGAAGATCCTGAATATGTTAAACGCTATGCTAGAGGGGAATATTTAGTAAGCAAACCTGGAGAACAAATCTTTAAATTACCTGCAAAAGGTAATTCAAATGAAGTAGATAAATAAAAACTGTAAATTGAATTACAGTTTTTTATTTATTATTTATCTTTGTGTGAATCAGAATCAATAAAAATATGTTTTCTATGATAATCTAAAAATTGAAGTCTTTCATCGGTTAAATAAGAAGATGGTAATTTATAATTTTTCTTTATGACATAAGCATCTAAATCATCATATTTTAATAATTTTTGACTTAAAATAATATAACCTCGTTGATCAAATGTAAAATATCCTTGGTCAAATAAATAATCATGATTTCTACATAATAGTAAGCCATTATTATGATCAATTGCTTCAAAAATATGTGCACAATCTCGGAAAGGCTTAATATGAGAAGCAATCAACATGTGTGGTATTTGTATACCACATAATGGACAAGCGTGCTCAAATTCATTAAACAAAGTATCTTTATAAAAGGTTTGCAATGCTTTTGTTTCATCACGATCATGAGGAATTCCTTTTCTTGGAATAATCGATAAAATAGTTGATAAATGTTTATATTTAGTCATCGGTAAATGCGTGTTTTTATAATCAATACGCATATCTTCGTGCCGTACAATTGCAGAAGTATATAGAGCTTCTAAAGTAATTGAAATTAGTAATTTTGGATTTTCAGAATATTCTACCATGATGCTATGCAATTGGTCTAATAAGACAGGACGAATACGATAAATTTCATTTTCTGTTTCAAACATTGTTGTTTGTATAAATAAATGAAATAGATTATAGTCTAATTTAGACTCCATAAAATCTTTTGTAATCCATTCGTTTTTTTTGAGTTGTTTTTTAAAAAAAGTAAAACAATTTTCATTATTAATAAAGGATTCAAATAAAGCAAGAGCTTCTAAATCTGAGTTTTGATTACATTTTGCATAAATGGTTGGAGCAGGGTTTAAGTCAATTCCATGGATGGTTTCATGAATCAGCGAGTACTCCTTTAAAAAATCTAAAATTCGACATACTTCTTGATAACTTAAAGAATAATAATCATTTGTTAGAATTTCATAAACTTGAATTTTAGCATCGTGTAAATCAATTCCTTGTAACTCAATAGAATCAAGAATATTTAATAATTTTTTTAGTAACATCTTTCTCATAATTCACCAACTTTCTATATATTATAATATGTAATATAGGTCTTTCCTATTTTTATTTTAACACTTCTTAAGTAAATATGTGTCTCTTTCTATAACAAAAAATTAAGATAAATATTAATTAATCCCAAAAACTGCGTGCATTCGACAAAACAAAACAATTACAATGTAAGCAATGAAGGAGAGTGGGAGAATGAAAGGACCAGGAATTAAAGATTATTTAAATAAAATTGATTGTTTAAAAGAAGAAGCATTGAAAGAAGGGAAAGAATATATAGAAATAAATTCAAAGAAATTACATGCGGAGGTATCTCCATATCATGCGACAATGCCAACATGTTGCCAAGCAATATATAAAAGAATGTTTGATGGGGATGAAATCTTACAAAGACCAAAAGGTAATACAGGATTTGGCTCACATTTAACAGTTCGTTTTCAATTGAATGATTTAGAAACTAGAACTAGAATGTATCCAGATAAAAAACGTGGAAGACCTGCAAAAACAGAAGAAGAAAAATTAGCAGCGAAAAAAAGTAAGATGAAAAGAAATACAGAAGATTTGTGTAATTTAATTGAAGAATGGTTATTAGAACATGGTTGGGATTATATGTTAAAAAAAGATTGTATCGAAGCATGTCATGATGAACAAAAATGGGTAATTAATGTACAAGGAATTAAAAGAGGAAGAAAACAACCATTACCTGTTAAAATTGGAGAAATTTTAAAACAGATGGAAGATACATCTATTCATTATAGTATGGCATTCAATGATTCTATTGCGTATCGTAGACAATGGAATGAAATTCCAACAGAAGTAAAAAATAAATTAAATATGAGTGTGATTTTGGCAGATAAACGAGGAAATATTATTGAATTATAAAATAAAGACTGATTTCAATATGTAGAAATCAGTCTTTTTTGTAACCAAAAGAATGCATTTATAATACGATAATGTTGAAAGGAGAATAAAGATGATTTCTTCTTTAATACTTATATTTGCATTATGCATGGACAGTTTTTTAGTTTCTTTAGCGTATGGAATAAAAAATATTCATATTCCAATGCGATCCATTTGGATAATTACAGGCGTAGAAACAGCTGTATTGGGGATTTCTTTTTATGGAGCATCAAAATTTTGTACGATTGTTAATCCAAATCTTTGTAGATACATATCTACAACTATTTTCTTGATTATAGGGATGGTAACTACTTTTCAAAATACGATTAAACAATTTATAAAAAATCATAAGAGAAGAATTAAAATCAGTTTGCATGAAATTTTAATTGTATTAGATATAATTGTTGATGAAACGAAGGCAGATATAGATCATTCAAAAGAATTATCTATGAAAGAAGCAAGTTATTTAGCATTTGCTTTATCATTTGATTCTTTAATTAGTGGTTTTGCATATGGAATACAATCTGTAGAAATAGGGACTTTGTTGTTGCTGAATTTAGGAATTGGTTTTCTTGCGATTTATACAGGTTTCTATATGGGACATTTTTATAAAAATATAAATCAAGGTAAGTTTACATGGATTAGTGGTATTTTATTTTTATTTATTGCTATAATGAAATTGTTTAAATTATAAGTAAATATTTTACAAAAACTTAGGATAATATGGAGTTTGTGAATAAAATAGTTTATAAAAAAAGAAAAAAATGGTATATTTAATAAGAAGATAGGAGGAATAATATTATGGCAAAAAGACCAGTAGTATTAGTAGTAATGGATGGCGTTGGAATTTGTGAAAACGAATTTGGAAACGCTGTTAAAAAAGCATATAAACCAACATTAGATGAATTATGGGAAACTTGTCCTCATACAGAAATCAAAGCACATGGTTTAGCAGTAGGTTTACCAAGTGATGGAGATATGGGGAATAGTGAAGTTGGACATAATGCATTAGGTTGTGGACAAATCTATTCTCAAGGAGCAAAATTAGTTAATGAAAATATCGAATCTAAAGAAATTTTCAAAACTGATACTTGGAAAGCTCTAGTAAATAACTGTAAAGAAGGAACAATGCATTTCTTAGGATTATTATCTGATGGAAACGTACACTCTCATATTAACCACTTAAAAGCTTTAATTGCACAAGCAAAAGAAGATGGTGTAAAAGAAGTACGTGTACACGCATTATTAGACGGACGTGATGTACCTGAAACAAGTGCATTAACATATGTTAGTGATATCGAAAACTTCATGGCTGATTTAAATGATGATAATTTCCATGCTTGTATCGCAAGTGGTGGTGGACGTATGACAATCACTATGGACCGTTATGAAGCAAACTGGCCAATGGTTGAACAAGGATGGCATGTTCATGTATTAGGTGAAGGTCGTCAATTTGCATCTGCAACAGAAGCAATCGAAACTTATCGTAACGAAACAGGTGTGGTAGATCAAGACTTACCAGGATTCGTTATCGCAAAAGATGGTAAACCAGTAGGTACAATCGAAGACGGTGACAGTGTTGTATTATTCAACTTTAGAGGTGACCGTGCTCAAGAAATCTGTTTAGCATTTGATGGAGATGAAAGCTTCGATAAATTTGATCGAGTAAGAATGCCAAAAGTAATGTATGCAGGTATGTTACAATATGATGCAGACTTAAATATTCCACATAACTATTTAACACAACCACCAAAAATTCAATATACATTAACTGAAGAATTATGCAAACACGGAATTCGTGAATATGCAATTTCTGAAACTCAAAAATATGGTCACGTTACATATTTCTGGAATGGAAACCGTTCAGGAAAAATTGACGAATCATTAGAAGAATACAAAGAAATCACATCTGATGTTGTACCATTTGAACAACGTCCATGGATGAAATCTGCTGAAATCACAGATGAATTATGTGCAGCAATTACTTCTGGAAAATATGATTTCTTACGTACAAACTATCCAAACGGAGATATGGTTGGACATACAGGAAACTTCGAAGCTACTGTAATCGGTGTAGAATCAGTTGATTTACAATTAGCTCGTATTAAAAAAGCAGTTGATTCAGTAAATGGTATTATGTTAGTAACTGCTGACCATGGTAATGCTGATGAAATGTACGAAAAGAAGAAAAAAGAAGATGCTCCATTAAAAGCAAAAACTTCTCATACTTTAAACAAAGTTCCATTTATCGTTTATGGTGCAGATGTTGAATTAAAACAAGATGATTCTTTAGGATTATCAAATGTTGCTGCAACAGTAGCAGATTTATTAGAAATCGCACCAAATGAACATTGGAATGAATCAATTATTAAAAAATAATTGAACCAAGATTTTCATTTTTATAAATTATTACAAATAAAATAACAGGTAATAGAATCTATATGTAAATATAACATAGTAGATATAAATTACCTGTTTTTATTTTAAAAAGATAATATAGAATGATTAATTTAGTAAATATGTTTGATTTCTTTGATTATTTAAAGTGAAAATTAATAGATTAATTAGATAAACGTTAGTCAGAAAGGTCTTAGAAATGTGAGATAGGAAGATAGTTTGATATAAGATATCAATATGATTAAGCAATAGTTGTTTTATGCAGATGTTTAAATAATGATTAAAATTTGCTTTGTTTGTATTTATTAAAAAAAGAACAATCATTTTATTAAAAAGTGTAAAATATAAAATAATTTTTGTAAATAAATCATAAAACAAAAGTACTAAAATATGTGGAGATTTAAATATAGGAACATTATAGTATTTTCTAGAATATGAATACAAAAAAGTAAAAAAAGATTTCATATTAACGTAAGCGCATACAAAGTTTTTGTAACAGGTTGACGTTGATATGTTGTAAGGTTGTATTGGTATTTAGAAAACTATAAAGTGCAGAAGGAGATGGTGTGTAAATAAAAGAAAATTTTGAATGTAGTTATTCAAAAACATGAGAATGTATTAGGAAAGAAGGGAAATTATGATTAAAAAAGTTGTTTCAATTGGATTAAGTTTTTTAATGGCGTCAGGAGTTGTGTGTAATCAACCATTTGCTGTTAAAGCTAATGAAAAAACACTTAATCAGTTAGAAGGTGTGAAATCTGTAAAAGTTGATGAAGAACAAAAAAATGTTGTTTGGGTTACTTTTACAAATGATACAAAAGGTAAATTGACATTCTTGGATAATGATATCTTTAGATATAATGTTGATCCAAGTGGAAAATTTGATGAATATGCGGAAGTATATGAAGGATTCCCAGATACTGCAAAAATTCAACAGTATCCAGATTCTTCAGAAAATTATAAACATCCAAATGCTTCTTTTAGCAAAAATGCAAAAGGTGGTTATGATATCATAGCGGGAGATGTTACCGTAAGTTTTGATAACACAGCTAAAATGAGCATCAAAGCAAAAGATAAAGTAGTAATGCAGGAAAAAGAAGCATTAGCTTTAAGCAAAGATAAAACAGTACAAACCTTAGTAAAACATAATGATACTACTATTCCAGAACAATATTTTGGTGGTGGTACACAAAATGGTAGATTTGTACATACTGGAAATATAATTAATATTTCTAATGAAAGTGATTGGGTAGATGGTGGTGTATCTTCACCAAATCCATTCTATTACACTTCAAATGGTTACGGTGTTTTAAGAAACACATATAAAAATGGTAAGTATGATTTCGGATCTGCCAAAAATGATACAGTAACTGCAACACATGAAGAAAATGAATTTGATGCATATTACTTTGTATCAGAGCAAAATGATGGAAGAGCTGTTGTACAAGATTTATTACAAGGATATTTTAAAGTAACAGGAAATCCAGTACTTCTTCCACAATATGGATTCTATTTAGGTCACTTGAATGCATTTAATCGTGATGCATGGTCTAAAGATGAAAAATTAAAAAAAGCGTGGACAATTAAAGGAACAAAACCAGCAACTTCAGAAGGAGAAACTACTTATGAAGCTGGTGGAACAGGATTTGAAATTCAAGCAAATCAAAATGCTGAAACATTAAACGGTTATGGACCAAAAGTCGCTACTGAAAATGTACCAAACGGCGTTAAATATTTACCTGAATTCTCAGCACGTCACGTAATTGATCAATATGTAGAATATGATATGCCATTTGGATATTTCTTACCAAATGACGGATATGGAGCAGGTTATGGACAAAACGGTTATAAAGTAACTGGTGGTGTCAACGAAGATGGCTCAAGTTCAGATGAACGTTTAGCAGCAGTTGCCGCTAACGTTGCAAATTTAAAAGACTTTGCAGATTATGCAGAGAAAAACGGTATAGCTACAGGATTGTGGACACAAAGTGATTTAATTCCTGATTCAAATCCAGATACACCATGGCACTTATTACGTGATTTCGAAAATGAAGTTAAAGCAGGTGTTACAACATTAAAAACAGATGTTGCTTGGGTTGGGCCAGGATATTCATTCCAATTAAGTGGTGCTAAACAGGCATATGACATCGTTACAACGATGAAATATGATGATGGTCGTAATAACACACGTCCAAATATTATTTCATTAGATGGATGGGCAGGATCTCAACGTTTTAACTCAGTATGGACTGGTGACCAATTTGGTGGTAACTGGCAATACATTAAATTCCATGTGCCAACATTCATTGGACAAGGTCTTGCAGGAAACCCTAACATCGCATGTGATATGGATGGTATTTGGGGTGGAGATCCACTAATCGCAACACGTGATTATCAATGGAAGAGTTTTGCACCACAGATGTTAGATATGGATGGATGGGGAGCATATGCTAAGAAACCTTTCACACATGGTGATCCATATACTGGTGTGAGCCGTATGTACTTAAAGATGAAAGCTATGATGATGCCATATACATATACAAATGCTTATGCAGCAGCTAACATCAATACAGGAAACAATGATACAGGTTTACCAATGGTACGTGCAATGTTCTTAGAATATCCAAATGATCCAGCAGCATATTCAAGAGATGTAGCACAGTATCAATATATGTGGGGTAAAAATATCTTAGTTGCACCTATTTATAAAGATTCAGATAAAAATGATGATAAAGATAATGATGTTCGTAATGGAATCTATTTACCTGATGAAAATCAAATTTGGGTAGATTTCTTTACAGGAGAACAATATCGTGGTGGTCAAGTTTTAAATAATTTTGATGCTCCATTATGGAAATTACCAGTATTTGTTAAAAACGGAAGTATTTTACCTTTATATGCAGAACATAACAATGTAAATAGTAAAACAGAAAAAGGTTTAGATAGAACAAAACGTTTAGTAGAATTCTGGCCAGCAGGAACAACTGATTTTACTGCAATCGAAGATGATGGTTCATACGTAGAAAATAAAGTTGATGATTCAAATGAGGAATATGGAAAAATCGACAATGTTAATTATGGTCCTCATGTATCAACAAAATATACTTCAACAGTGGATGGAACAACTGCAACATTGATAGCAAATAAAGCAACAGGAAGCTATGAAGGATATGATAAGAATAAAGATACAACATTCATTGTACATGCATCAGAAGCACCAAAAGGATTAGAAGCATACAATGGAGATGCAAAATTAAATGAAGTAAAAGCAACTAGTAAAGAAGAATTCAAAAAAGCAAAAGCAGAAGAAGGAACATTTGTAACATATTATGATGAAACTCCTGAAATTGAAACTTTTGCTTCTGCTGAAGAAAAAGAAATCGCAAAATTAGTAAAAGATGTGAAAGTAAGTGGAAAACTTTATGTTAAATTTGCAAATACTGATTCACAAGCAAATGCTCAAAAATTAGTAGTAAAAGGATTTAAAAATGAAGGAAAATTCAATAAAAATGAATTAAACAAAAACTTAAAAGCTCCTACAGGATTAAGAGTAAATGATGAATTAACAACACCAGAAAGCATTAGAATTGAATGGGATGCAAATAAAGATGCAACTTCATATGATGTATTAGCTGATGGAAAAATTGAAAATGGTAAAGTTGTTAAAGGATTAATCAATTCTGTAACAGGTGGAGTTACATCTTATGAAGATGATAATTTACCATATGAATCAAGTCATACATATTATGTACGTAGCGTAAATGCAGATGGATATTCAGCATGGAGTGAAGTATTGAATGCTAAAACTAAAACAGATCCATTCTTAAATACACCAGATCCAGTAAAAGTTGATTGGAATGGAGATGTGATTGAAGAAAAAGGTCCTGAATTAGCATTTGATAAAATATTCCAACAAAATGGATTCCGTTCTACAAATTCAGGAATGAATTATAAACTTACTGTAGATTATGGAAAAGCATATTTATTCGATAAGATTGAATATTATCCACCTCTTGCAGCAGCTCATGGTACTATTGAAGATATGATGGTAGAAACAAGTTTAGATGGAGTACATTGGATTCAACACGGAGATTCAACTGATGCTTCAGGAAATAAATTCTTTGATTGGGAAGTTAATGATAAAGTCAAAGTTATGGATTTAAGTGATCCTGCAATAAATAGTAAAACTATTGGTGCGCGTTATATTCGATTTACAGCATTAAAATCAAGATCTGGATGGTTCGCTGTAAGTGAATTAAAACCATATGTAGTAAGTGGTAAAGAAACTGCAGGTAGCGTATATAAACCATTCAAAGTTGGAAATATCTTGACTAAAGGAGAAGATAAACCAACACTTGATACATTTGCACAAATGTACCAAAAAGAGTCTTCAGCTCATAAGTCTTATAAGAGTCCACAATGGGTTGGAGAAATCCAAAAACTTTATGGAGATATCAACAACAACGGTATTTCAGATGTTTATGACTATGCATTTACAGCATTTGATGTAGATGGTGGAACAAAACAAACTGGTGAAGTTGAAGGTCATGCAATATTAGTACCATCTGCAAAAGAAATTAAAGCAGGAGAGACATTTACAATTGATGTTAACGCAGAAAATATCAAAAACTTAAATGCTTATGGAAGTATTATTAATTACAATCCTAAAAAAGTTAAATATGTAAAAGTAGATTATACTGGAACAGATGAAATGTATACACAAGGTATGACAGGAAACATTGTCAATGAAGATGGAACTGCATATATCAACCATAATGCAATTAATATGGGAGATAAACCATTAGTAAACGGAACAAAAGTATTATCAACAATTACATTACAGGCATTAGAAGACATTACATTAAATGATGTTATAGATGAAAAAGATCCAAATTTTGTTATGGATTTATCAACAGTAACAATCATGGGACCAGATTTCAGCTTCATTAACTGTAAACAAGGCAATAAAAAGAATATTAAATATGGTTACAATGATTTCAACATTACATTAACAAATGAATTCTTACCAAAAGATGACGGTACAAATGTTAATAAATTAATCCAAGATGGAAGCCAAGAAAAATACGAAACATTATTTAATGGTAAAGGAGGAAGAGAATTTGAATTATTATATAGTACAAATCCACTTCCTGAATATGTAACACTTCCTCTTACTATGCATTTAAATTTAAAAGAAAACAATTTTGTTGATACAGTCGTAGTTAAAAATGCAAATAAGGCTAATGGTTATTTGACAAGTGCTAAAGCACAATTAGTATTTGCAGATGGAACTAAGAGCGATGAAGTTGTAATTGATCAAGAAAATGAAGAATATGTATTCAATTTTAAAACGAATAAAAAAGTAGATCAAATTGATATTACTTTCTTAAAAGCAATTGATAATAGTGGAGCAGAAGTAAAAAATATGCTTACATTATCAGAAATTGAAATTAGTGGACATAAACAAGATGTTGCCAATAAAGATGCATTAACTGCACAAATTAAAGATGCAGAAAATGTGTTGAAAGATGCAGATCAATATACTTCAGAAACTGTAAAAGCATTAACAAATGCATTAAAAGATGCGAAAACATTATTAGCTAAAGAAGATGCAACACAAGAAGAAGTTGATGCAATGGTAACAACATTAAAAGAAGCTATTCAAAATCTTGAAAAAGCAGATCAAGAAAAACCAGTTGTAAATAAAGATGCATTAAAAGAAGAAGTTGCTAAAAAACCAGCTTATTCACAAAATAAATATACAAAAGAATCTTGGAATGCATATCAAGTCGCACTTAAAAATGCACAAGCAGTATTAAAAAATGAGAATGCAACACAAGAAGATGTAGATAAAGCATTAAAACAATTACAAGCTGCATACAAAGGTTTAGTGTTAATTGAAAAACCAGAAGACTCTTCAAAACCAGTTACACCACAAAAACCTAATAAACCAGAAGAACAATCAAATGGAAATCAAGGAAATGTAGATACAGGCGCAACAACAAATACTGCGTTATTATGGACACTTGTATTAGGAGCAGGAGTAGCTGTAGTTATGTTGACAAATAAAAAACGCAAAGCTACAAAATAAGTAATTGTAAAAAATCATTTAAAAAGAGACTTGTAAATTTTGTCTCATACTTGATAACTAGTAAAAAAATTAATAGTATGAGAAATTAAGTTGATTGAAAACATAGATTTTTAATGCGTAACAGATATTATATCTGTTACGCATTTTTTACGTTATTAAGATATATTTTACATTCTCGAAATGTCAAATGATTCTTGTTGGCTTTCAATGATTTGGGAAAGTCGCTCATTTTTGTTTCGTTCTTTACAGGGGGCTTAGTTTTTTTAAAACGTATTCTCTGTTTTTAATCCTTTTATATATTTAATAGATTCTTTTTATGACAAAAAATACCGACCTACTGGAAGGTCGGTTCAATTTTTTATATTGTTAATAAATTTTATTTATTCTTTTTCTTTAAGTATGATAAATTATTGGAACGAGGAATTCTACGTAGTTTCATTAAATTCTGCGCTAAAGTTTTTTCATAGGATGAATTTAGATTTGGTTCATAGAAATGTTTATCCTTTAAATGATTTGGTAAATATTGGATTTGATTCCATAAGTCTGGACGATTATAGTCGTATTTATCCTCATCTTTCATATGAATAGGAGTTAAACGTAAATATTCTGGGACTTTATATGGAGTATGACGAATGGATTCCATAGCTGCATCAATGGCATGTTCTGCACTTTTAGATTTTGGTGATAAACATAAGTCAATGACAGCTTCTGCTAAAGGAATTCTTCCTTCTGGAAAACCAACTCGTTTTGCAGCATCCACAGCATTTACACAACGAGCTGCTGCTGCAGGATTTCCAAGTCCAATATCTTCATAAGCAGTAACAAGTAATCTTCTTTCAATACTGTCTAAATCATTTGCTTCAATCATGATTCCTAGATAGTAAAGTGCTGCATCAACATCACTTCCTCGAATTGATTTTTGAAATGCACTTAAAACATCGTAATATCCATCGCCATCTGCATCCATGCTCATATTTGGAATGGATGAAAATTGATTTACAATTTCTTTACTTATATGTCCTTCACAAGCAATAGCACATATTTCTAATATGTTTAGAGCATATCGAATATCCCCATTACTATGTCGGGAGATAATATATAACGCTTCATTATCGATTGTTATGTTATTGTTAAATCCTTTTGAAGATTGAAGTGCGTTGATCAATGCTTGTTCTATGTCTTCTATGGATAATTGTTTTACTTCAAACAGATGACAACGAGAACGTATGGCAGGATTAATGGCATGTAATGGATTGCTTGTAGTAGCTCCAATTAAAGTAATGTTTCCATTTTCGACATGTGGTAATAATAAATCTTGTTTATCTTTGTTTAAACGATGAACCTCATCAATAATCAAAATTAAACCCGGATAAAGTTTTGCCTCAGTAAAAATTTGTTCTAGTTCTTTTTTATTTCCTGTAACTGCATTAAATAAGCGGTATGGCATATTAAGTTCGTTTGCTAAAACAGTTGCTAAGGTAGTTTTTCCTGTGCCTGGAGGTCCAAATAAAATCATAGAAAATATACGACCTGCTTCGACACATTTTCGTAAAACTTGGCCTTCTCCAATTAAGTGTTTTTGACCAATGATTTCAGATAAAGTTTGTGGACGCATACGAAATGCTAGAGGTTCTTGCATAAAATCACTTCACTTTCTAGATTAGTAAATATAATTATATCATATAGTATAGTTATTATAACTTTATAATTCGTATAATTTTAGATTCTTGTAAACTCTTTTTGCAAGGTAATTTACATTGTTCTTTTATTTGTAATTTTATTTTATTTAGAGTATTCTTTAGGTAATAAGAAAGGGTGATTATAATGTTTCGAATTGGACAATCAACCGATATTCATCAATTAGTTGAAAATCGAAAATTAATACTAGGTGGAGTAGAAATTCCACATGAAAAGGGATTATTGGGACACTCTGATGCAGATGCTTTATTACATGCGATTGCAGAAAGTATATTAGGAGCACTAGCATTAGGGGATTTAGGAAAACATTTTCCAGATACTTCGGATGAATTTAAGGATATGAATTCTTTATGGATGTTAAAAGAAGTATATAAAATGATGGATCAACATGGATATAAAATTCAAAATCTAGATGCATTAATTATGATTGAACGTCCTAAAATGGCTCCACATATTATGAAAATGAGAGAAAATGTAGCCAATGCACTACAGTGTGATATTACGCAAGTAAGTATTAAGGCTACTAGAGGAGAAAAATTAGGATTTGTAGGAAAAGAAGAAGGGGTACAAGCGCAATGCATAGTGCTTTTAATTAAAAAATAAGAATTATTCTTAATTTCTGTTGACAATTCCAATAATAAGATATATACTAAGAATGGTTCTTAAGAAAGGAGCTGGATACATGAAATATAAATCATCAAAACAAAGAGATATGATTATGAATTATTTAAGACAAATACATGGACATGTATCAGCAGAAGAAATATATAAGAACATGAATGAAGATGGACAAAAGATTAGTTTAGCAACTGTATATAGAAATTTAAATATACTTTGCGAAATGAACGAAATCAAAAAAATTGCCCATCCTGTAGACGGCTATCAATATGATAAGACAAGTCGTCCTCATTATCATCTGCATTGTGTAAAGTGTGATCGAATTGTAGATTTAGAGATTCCTTATACAGAGGAGTGGAATCAATTGCTAGAATATAATGGTAATGTTAAAGTGATTACACATAATATAATGGCAGAAGGTATTTGTAAAGATTGTTTGAAAAAAGAAAAATAAAATGGAGGAAAATAACATGGAATTAAAAGGATCAAAAACTGAACAAAATTTAATGGCAGCATTTGCTGGAGAAAGTCAAGCACGTAATAAATATACATATTTTGCTGAAATGGCACGTCAAGAAGGTATGGAACAAATCGCTGATATTTTTGAAGAAACAGCTCGTAACGAACAAGAACATGCAAAATTATGGTTCAAAGCATTAAACGGAGATAAAATTCCAACAACTGTAGAAAACTTAGCAGCAGCAGCTGAAGGAGAAAACTACGAATGGACTGATATGTACAAAGGATTCGCAGAAACTGCAAAAGAAGAAGGATTCCAAAAAATTGCATTCCAAATGGAACAAGTTGCAAAAATTGAAAAACACCATGAAGAAAGATATTTAAAATTATTAGAAAATGTTAAAAATGGTAAAGTTTTCGAAAAAGAAGAACCAACAGTATGGGTATGCGATATTTGTGGATACCGTTATGAAGGTGTAGCTGCACCTAAAGCATGTCCAGTATGTGGATATTCTGGAGCTCACTTTGCTGAAGAAGCTAAAAACTTTTAATTATAATTAAGCTATATAATATGAAAGGATACGTATTCATTGAATATGTATCCTTTTTTGCATAAAAAAAGAGTTGGTGCTATCTATTCTAACTTGGGGGAAGAATCATTAATTTACTATATGGGTGGGGGAAGAAGTAAATTAATGCGATAGCATCAACATGTATAATATAACGTATTTGATGATATAAATCAATAAGTTTTCATAGATTTCAATATAAGAAATAGGATATAATTATTTATAGTTAATTTTCGTATTTAAATGAAATAAGTAATAAATCGACTTGTATTTACAAGAGAAATTAGTATAATAAAGAAATCATCAAAGGATGTGAGTGTAGGATGGATGAAGAATTATTTTTTGATTTATCACTGTTATCTTATTTTAATTGTTATCGTGTAGGTAGTAGTGTTCATGAGTTTATTAATGATATTTTAAATGATGAAAAATTGTATCATAATTATGAATCCTTGGATTATTTTTTAATGAATTTAGAATTAGTAAAGACAATGAATCAAGAAAAATATAAAGATATTTATATACGTGACTATGTTGATGATAATGTAGAAAGTGGTGTTGTTTACTATGTATTTGAAACGAAGGAACAATTAATTTTTGCTTTTCGTGGAAGCGAGCCACTAGATGATATTGATCATACTACAGCATGGCAAGATTGGTCAGATAATTTTCGAATGTTTTTACCCGAACCGACATATCAACAAATCTACACATTGCATCTAGTACAATCGATGAACATCGATAAACCATTTTCTATGACGGGACATTCAAAAGGAGGAAATCTTGCATTGTATTGTGCTTTAACAATGCGTCAAGATTTATTAGATCAACTTCAACAAGTTGTAGCTTTTAATGCACCGGGAATAACAAAGGAAATCTTTGACTTATATAAAGAGAGAAGAGAAACTTTAGAATTTCAAAACAAATTATTAATCTTTGAAAATGAAAATGATTGTGTATCTTCCTTTTTTGAACATATAAAAGAACCGATTTATATTCAATCATCTTTAAGTTGTAATAATTTAGAGCAGTTATATCATAATCATAATTTATATGGAATGAAAGATTTTCGCAATCATGCCTATGTTACTGTAGAAAAGAAGACTGCAGTCCCGATGGCAGTTTATTATTTTGTTAATAACTTTTTTGTGAATTTAAAATCTACTCATCTACAAAATTTAGTTAAAAGAATGGATGATTACTTTGATAGTGGATTATCTATGTTTGAATTATATCGTGTATTTATTTACCATATTAGTAAATATACAAATTTATTTGAAGATATTGATTATGAAGAAATTAAAACCATTACTTTTCAAGATTTAATGGAAAGAAGAAAGTCTAAAATTATATTGGATAAAGTTAAACAAATACAACCTAAAGATGCAATTAAAAAGGCTGTTGATCGTGTGGTAAATAATCATGGAAATGATCTTAATATTCATGAAATCACACAGGCATTTATTAATAACTACGAGTTATTAGTAAATAAAACATCACAAAACATTCAAGAATTAATCGCCCAAAATAATGAAATGATTCGTCATGCGATTGAAGAAATTCGTCAACGCAAAAAAGGGGAAAATGAAACTGAACAAGCGGATAGCTTGAAATGATTATGAAATTATAGTATTCTAATAATGGAATATAGAGAAAGAAGGAATTTTATGCCTTTAAAGCATGCAATTTTAGGATTATTAAATTATGCAGATATGACAGGATACGATATTGATCGTTATTTTAAGTCAAGTATTGCATTTTTTTGGCATGTACAGACATCACAAGTATATAAAGAATTAAATACATTAACAGCTAAAAATTGGCTAGAATCTGATATTGTATATCAAAGTGATAAACCAAATAAAAAAGTATTTCATATTACCGAAGAAGGTAAAATTGAACTGCATCGTTGGTTAGAAGATGCAGATTTAACGGAAATTATGAAATACAAAAATCCGTTGTTAGTAAAAATATTCTTTTCTAGTGAAGTCAGTGTAGACCAAACGATGCGATTACTTAATAAGTACATTGAAGAGTGTACACAAATTATTGAAAAGATGAATGTAGATTTAAATAAAATACCAGATTTTGAAGCAAAAATTCATAAAGAAGATGAGTCGTTTTATTGGAGTATGACAATGACGTATGGATTTATGTATTATCAAAATGAAATCAAATGGGCAAACTGGTGTATTGATAAGTTAAAAGATAAGATTGAATAATTACTAATTTACCAATTTTTGACACCTTTATAAATAGTGATATAATACTCTATAAAAGAGGAGTAAGGGGTGTTAATGATGGAACATAATAAATGGACAAAACAGCAATATATCGATGTACTTCAAGAAAAAAAGGTAGAAGCACACAATAAACAATGGTTATATATCGAAGTAAATGCGAAGGAATTACTAGAAGAGTATGAACCAGGTGTACGCAATACCAATACATGCTGTAAAGCTATGTTAGATAGTATGTTAGAAGGGGATCGATTTATTGTAGAACCTAAAAACAGAAGTAAATGTGCAGGGACATTAACAATTCGCTACTATGTAGATAATTTAAGTCCAGAACGTCGCAAATATTCTGAAGTAAAATAAAGATAGTAGGAGGAAAACATGGAAAAAATAACAAGCTTTTGCATTGATCACGATATTTTAGGAAAAGGTATGTATATCTCTCGAATTGATTCTGATATTATAACTTATGATTTACGCATGGTGATTCCTAATTGTGGAACATATTTGGATAATGATGGATTACATACATTTGAACACTTGTTTGCTACTTATGTTCGTAATACGAAATATAGTGATGATATAGTTTATGCAGGTCCAATGGGATGCCGTACAGGTTTTTATTTTTTAGTAAGAGACCATATGTCAAAAAAAGAAGCAATTACACTTGTTCAAGATACCATGAAATTTATCAGTGAATTTGAAGGGGAAATTCCAGGAGCACAAGAATCAAAAGAATGTGGAAATTATTTGGATCATGACTTGTCAAAAGCAAAAGCATATGCAAAAGATTATTTAGAAGTTATTAAAGATTGGACAGAAGAACAATTAGCATATCCGCAAAGATAAAGAAAAACCAATTGAATATTCAGTTGGTTTTTTATTTGTCTGCATCAAAGCGAATCTTAGCATCTTTTCTTAACTCTTCATATACTTCCATGACTGATTGTGAATAATCGAGTTTCTTATAACAAGATTCAAAATCTTTTTGATCAAAAATAGCTCTAAATTCTTTTAATTCATAATATAAAGCAATTTCATTTTGTTTGATAGTCATATCTTCTTCTTTTCCATCAAAATAGAATTTCAGAGTGGAGCAATGACTAGTTTCAGAATCTACAACTGCATATCCTTTTTCTCCTTGAATTTGGGCAATACAATGACTTTTGGTATCTTTACAACCTATGCATACTGCTTGAAATCCATTATAGTTTAAAATAGCAACACCACTTGTATCAATTCCGCGTTGAATATTTGGATAATAATGGACATCTTTTGGTTTACCAAATAGTCCTATTACAAAATGCAAATTATAAATATTAATATCCGCTAGAGCACCTCCAGAAAATGCAGGATTAAATACATTTGGGGTTTCACCAGCTAAAAATTTATCATAGCGACTTGAATATTGGGAAAAGTTACATTGAATCATACGTAGATTCCCTAGACGATGTAAATTTTCTTTTAGTCGTAGATAGTTTGGCATGTGAGAAGTTACGATTGCTTCAAATAAAAATAAATGATGTTCTTTTGCATAATTTGATAATGTTAAAAATTCTTCTGTTGTTGAAGTAAATGGTTTTTCACAAATCACATGTTTATGATGTTTTAATACTTGATAAGCATATGTAAAGTGTAAACTATTTGGAGATGCAATATAAATAAAATCGATATCTTCTCTAAGTAGCATTTCTTCTAAGTTTTCATAAATATCCGAAATGTTATATTTTTTTGCGAGAGGTTCTGCATGACTTTTATTTCTAGTATACATTGCAACACATTGCATATTTTCATGTTGTGAAACAGCATTTAAAAACCAGTCTACGATAAAACCTGTTCCAATTGTAGCGATTTTCATAAAATCATCTCCTTGTGTGTTATACTTTAAATATAGCATAGATTATTGCATTTTAAAATTGTTTTAGATTTGAATAAAAGGAGAAAGGGACTATGAAAATATTTAAAATAATAAGTTTATGTTTAATTATTAGTATGTTGATGTTTGTTCCTGTTTGTGCAAGAGCAGGAGGTGGAGGCTCTGGTGGGGGTTCTAGTGGAGGTGGATTTAGTTCACATTCTTCTTCACATACCAATTCTTCTAGTTCAAGAGGGAGTAGATTGTTTCAAATAGGTATATTTGCATTAATTTCAAGTGGAGCGTATGTTGGATTTCGTATAAAAGTATGTAAGAAAAAAAATGCAAGTATGAAGATATTAAAACAAATCGATGATAGCGATTCAATATGGGATAAAAAACAATTATTTACAAGAGTATCGGATGTATATTATACGGTTCAACAAGCTTGGATGCAAAAAGATTTAGATACTCTAAAAGATTATTTAAGTGATTCTTTGTATGAAAATTGGAAAACAAAAATTGAATGGATGGATCTTCGAAATGAAAAAAATATATTAGATCGAGTAAAATTAAAAAAAGCAGATATTGTAAGTGTATATGATGCGAAAAATGATGATCATGATATGATATGGGTTTGTATAGAAGGTTCTATGATTGATTATACCTTGAAATTAGATACAAATGAAATTAAACAAGGAAGTAAAAAAAATCAAACATTTATTGAATATTGGAAATTTATTCGTAAAGAAAATAAGTTTTATCTAGATGAGGTAAGACAAAAAGATGAAATGGATATCGATAATTTTATTAATTTAAGCGAGGAAATTGATAATGAAAACGTTGGAAGTAGTTTGTGGAATATTAAAAAATAAGGATGGATATTTAATTGCGAAAAGAGGAAATGGAGTTCATGAAAATATATGGGAATTTCCTGGTGGAAAAGTGGAATGTAATGAAACTAGGGAAGATGCAATTGTTCGTGAATTAAAAGAGGAATTAAATTTAAATTGTGAAGTAATGGAGTATTTAACAAGTGTAAATGATCAACGAGAAGATGTGTTGATTCATGTACATGCATATTTATGTGAAGAAGTTAGTGGAACATTAAATCTACAAGTACATTCAAACGCAAAAAGAGTATCAATTAATGATTTGTATACGTATGAATTTGAACCTTCTGATATTGCGATTTTAAATGCTTTAAAACAGCATGAATTAGAAAATAAAAAATAAGATAATAGAGATATGTAAAACTTAATTTTTATAATGAATTCACTATTTTTATATGATACAATATAAAAAGACAATAGAATAGGGGATGAATCGAATGCAACATTCAGATATGGATCTTTTAGAATTAATTTCTTCGGTAGGACAGGCAAGAAGCTTTTATATAGAAGCGATTCAGGAAGCAAAGAGTAAAAATTATGAAAAATGCAACGAATTAGTACGAAAAGGGAATGAAATGTATGCAAAAGGGCATCGTATTCATCAATATATGGTGCAAGAAGAAGCAGGAGGAAATAGTATTCCGGTAAGTATTCTTTTAACACATGCACAAGATCAATTAATGAGTGCAGAGAGCTTTAAAATACTTTGTGATGAGTTTATTGATTTATACAGAAGAATGGATGAAATTGAATCAAGAGGGTAAGACAAAACGTCTTACTTTTTTTATATAGGTAAGATAAAATTGGAAATGAAATACATAGAATTAATGTTAAGTATTAAAATAAATTGTGCTATAATTATTGCCTAGGGATAGAAAAATATAAAACGTAAAAGTTTTATTCTTTAATATATGAAAGGTAGAGGTTAATTATGATTTGCTTTATAAAGAATCTGCCTAAGCATTGTAAAAGTGCAGCTAAAAACTTAACTAGATATTTAGCAATGAGTGTATCATGTTCGTCTGCGGTAATGATTACGTTATTGCTGATGGGTACTTCTATGGTGTTAGCGGCGAATATAAATTCATTTGCGGTTAATGTTGAAAATCATTTGATGATTCACGCATCGATTGATTCTATTGCAACACCTAAAATGATTAAAGAAATAAAAAAAGATATTGAAAAACAAACAAAAGTTAAAAGTGTTGAATATTCAAGTAAGGATGATGAATTAAATATATTGATTAAGGAAAGTGGATCAGTATTTGAAAGATATAGGGAGCACAATCCAATGTCAAATGTATTTATTGTAGAAGTAAAGCAAGCAAAAGATATTCCTGCCATAACAAAGTATCTTAACAACTTAAAAGGAATTGAAAAAGCTCAATATGGTGGGCAAGGCATTAAAGATATGATTCAATTATTCGAAGTAATTCGAAAAGGAATTGGAATATTTGTTTTAATTCTAGGAGTGTTATCTGTATTCTTAATTGTAAATACAATTAAATTAACAATCCAAATGAGAAAACAAGAAATTGTAATTATGCGAAATGTAGGTGCAACAAATTCGTTTATTAAAACTCCTTTTATGTTTGAAGGAATGTTAATTGGAATGCTTGCATCCATCGTTCCAATTCTTGTCATAATATTTGGTTATACATATCTATATCAATATATGGATGGTAAATTTTTTAGTAGCATGTTTGCTATGGTATATCCAAATGAATTAGTTTATCGAATTAGTGGAATTTTATTTTTAAGTGGAATGCTTGTTGGAATCGTAAGCAGTTTTTTAGCTGCTACGAAATATTTGAGGTGGCGTCGATGAAAGTAAAGAAAATAGTAGTTGGTGTATGTGCATTGGCAATGAGTGTTGTTGCTTTTCAAAGTGATGCTCAACAAATATCAGCAAATGGATTTGAAGATGTTGATTATTGGTTAAAAAAATGTAGCGTTGCACAAAACAATGCAGCTGAAGCAGAACGTTGTAGACAATTTAAATCGTACTATGCATCTTTGACTGATCAAAAAGAAGATGAAATGAATAATTTAAAAGCACAAGTATCTAAAATTAAAAATGATGTAAATCAAATTGAAAAAGGTGTAAAAGATATACAATTAGTCATTGATGATTTGCAGTCTAAAATTGATATACAACAAAAAAATATTAATATGATTAAAGGTGAAATTAATCAGTTGGATACAAAAATAAAACAAATAAAAAAAGATATTAATTTACGTGATCAAATTGTAAAAAAACGAATGATGGATGAACAGGTCAATATGGGGACAAATCTTCAACTAGAGTTGATTATGGGTTCTAACGATTTGATTGATATGATTCGAAAGATAGAAGGATTACAAAAGATTACAGAAAGTGATCAAAAAGACATAAAAAAACTATTAAGTGATAAAAAGAAATTGAATTTACAAAAAGGTGAACAAAAACGTTTGATTGAGGATGCGAAGGTAAAACAAGCTGAAATTAAAAAGAAAAAAGAATCAGCAGAAAATATGAAAAAAGAAAAAGAACGTTTAGTGGAATCTTATCGTTTAAAAGAAGCAAGTTTAAATGAAAAAATGCGTTCGGTAAAAGTAGATATTTCAACTATTCAAAATAATATGATTAATATTAACACTTCTGTTATGGAAGAAATTCAAAATGAACATTTTCATAGTACAGGGTTATTAAGACCAGTTCGCACAGGTATGCGAAGTGCAGGAACTTGGCACTACGATGGTGGTGGAGTGCATTTAGGATTGGATTATACAGCACCGATTGGAACACCGGTTGTTGCACCAGCAGATGGAATTGTTTTATATGCTTCAAATCCAGTCGTATCAAATAATGGATTTTTAGGAAATTGGGTTGGTTATCCAATTGGTGCAGGAAATAGTATTCATTATTTAACGCAAGTAAAGGGAACTACATATGCAATTAGTATGTTCCACTTAGCTCAAGAAGGATTCATCGCAACACCAGGAGCAAAATTCAAACAAAATAATATTATTGCTAGAACTGGAAATAGTGGAAATACAAGTGGTCCACACTGCCATATGGAAGTAGTTAATTTAGGACATATGAGTATGAAAGAAGCTATACAAAGATTTGAAGCAACTGCAGATTTTT
>RCNI01000169.1_pt1 | contig 42879 bp, 44 predicted proteins | sample 2041151 | NCBI WGS metagenome assembly RCNI01 (sample SAMN09708214, study PRJNA481090) | feces metagenome | isolation source: feces | place: Antarctica: Albino Rookery
ACAGAGGAAAGTGTATTGCTTGAGATATATAATGCAAGCAGTTTCCAAAACTCCAACGGAACAGCACCATCAAAATAACCATTTACCATACCTGAGGAAAACAGAGGGGACTTCTGAGCACTCCATACCATCCGGTTACATTTGATATCCATCATTTCAGGGGAAAGTATACTCTCTTGACTTGGTCGGTACATCAAATGTACCGGCTTTTTTGTTGCCTTTTTTCAGCCGGTGACAACGGAATGACCGTCCGCCGGGGATATGATTTTGCGAAGAATGCTGCTATCGCTGACAGCAAGAGCGAGACAACGCCGCTTGAATGGGGGCAGGAACGACTGCGGGTAAACTGGCTTCTGGAAATCTAATTCTGAGGAAAGGAGATTTTTGTAATGCCCAGATTATCAAAACGCTTGCGGCAGGAATGGGCGTTCTTCCTGCACCCTGAAACAGGTCGCCGTACTTATAACGAGCTGTGTCGTAAAACGGTGCAATCGTTAGGAGTGACCTCCTAAAACCTCCCCAAGAAAGCCTGTTTCATCCTATAAAAAAGATACGGTACAGCCGTACAGCCCAAAACGGAACTGTACCGTATTTTTAAGAAACCTCCTTATGAGGCGTACCCTTTTGCCCTCGACGGTTTCTTTTATTTGAAATCATAAAGCCATGTGCCGCATTCTTCGTGAGCGAAAACTTCGCTGAAGTTATCCTCCTTAAAAACCTTGAGCATTTCTGCCATGGAATCCGCAAGGGGGAGAGCGGAGAGTTCCTCTTTTCTCGCCCAAAAAACTTCGCCCTCATCGGAAGAACGGAGCGTTCCTTTGTATGCGGTTGCTTTATAAAGAAGCACAATGTAGCGGATGTCTTTCTCTATATACCAATCCTTAATACCACAAAGCGTGGGGTTCGTAATTGTCAGCCCGGTTTCCTCAAAGACTTCACGAATCACCGCATCGGTAAATGGTTCACCCTTTTCAACATGACCACCGGGAAAGGACATCCCGTGCCAACCATCCACTCTGTTTTGCACAACCACTTTGTCTCCGTCTTCAATCATGCACATATTGGTTAAAATAACTTGTTCTGTTCGTCGCATGGAAAATCCTCACTTATCAAAATACTGTAATGATTATATCAACAGGAGAGAAATTTTGCAAGAAAGCCCCACCTGTGCCGCAAATAGCCTTGCTTTTCACGATTTCGTCATTTTAACAATTTTTTGCATAGGTTTTGACAAGATTTTCTGTATTGACCTTTTTGGATTATAGGCATATAATTAACATTGTTAATTTATTGGGGGGAGATTAAGATGGCAGAAAGGGATTGGCAACAGATGTTAGCATATCAGCAGGAATTACATCTTTTTTCAAGAGCGTTGCTCGCGCAAGGGCAAAAACGGACGCTGACCGCCAGTGAACTGGAGCTCTTATCTCGAATCTATTTAGAAACCGAAGAAAGCACACCGCTGGTGCTCAGCCGACAAAGTGGCATGAAAAAAGAAGCGGTCAGCCGTTCTTTAAAACAGCTTTTTGAAAAGGGCTATATCGAAAAAGATAAGCGTCCGCAGGATGAACGCAGTTATGTGCTTTCGTTAACCGAGAGCGGAAAAGCGGCGCTTCGTGAAAATTACGCGCCGATTTTGCAGCCGCTCTATGATTTACAGCGCGCCATGGACGACGATTTTGACAAGCTGTTCGGTTTAATCCAAAAAGCCAATCAGGAAATGAAAATAATGCGTAAATAAATAGTTAGTGAAAGGTTATGGAGGTTTTTTCGTGCGATTTTATGATGCAATACAATTAGATCCCTCGTGCTTAAAGCCGCAAATCCGTGCGGCAGAGGATAAAAAAGAAAAGGCAAGACTGTGGCTGGCGATTGCCACACGTTCTTTCTTAATCGTAGTGTTTGCCGTTATGATGATTGCGCCGGTATCGCCGCTCTTTGGCGCGGAAAACAGCCCGATGGCTGTCGCGATGTTCTGTATTTTCTTGGGACTTCGCTTTGTAGATTTCGGCTATCGTATGCAGGATTCTCTTGTGAATTTGGCGATTGTATTTTTACTCTTGTGCTTTGCGCCGTCTGCGGCGGCCCAAGTCAATGTGGTTTTTGCAGCTCTAATTCATGTCTCTGCCTTTTTCATCATTCTGTTTATGACAAGTGACAGCCCCGAAATGGGCAATGCAGGCGTTTACACGTTCGCCTATATCTATCTTTCGGGCAATCCCGTATGGGGAATGCTCCTTTGGAAGCGTGCGCTCTTTACTTCTATTGCCTATATTTGCTGTGCTTTGCTCCTCTTTGCAAAGCATCGCAATAAAAATAAAGAGGTCCGCTTCTGGGATATGGTGAAAAATATCAGCCTTAAAAATAAAAAGACCCAGTGGCATTTACAGCTGGCACTGGGTGTGGGTCTGATTTTGGCACTGGGCGGCTTCTTCCAGTTCAAGCGCATGATGTGGGCGGCATTCGCCTGCGGCTCGATTCTGGGTTGCTACGGCGCAACAGCACCCGACGCAATGAACCGCTCCGTACAACGTATGGTCGGTTGCGTGGGCGGCTCTTTGGTGTTCTTTGTTCTTTATCCGCTCCTTCCGGAATCCCTGCAATTCCTTGTTGGACCGCTCGGTGGCTTCTGCATGGGCTTCTGCACGGATTACCGCTTCAAAACGGCATGCAACTGCTTGGGTGCTATTTTCATGGCAACGAGCTTGTACGGCGTACAGGAATCGGTCTTTTTGCGTGTGGTTCAGAACTTCGCCGGTGTGATTTTCGGCTTCCTGTTCTTGGTGATTTACCAAAAAGTCATGCAAAAGTGCTTGGATTCCGAAAACGAAGAAAATGTAGAAATCGCTACAGCATAATAAAATAATAAAGAAAAACAGCAGGCTTTTCTCTTGGGAGGAGCCTGCTGTTTTTCTACCCCTTCGTCGCCTTCAAGAAAGGCTGTTGACAAAAAATATGTGAAGTGCTATATTGGCTTTAAAGAAAGCCTTTGTCTCTGATTAGAAGCATAAATCCCAAACCGACCGTGTACGTTTTATGGATTTTAGGAAAGAAAGGGTGAGCTTTCTATGACCTATAAGAAATTTCGCATGATTTCCATTTGCAGCTATATAGTCGTTGTGATTCTTTCTGAAGTGCTTATCTATTATTTCGTAGGAGAAGCAACGCTCGAACAGCCCGGTTTTTGGCATTACTTCAGCCTGTGGCTTCCGGCTCTTCTCCTCCTTGTTCAAACTTTGACAGAGATTATTTTTCAGAAAAGACATGGCAAAAACGAAGACGGTAAATAAGAAATTCTAAAAGAATGCCCTAGTGGCGAATAAAAATTTAGCAGACTTTTGAGAAGGAGAGAATCCCTCCCAAAAGTCTGCTTTTTTATAGCTTCAATTCGTGATATATACTTTTTATTTGTGCTTCGTTGACCGAGTGAAGGAAAAATGCAATTTAGCGTAGCACTGCCGTAAATTTTCAAGACTGCCCTTATAATGTAAGCAGGAACCGTTTTTGCTTTCTCCAATGATTTCTAAACCTAAAAGGGATTGGATACGCTGTGACTTTTGCTTCTTGACTTCGTACCTTTAAGAGAAACATGCAACCGAAACAACATGGACAATGCGGTTTCGAGTACCGCTAAATAAGAACCATAGTTCTTTTCGCGGACACTGTATAAAACAAAAAACAGCATCCGAACGCGAAGGGCAAGAGGACGCTGTCCGGTGGTGGAGATGGCGGTAACCCGAAGCTGCGCTTCGGAAGGTCATTTGCCCTTGTTTTATAAAAATCTAAGTTTCATTAAGCCGACGGGCTTATGTCCGTTGCGCTCTGCACAAGTGCAATCGCTGCAACATGGACGACGCGGTTTCGAGTACCTTTCCGATTGCCGATAAAAATAAAAAGAACAGGCACAAGGCCTGTTCTTTTTATTTTGGTGGAGATGGCGGTACTCGAAACCGCGTCCGAAAATGCATTCCCATGGCTTTCTACGAGCGTAGCTATACGTTTAACATTCCCTTATCCAAACGCTGTGTAGCCGGCTTCTGGATTTGGTAGCCCTGTTCTGTGTGATGCGTTACAAGGCGATTGCGCATGCACATTTACTGCTAAATGACATTCCGTACCGAGCCGCAGTCCTCTCGGGGGAACGCTCACTGCAAATTAAGCAGCGAGGAGTTGAGTTTTATTGTTGTCGTTTATTTTCATAAACTGTGGCTGTTTAAGGCGGTACCACACCGCCGCTCGCTTACCACGGTTCAACATCCCCGTCGAAATCCTTTCATCCCCATATTTGGAGAAAACGAGAGAATATATTCCGTGGTGGAAAACTCTTTTTGTTTTCTATTTTATTATATGCTGTATTTATGAATAAGGCAAGAACGGAGCTTGCTTTATTTCATGCGTTCTTTCATTTCGCGCTCCATGTGACGGGCAGCTTCGCGCTTGGCGGCGACTTCACGCTTGTCATAGAGCTTTTTACCTTTGCAAAGACCAACCTGCACCTTCGCTTTGCCCTTTTTGAAATACACGGAAAGGGGAATGAGCGTTAAGCCCTGCTGCTTGGTTGTGCCGAGCAGACGCATGATTTCCTTTTTGTGCATGAGGAGCTTGCGCACACGAAGCGGGTCTCTGTTGAAAATATTGCCCTGCTCATAGGGGCTGATGTGCATGCCGTTGACGAAAATTTCGCCGTCTACAATACTGCACCAGGCATCCTTTAAGTTCAGACGACCGGCACGGACGCTTTTGACCTCGGTACCGAATAATTCAATACCGGCTTCAAACGATTCCAAAACGAAATATTCGTGGAGCGCCTTTTTATTTTGCGCAACGGTCGTGTTGGTATTCTTTTCTGCCATGCCGTATCATCCTTTCTTAAAATTATAAAGCACTTCTGCCCTCGAGCGCACGGCTGAGGGTGATTTCGTCGGCGTATTCAAGGTCTGCACCGACGGGCACACCATAGGCGAGTCTTGTGACCTTTACGCCCATGGGTTTCAAAAGACGCGAGAGATACATAGCAGTTGCTTCACCCTCTACGGTGGGGTTGGTTGCCATGATGACCTCTTTCACCTCATCCGAGGAAAGTCGTTTGAGGAGGTCTTTAATCGTTAAATCATCGGGACCTACGCCGTTCATGGGGGAGATTGCCCCGTGCAGGACGTGGTAAAGCCCGTTGTATTCGCGGGTGCGCTCAAAGGCTAAAACATCCCGCGGATTTTCAACTACGCAAATTAAACTGCGGTCTCTTTGCGCGCTTTCGCAAATCGGGCATACTTCTGCCTCGGTGAGATTCTTACAAACGGCGCACTGATGCACTTTTTGATGCACATTTTGGATGGCACGCACCAAAGAGTTCACTTCACCGTCGGAAAGACCCAAGACATAAAAGGCGAGGCGCTCTGCGGATTTACTGCCGACAGAGGGCATTTTGCGAAATTCATCAATGAGGGATTCTAAAACCGGAATTGAGTATCCCATTAAAACATACCGCCAAGACCCGGGATGCCCTGTAAGCCGCCGGTGATTGCACCCATTTCACGTTCTGCGGTTTCGTCTGCCTTGCGCATAGCTTCGTTGAGTGCGGCAAGGAGCAAATCCTCGAGCATTTCGGTGTCCTCGGGGTCGCAAACTTCGGGTTTAATGTGAATAGATTTGATTTCATGGGAACCGTTGACAACAACGTCTACAGCGCCGCCACCTGCACAAGCGGTGTATTCTGCCTCGGCAAGCTCAGCCTGTGTTTTTTCCATGTTGGCCTGCATTTCCTGGATCATTTTCATGGCTTTTGCGCCGGTCGGTCCCTGGTTCGGAATTCTTGCTTTCATAAGTATTGTACTCCTTTTTTGGATTTAATCTTTATTTTAAAAATTTATTGCTGTTCTACAATGTGCACACCCAAGTCCTCTGCATGCGAGAGCAGATTTTCTAAGGGGTCTTTCGGCGGTGCGGCGGCTTGTGCGGCACGCTGACGCTGAATTTCCTCGGGGGTGTTGTATTTACCTAAGGTGAATTTCTTGCCCGTTACTTCGCCAACCGCACGTGCAATACATTTAACGTGCGTGGGCATTTTTAAAAAGTTGTCCAGCAAGGGATTTTGTGATTGGATGAGCAAATAGTCGCCGTGCACGAATGCTGCAGAATCGGTCATGTGCGCATAGAGCGGCATATCAATCGAACGCAGTCTCTCTAACACATCGCGCCACGGTGTAAACGGAACATCTCCGGAAGCTGTGGGCGCAGGTTCATGCGCCGGGGAGGCGGGCATCTGCCTCGGAGCTTCGCGAACCGGCGGTGCAGACATCGGCGGTTCAGAAACGGGTGGAGCAACCGAAATGGGCGGCTCAGACGGAAGCGGCGGCTCCTCTACATCAAAGGGGAACTCATCGGCTTTTCTGGACGGTATCGGCTCTGCTTTCGGTGCTTCGCGAACCGGCGAAACGCTTGATTTTACAGGGCTTTGCGGCATTTCTACTGCTGATTTTTCGCTCTGTAAAGGTGCGGAACTTGCGACCTGCTGTGCCGCAGGCTCAGCCTGTGTAAAGCTTTGTGCATTTACATTTGCCGTGAAACTGCCGTTTTGTAACTTGCGTTCCAACTCGGAAATCCTAGAAAGTAAGGCGGATGCGTCGGTGTCGAGCTTCGGATTTGCAAGGCGAAGCACAGCCACTTCTACGGTCGAACGACGGTTCGCGCCGCCCTTTAAGCGCATAGCGGTTTCCGAAAGCACATCCATAATATTTAAAATGCGTGCGAGGCTGAAATGCGTCGCTTGCTGTTTTAATTTTTCTAATTCATTTTGCGGGCAGACCACAAGATTGCCGTAATCGCTGACGGTTTTTAAAATCATCATATTACGGAAATGCGAGGTGAGGTCTAAAACCAAACGCTCCATGTTGCAGGCGTTTTGGTAAAGCTCCTGAATCAGCTCGAGCGCCGCGGCACTGTTGCCCTCGGCAATCGCATCGGTGAGCGCGAAAAGACGTTCACGACCGGCAAGCCCTGCCGCACCGGCGACGACGGCTTCGGTAATCTCTGCACCGTAAGCGGAGCATCTGTCTAAAAGAGAAAGTGCATCACGAAGCGCACCGTCGGCAAGACGCGCAATCAAAAGTGCGGCATCGTTTGCAAGCGCTAAGTTTTCCTGCTCGGCTACATATTGTAAGCGCGCGGCAATATCCTCCGGCTCAATGCGTTTAAAATCAAAACGCTGACAGCGCGAAAGAATGGTAGCCGGAAGCTTGTGCACTTCGGTGGTTGCCAAAATGAATTTCACATGCTCGGGCGGTTCTTCCAAGGTCTTTAAAAGGGCGTTGAACGCACCGGTCGAAAGCATGTGCACTTCGTCGATGATATATACACGGTATTTTGCCTGCGTAGGGGTGTAGTTGGCTTCCTCACGCAAATCGCGGATATTGTCTACACCGTTGTTGGATGCCGCATCGATTTCAATAACGTCGAGCACAGAACCGGCGTCAATGCCGCGGCAGATTTCGCATTCGTTACAGGGGTTGCCGTCTACAGGGTGCAGACAGTTGACCGCCTTAGCGAGAATCTTTGCACAGGTGGTTTTACCGGTACCGCGCGAGCCTGTAAAAAGATAGGCGTGGGAAAGCCTGCCGCTTTTTAAAGCACCGAGGAGCGAAGCGGTGATATGCTCCTGCCCGACCACATCCGCAAAGGTTTGCGGGCGCCATTTTCTGTAAAGCGCTTGATACATGGAAAAACCTCCTTTAAAGATTTAGAACGGGTATTTTAGGCAAATAAAAAATACCTTAACTCGATCATGCACCGTGCAGGCTTGCTGCGGCGCACAGGCTGACCGCTTAATGCTGCTCGGTTCCCCGCCTGACATGGTTCACGGAGCACTGTCGCACAGGGCCCACACGGCACACGATCCAATTAAGGTACGCTTTATTATAGCGCATAAACAAAAATTTTGCAAGTGTTTTAAAACTGAAAATATGGTGATTTTCTGTTGTTATTTTATAAATTTTTTGGTATAATATGCTGTAACCTATAAATACTGCAAAATAATGCACAAATATCCAATAAAGTGAGGAGAAATGCGTATGTTTAATATTCTCCCGCAGCCGAACGAGATTCTATTATCGGCAGAGGGACCACGTTTTGTGTTAAATTCCGAAACAGGCATCACCAAAAAGCCTTATCTTTCGGAATTTTTAGATTTTGTAAAACGTGAGTTTGATGTTCGACTTCACAAAAGAGCCGAGGGCGAACAGCAGGGTGAAAATGAAATCGTTATCACCTTGACCGACGAAATCGAAGATGAGGAAGGCTACCGTCTCTCTTGCCGTGACGGTGCTGTTTTTATTTATGCAAGGCAGGATGCCGGTGCGTTTTATGCTCTGCAAACCTTAAAACAGCTTTTACTGCAAAGTAAGGGCAATGTGCCGCCGCTTTTAATTAATGACAAACCGCGCTTTAAATATCGCGGCTTTATGCTCGATTCCGGCAGATATTTCTGGACGGTGGAAGAAGTTAAGCGCTTTGTGGATTTGTGCGCCTTACATAAAATCAACGTGTTCCACTGGCATTTGACCGAAGACCAAGGCTGGCGTATCGAGATTAAGAAGTATCCGCTCTTAACGGAAAAAGGCTCGCACCGCAGCCACACCAATTTCGGCTGTGTGCCGCACGGCGGATTCTATACACAGGAAGATATTAAAGAAATCGTCAACTATTGTCACGAACGCTTTATGAAGGTTATGCCGGAATTCGATATTCCGGGGCACGTGGTTTCCGCGATTGCCTGCTATCCCGAGCTTTCTTGCTTTGACCGTAACTTAGACGTGGCGACCCACTGGGGCGTAAAGCATGATATTCTCTGCGCGGGTAAAGAGAGCACCTTCCAGTTTGTATTTGACGTCATAGATGAAATTTTAGAGCTCTTCCCAGACAAGCTCATTCACCTCGGCGGTGACGAAGCTGTAAAAATGCGTTGGGAGCTTTGCCCGCTTTGCCAAAAGCGCATGAAAGAGGAAGGCCTTAAAAACGAAGAACAGTTACAGCATTATTTCATGAGCCGTGTGAATCGTTATGTCCGTGAAAAAGGCTACACTTCCGTTATGTGGAACTATGACGGCGTGGACGGTACTGACTATTTAGACAGAGACATTGTTTGGCAGATTTGCGGCATGAGCGACAATTCCAACATTGTAAACGAGGAACTCAAGGCGGGTAGAAAGATGTATAATTCTTCTTCCTTCCCGTATTATTTGGATTTCCCCTATGGTTGGGTCAATCTCAAAATGGCTTATGATTTTGAACCCGGCATGGGTGAAAACATGTTCGGTGTAGAAGCACCGCTTTGGACAGAATATGTGCCGGACCTTAAAAAGGCAGATTATTGTATGTTCCCGCGTCTCGGCGCGATTGCCGAAACCGCGTGGTCTCAGCAGGAAGACAAGAGCTACGAACGTTTTGCAGCGGGTCTTCCCGAATACTTCGACCTTTTAAACGCATACGATGTACGTTATGCGACGATGGCGCAGTGCATGCCCTCTAAGCTTCGCGGCAAATGCCAATCCACTTGGTGGAATCGCCGTATGCTGCACTGGCAGGGCGTTCACAATTTCATTGACGATGCGATTGTAAAATCCAAAGTACAGAAACAGAAATAAGATTGCCGACGGGAAACGGCAAAGCTTTATATAAAAGAGAAAATCAAAGAGAAAAATCAATTTAGGGGAGTGTTCAATTTTGAAACAAGCAAAATATGTTTTGGCATTAGATCAAGGAACCACTAGCTCCAGAGCGATTTTATTTGACAGAAACGGCGAGATCGTTTCTAAGGCACAGCACGAATTCAGCCAGATTTATCCGACGCCGGGCTGGGTAGAACACAATGCAATGGAAATTCTCTATTCGCAGTTCCAGGCGGTTACTGAGGTTATCAATAAAAACCGTATTTATACATCGGATATTGCCGCAATCGGTATCACTAACCAGCGCGAAACTACAATTTTGTGGGATAAGGGCACAGGTAAACCGATTTACAACGCGATTGTTTGGCAGTGCCGCCGTACCGCAAATATGTGCGAAGAAATCAAAAAGGATAAGGAATTCTGCGACTACATCACGGAGCATACCGGCTTAGTTGTAGATGCTTATTTCTCCGCTACAAAAATCAAGTGGATTTTAGATACCGTTCCGGGCGCGCGCATCTTAGCCGATGCCGGTCAGCTTCTCTTCGGTACAGTAGAGACTTGGCTCATTTGGAACTTAACCGGCGGTCAAGTACATATCACCGACTATTCCAACGCATCGAGAACCATGCTTTTCGACGTAGATAAGCTTTGCTGGGATGAGCATATTTGCGAAAAATTAGATATTCCCATGTCCATTTTACCGAAGGCCGTTCCCTCCAGCCAGATTTACGGCGAAGTAGCACCCGGACTTTTGGGTTTTGAAGATATCGTTGGCGTGCCGATTGCTGGTGCTATCGGCGATCAGCCTGCCGCTCTGTTCGGTCAGGGCTGTTTTGAACCCGGTCAAGCAAAGAACACCTACGGCACAGGCTGTTTCTTGCTGATGAATACCGGCGAGCATCGTGTAAAATCCCAGAACAATCTGGTTACAGGTGTTGCTTGGGGCTTGAATGGTAAGGTAGAATATGCCATTGAGGGCTCGGCATTCAACGCCGGCTCCGTCATTAAATGGCTCCGCGATGATTTGAGACTGATTGACTCCGCACGCCGCTGTGACGAATTGGCAGAAAGCGTGCCGAATGCCAACGGCATTTACTTCGTTCCGGCATTTACCGGTCTCGGCGCACCTTACTGGGATATGTATGCCAGAGGCACGATTGTCGGTCTTACCCGCGGCGTAAAACGTGAGCACGTGGCACGCAGTGTCTTGGAAGCGATTGCTTTCCAAATGACCGACCTCTTAGAAGCCATGAAAGCGGATTCCGGCATCGAACTTGCCGAGCTTCGCGTAGACGGCGGTGCATCGGTCAGTGACGTGATGATGCAGATTCAGGCAGACCTCGTCAGAACCAAGGTAAATCGTCCGAAAATGGTAGAAACCACAGCACTTGGTGCGGCATTCCTTGCCGGTCTTGCTGTTGGCTTCTGGGAAGATTTAGACGAGCTCAAGCAAATCCGCAAGGTAGACCGCGTATTTGAACCCAAAATGGTGCTCACCGAAAGAGACCGCCTGTATAAAGGCTGGCTTCGTGCGGTAGAGCGTTCCAGAGGCTGGATTGAGCCGGATGAAGACTGATTCATGAAAACGAAAACTTGCATACAGTGCAATCGAGAATTTACACTTTCCACTTCGGAACTTGAATACTACCGTGAAAACGGTTTAGATGAGCCGAAGCGCTGTAAGGATTGCCGCGAACTCAATAAATTACGCGGAGAGGGTCATGGCATTGTCTATGACCCCGCTTATGGTGTAAAACCCGATTACGGCGAACAACTGGTTTATAAGGATGCGCCGAAACCAAAACAGAAAACACAAAAACAGGCAGAACCTTCACAAAAACCGAATTCGAAAACGAAGCCAAAGCATTCCTATCCGTTCCTTTGGTCGCTCGGTTGCGCCTTGTTTGTTTTAATCTATATTGCTTTAAATTCTGTTTCGAAAACTACACAAACAGAAGCTTTCTTTAGCGGCGTTTCTGTGTTTTCACTTTTAGGCTTTTTGATTTCCTTGGTCGGCTGGGCTGTATCCTTTTATCGCTCCAAAGCGCCGACAGACGAAGAAAAGGAAGCCGCAAAGGTTTACAAAAACACTTCTAAGGCGGCGAATCGGGAACGAAACGAAGCGGTGCAGGATCAACAGATTATCTATCGCTTTCGCTGTGCGGATTTTCTGGATGAGCATTTCGAAAAGCACAAAGCAGAGGTCGGTGCGCACAGCAAAACAGAGTATTTAAAAATGGCGAACGCTGTTATTTTTAATAAACGGACGAAGAAAAAGAGAGATCCCCAAAACGAGGATGCAGTCTTTTTCATGCCGCCCACGGGTGAGGTTGTGTTTGTTTCAAACGACGGATACATTCGCAGTTATTACATCACCAAAAAATCTTTCCAAAACATCTAAAGGAGCAAAGTTATGGATTACGCAAAAGAAAGTTTACGCCTCCACTACGAATGGCAGGGCAAAATCGAAATCAAGTCAAGAGCCAAGGCAAACGATAAGGATGCCCTCTCTTTGGCCTATACCCCCGGTGTTGCACAGCCGTGCTTAGAGATTCAAAAGAACCCCGAGAAGTCTTATGAGCTCACACGCCGCTGGAATACCGTTGCCGTTGTAACCGACGGTACAGCCGTTTTAGGCCTTGGTGATATCGGCCCCGAAGCGGGTATGCCCGTTATGGAAGGTAAATGCGTACTCTTTAAGGAATTTGCCGATGTTGACGCGATTCCGCTTTGCGTGCGTTCGAAGGATGTCGATGAAATCGTAAATTGTTTGAGCCTTTTGGCAGGTTCCTTCGGCGGCATCAACCTCGAGGATATTGCCGCACCTCGTTGCTTCGAAATCGAAGAAAAGTTAAAGGCAAAGACCGATATTCCTGTATTCCACGATGACCAGCACGGTACAGCCGTTGTTGTTGCGGCGGCAGTGCTCAATGCACTTCGTGTCGTCGGCAAGAAGATTGAAGATTGCACGATCGTTCTCTCCGGCGCAGGTGCCGCAGGCATTGCAATTTCCAAGCTTTTGCTTCGTCTCGGTGTAGGCGATATATTGCTTTGTGACATTAATGGTATTTTGTGCCGTGATGATGACAGCCTCAAGGCGGCGCAAAGAGAAATGTCCAAAATCACCAACAAGAACTGCAAGCACGGTAAGCTCGCTGATGCGATGCAGGGCGCAGATGTATTCATCGGCGTTTCCGCACCGAATATTGTTTCGGCGGAAATGATTCAGTCCATGAACGAAAAGCCGATTGTATTCCCCATGGCAAACCCCGTGCCGGAAATCGGTCACGATGCCGCTTTGGAAGCCGGTGCAGCCGTTGTCGGTACAGGCAGAAGTGACTTCCCGAATCAGATTAACAACGTTTTAGCATTCCCGGGCATTTTCAGAGGTACTTTAGATTGCCGTGCAACGGAAATCAACGAGGAAATGAAAATGGCAGCCGCAGAAGCGATTGCTTCCTTAGTTTCTGACGAGGAACTTTGTGCAGAATATATTCTTCCCAAAGCCTTCGACGAAAGAGTCGGCAAAACCGTAGCCAAAGCCGTAGCCGAAGCCGCCAGAAAAACCGGCGTTGCTAGAATCTGATTGCATAAAATACAGAAAAAGCGCACTCCTTTCGGGGGTGCGCTTTTTATATTTATGCCAAAAAATTTTAAATTACATAGAAAAAACAATATATTGTTGACAAAGGCAATGATGTATGCTAAGTTAAAACTAACATAAAGAGCTCTATATGTTCATGTTTTAAAATAAAAAGGATGGATGAGCTTATGAAAACAATGAAACAATTTTTATAAATCATCGCAGTAATGGGCATTTGTTTGTCTTTTTTTACCATAGGAGCAGAAGCCAAAACTTTTTGCCGTGGTGCAGGAAGCATTGTCTTTGATTCAAAATGGGAAACCTTTGAATACCTTAAAGACAATAATGGTCAAGCTGTCGGAACACTGCTTTGTGGTTATGACACAGATTGGATTAATGAAGACTATGTAGATTGTTCTGCAATCACCTATCGTTATAGTCAAGCAAGCCTTAAAAAAGGTACAGATCAAAACCACATTTATGGGCAGAAAGTAAAACAGAAACAAGTTTCTTCTGTCAGAGTACGTCATACCGCAAATGCAGTGAATTACTATGTACACTTGTATAATGGGTAAGCAATAGAAAAAAAGGGGGCGTTTTTGCACTATCCCCTTTTTGTTAAAAACTATAGCCCTAAAGTTAAAAGAATCTTAAGATTATTTTAGAAATAATTAAAACATAAAACAAATAGACTATGCTATACTGAATTTGAAAAGAGGAAAATACCTTTTCACAAAAAACAGAGTTTTATTTTGGAAAAGAGAGGAGAAAGCAATGAAACGAGAAAAAGTACCAATGAAAGCTTCTAAAAAGTTAACCATTTTGGCAATTACCATTTTACTGGTTGCGGCGCTGATTAGCGCTCTGTGGTGGGTGCTTGTTTACGTTCCGTATCGGGGCTATGTGGAGGGGTATCAAATGGAACAAAATCGGTCTATTCATACTTCTTATATAAAAGAAAATGAAGAATTTCGATTACAAGTTATTTTCCCAAGTTTTTTAAAAGAGGCTACTTTTTTAAAAGTGCAACACGGGGATAATGTGAGCTATATAGATGGTGACAAGGAGAATGAATATGCTGTGGAATTTTACGTTTGGCCCTCTTGGTGGGCAAAAACGGAATACGGCTTGGTATTAGAGGGCAAGCAGTACATAGTGAATGTGAAAAAAGAGGCGGATGGCAGTTATACCGTGACCCATGATTATACCGACCCCAAGGATTTAGAAGTCTTTGCAGCACATGCAGAGGAAATTCAAGCCGTCGTAAAAACAGCCGATGAAGAATGGGAGTGGGAACGCACAAAAGCCATTCGAGAAGGCTTTGAAGTACTGTTTTCAAAAAAATCATAATGATAGAATACAATCAGGAGGGCTAGAATGAAAAAAGAAAAAAAGCCGATGAAGGCGTCTAAAAAGCTGACGATTTTGGCAATTACCATTTTACTGGTTGCGGCGCTGATTAGCGCTCTGTGGTGGGTGCTTGTTTACGTTCCGTATCGGGGCTATGTGGAAGGGTACCAAAGAGAAGAAGATTTTATGGATATTTCTTATGTATATAAAGAGGGAGAGATAAAGTCGGAAGTTATTTTCCCAAGATTTTTATCCGAGGCAACCTTCTTAAAAGTACAATACGGTCAGAATATTCGCGGAACAGATGAAAACGGCGAAGCTTTGCAAAAATACGCTGTGGAATTTTATATTTGGCCCTCTTGGCACAGAGATGCTGAATTTGGCTTGGTCTTAGAGGGTAAGCAGTACATTGTTAACGTGAAAAAAGAGACGGATGGCAGCTATACCGTGACCCATGATTATACCGACCCTAAGGACTTAGAAGCCTTTGCAGCACATGAAGAGGAAATTCAAGCCGCCGTAAAAAAAGCCGACGAAGAGTGGGAATGGGAACGCACAAAAGCCATTCAAGAGGGCTTTAAGGTGTTGTTTTCTAAATAATCGTAACAGCGACGGGAAAGCTTCACAGCTTGTAAGTTTATCCTATAGGTGGGGGGAAGATTGTGAAAAAAACAAAGCTTTGGATTACGGTTATTCTTCTGTTATTTTGTTTTGTTTTAAATAGTGAATTCTACCAAAGCTACCTCACGGGTTTTTTAGATGATTTTTCAATGGCTGTTTTAGAAACAGAAGAAAATACGGATGCAAGGTTATTTCAAAAAATAGACGAGGTCAGCCGAAAAACGGGTCAACCATTATTTGTTGCTATGACCAAAACGGCAGTCAACGGAAAAACGGATATAGAGCTTTTTTGCTCGGAAAACGCAGAGACTCTTTTAAAACAGAAGTATGGATTAAAAGAAGGCAACTACAAAGCGCCGCTTTTAGGAGAAACAGCGCTGCACTTTAGAAAATTGTCCGAAGTCGATGCCTCTATGGAACAAATTTGCTTATATACACGAGGTAGTAAGAGCGAATTGATACGGTTGAATCAGCATCTGTCGGAATTTTGCAGCTTAGAGGGCTTTTCCGAAAGAGGGCACAGCAACGAAAAATGGTTTTCTGCCGGGCTGTTTTGTGTGTTTGTTCTGTTTTATGTTTTGATTTCTGCTTTGGATTTGCAATTCAGAAAAAAAGAAATTTTCCTAAAAATCTCCTTAGGACAATCCAAAGGACACGCCGTCCTCGAAAATTCCGCTTCGGATGCCGCGGTATTGCTTTTGAGCTTTTTCCTGCTGCGTGCGGTTTTGAAGCCCTTTTTCTATACGGATTATAATTTGCCTATTTATATCGGCTTGCTCGTGCTGTCCGCCATACTGAATATGTGCCTCTATCTTTCCATTTATCGAATTCAGTATAAAGAAATTCTTTATGGCGGCAATATCGGGGAAGCGACGGTTTCCAACTGCTATTTGGTAAAGGTGGCATCTATGGTATTAACCGTGACTCTACTCTGCGGTAATATTGCTTTACTGTCAGTGAATTTGCAACCGCTGTGGCATGAAAAAGATATACAGCCCTATAAAACCAAGGCTTTTGTGTCCTTATTGCCTGCTACGCGAACCGAAGAAAATTTTCAAAAGGCAGAGGAGATGTATGGAACCTTGCTGCTCGATGGTTTGCGGCAGAATGCGGCAACGTTTTCTTTTCGGGAATACAATTCACAGACCGAACGGGATATAATTCTTTCCAATGATGCTTCCCTTTTAGTTCAATCCGGCATGGAACAGCCGCTTTCCACAGCACAGAGCTGTGTTGTTTTGCCATATGACTGTGATGTGAAAACGGAGTCTGATGCGTTAGCTTTAGAGCAGTGCAAAGCCGTGCTTTCCATGGATTTAGGCGTTACCTGTGACAATTTACCGATTTGTCATGCCGAGAAATCTTCTAAAGCTTTGTTTTTCCATTTGAATGACCGAAAAGATGCACAAATGGGATACGGAATTTCCAAAAATCCCATTTTCATTTATTATAAAACAGAGAAAGCATCTGCCGAACCGATTGAGGCAAAAGAACTTTATAATCCGCAAGCGCGATATGCTTTGTATCAGCCTTCCTACTTGGAACAGGTGAACTTGGAAAACGAGGGAATCAAAACAGAAATCTTTTCGGCAAAAGAAGTCTTTGCGGCGCACAAGAGCGGCATTTCCAAAACAGTAATGCTGAGCGCGGTTATGATTTTTTTACAGCTTTGTATAGATCTTTCTATGATTTCGGTTTTGATTCGATTTGAATACAGCGCCAATGCTGTGGAATTATCTTTAAAAAAGATGATGGGCTACAGCGTATTTTCTAAAAACAAATCACTTATCTTTTTGAACCTTTATGCAGCAGCAATCGGCGTTATGACGACGGTTTTGATTTTTTATTTTCTTGGCCTGCCCTATAAAAAATTAGCCATTTTGGTGGGGATTGGCATCCTTTTGGCAGAAACTCTGCTTCTTTTATGGCGACTGCATCGCTTTGAAAAAACGAAGGTAATTCAAATTCTAAAGGGAGGCGCATTATGATAGAGCTTACCGAAATTACAAAGACGTTCGGTGAAAAAATTTTGTTTCAGAATTTCAGTTTGCAGATTGCAGACGGCGAATTTGTGGTTTTTACCGGCAAAAGTGGCTGTGGCAAAAGTACACTGCTCAATATCATCGGCGGCTTAGAAAAACCGGACAGCGGTAGTGTAACGGTGAATGGAACGGATATTTATAAGCGTAAAAATCAAAAGGCCTATTTCAGTGAAATGGTCAATTTCCTCTTTCAGAACTTTGCCCTCATGGAAGATAAAACCGTAAAAGAGAATTTGAATATTGTCCCCAAAAAGCACAGAGAAGCCATTTCTCCCGAGGAAGCCTTGGCGGCAGTCGGCTTAGAAGATAAAATGGAAACCAAGGTTTATAAGCTTTCCGGCGGTGAACAGCAAAGAGTTGCTCTCGCGCGTGTAATGCTGAAAAAATGCAAAATCGTTTTAGCTGATGAACCTACCGGCTCTTTGGATAAGGAGAATGCTGCGGCGGTTATGGATATGCTCTTAAAGCTGAATGATTTAGGGAAAACCGTCATTCTCGTTACGCATAGCTTAGAAATTATTCCGAAACGTGCCAGAGTCATTGCACTCTCTTAACCTGAAAAAGAGAACTTATCTAGGTACAAAACAGAATATATCAAAAATGCTGTATCTTTTTTAGATACAGCATTTTTATTTTTCCTCTTGACAAAACTGTTATTACTGTATATAATCGGCATATACAGTAAGTGAGAGGTGAGAATGTGCAAATTTACATTGATAATAAGAGCACTGCGCCGATTTACGACCAAATTTACACACAGATTAAAAGTCAGATTATCAGTGGCGCGCTGAAAGAAAATACCCTTCTTCCGTCGATTCGCGGCTTGGCACGGGATTTGCAAATCAGCTTCATTACCACCAAGCGTGCCTATGATGAACTGGAAAAAGACGGCTTTATTTATACGATGCAAGGGAAAGGCTGTTTTGTCGCACAGCAAAATGCCGAGCTCTTGCGCGAGGAGCATTTAAAAAAGATTGAAAAGCTTTTAGATGAGGTTTCCATTCTTTCTAAAGCGTGTAATTTAAGTCCGGCAGAAGTGCATGAAATGTTAGATTTCAGTATGGAGGAAAAGCTATGAGCGAACTGTTAGAAATTCAAAATCTTTCCAAAAATTTTAAAGATTTCTCTTTGCAGAATGTGACCCTTTCTTTGCCGGGCGGCTGTATTATGGGCTTGGTCGGCGAAAACGGTGCAGGCAAAAGTACACTGCTTCGTTTGATTTTGAATACCTTACAAAAAAACAGCGGTTCGGTGCGCATCCTCGGTGAAGAAAACAGCGAAGAAAACATGATTCATTTAAAAGAAGACATCGGCGTGGTAACCGATGAAATCGGCATTCCCGGTTGCCTTACGGTGACACAAATTGAAAAAATTATGAGAAACACCTATAAGCAGTGGGAAGAAGAAAAATTTTTTCAGCTTTGTGAGCGCTTTTCTTTGCCGTTAAAGCAACCCTTTGAGAGCTTTTCCAAAGGTATGAAAATGAAGGTTGGCATCGCCATAGCCCTTTCTCACAGAAGCCGGCTTTTGCTTCTGGATGAGGCTACAAGCGGTCTTGACCCTGTGATTCGAGAGGAGATTTTAGACGTGTTCCGAGACTTTGTTTGCGATGAGGCGCACGGCGTTTTACTTTCCTCACATATTGTCAGCGACCTTGAAAAAATATGCGACTATGTTGCATTTTTGCATCAAGGCAAGCTACTTTTATGTGAAGAAAAAGACGTATTAACCTCCACCTATTGTGCTGTGCATTGCGATAAAGAAACGGCACTGAGCTTTCCCAAAACAGACGTCCTTTTCTGCAAAGACAACACTTTTGGCACAGAAGTTATTCTCAAGCGTTCGGCAGTGCCGAGGGAGCTCTCCTACAGCCCTGTCAGCTTAGAGGAATTGTTTGTCTATATGGTGAAAGGAGAAGAAAGTGTATGAAAGGCTTGCTTTTAAAGGACTTTTATTTAACCAAAAGGTATTTTAAATTGTATTTTGCACTTTGTTTATTTTTGATTATTGTTTCTTTTTGGTCAGACAGCATTTTTCTTTTAATGCTCTACCCGTGCCTGATTGCCGGTGCACTTCCCTATACGCTTTGGGGCTTGGATGAAAATAGCCGGTGGGAAGATTATCAAAAAATCTTGCCGAATAGTATAGAGAAAATTGTTTCCTGCAAATATGTGATGGGTTTACTTGGACAGTTTTTGATTGTTGGATTACTGCTTCTCGTTCAGCTCCTAAAGGTCTTTTTGTCCGAGGCAGGAAATGGAAAAACAGTATGGACTATGATGGCTTACGTTTTAGGCTCAGCGCTTTTAATGGCTGGCTTAACCATGCCGTTTGTTGTATATTTTGGCGCACAAAAAGGCAGGTTTATGTGTGCTATGGTAATTGGCATTTTTTATGCCGGTGTTTTTTTGCTAAATTCCCAGTATAGTCTAGAGGATGTTCGATCGCTTTCAACAATCAGCTTTTGCATTGTCAGTTTAGTGGTGTATGCGGCTTCTTGGTTTGTGTCGATTGCACTTTATAAAAAGAAATGTAGAAAATAAACTTTATGACCCAACGAAAAAGCTGCCAGTCGAGCATTGTATCGACTGGCAGCTTAAATTTTATAGCATGTATTACGCTTCATCGAGAGGGGAAAGGAAGAATTCTTCTTCTACTTTTACATTGCGATAGTTTAGGGCAATGCCGTTTGCACCATACGTATGAACGAGACGGAATAAAAACGCATGAATGCCGTTTTCGTCCGCTCCATTTTGCACTTCATGCACTTGGAAAGACGGGGCTTCCTCTGCAAAGTTTTCGCTATAATATGGTTTAGTCAGCAACATGGCACAGGTTTGCTCCGATGCATCTTTATCTGTGAAAAGAAAAGGTTTGCCTTGCTCTTCCACGTAGAAAATACTTTCTTCTTTTACAAGGGTGTTGCCAAGAAGTTCGGAAAGTAAATCTTTTTTATTGTAGAAATTATCTTCGTCCTCTTCTTCGCCGTTTTCTTCACAAGAAAGAAGAAGATTTAAAAGCTCCGCTGTGTCTGTTGCGGTGATTGCCTCTTCCGCGTCATCGGTTAGATAGATGTTTTCTTCTTCAGACAGATAAAATTCTTCCAAAGTGTTACGGTGTGTAGTTTGGATTTCTTCTTGCGTAGCGTTTCTCTCATAAACCACACTGCCTACACGAATCGGATAATTAGAGGCATTTTCTAACCATAAATAGACAAGATAGCCGTCCAAAGCCATATCCAGTGGCTTTTCATATTCATCATAGATGGCTAAAACTTTTGTTACTAAAGGTTCTTCGCCCAAATTTTTGAGATACACAATATCATTGGAACGAATTTCTCCTGAAGCCGTGCCAAGAACAATGCAATTTTGAATTTCACCTCTACAGGGGTGAGAAGTTAAAACGCCTAAGGTGAAGTTGGGAAGCTCCTCGAGTGGCTCAAAAGCTTCCGGCTCGAATTGTGGCATCGGTTGCACGCTTCGTTTCGGACTTTCGTAAACATCCTCTAAAGGCTCTTTTCTAAAACGATCAAAAAATCCCATGCACAGCACTTCCTTTCGTTTGTTAACTACAGTATAGCACGCATAAATTTTTATCGCAAGAGCGAAAGAAAAAGACCGAAGATTTTGCTCTTCGGTCTTTTTTATAAGATATAAAATTATTCGTTTTCTTCCGTTTCGGCGTCGTCTAAGGCTTCGGCTACTTTTAACATAATCGCACATTCCATGCGCTTTTTAAAGAGCTTGCAGCCGTATTCGTAAGTGCCGGTAATCGAGCCGGTTGCGTGGCAGGCGTTGGCCGCACAGCCGCCGCTGCAGTAAAGCTTTGCCCAGCAGTCCTTGCAGTCGGGTCTGGCGTAAGCGTTGCAGAGCTTAAATTCGTTCTGAAGCTCTGTGTTCTTTACGCCGTCCCAAATGTTACCCATTAAGTATTTCTCGTCGCCAACGAACTGGTGGCAGGGGTAAAGGTCGCCCCACGGGGTAACTGCCATGTATTCTGTGCCCGAACCACAGCCGGAAATACGCTTGTAAATGCACGGGCCGCCTTCGAGGTCGAGCATGTAGTGGTAGAAGGTAATCGGCTTGCCGGCACGTCTTCTTTCGAGCATGTACTCGGCTAAGATTTCATACTGTCTATAGAGAATCGGCAAATCCTCTTCAGTCAAGGCATAAGGCTCACCTGGTGCGCAAACTACCGGTTCCATGGAAAGCTTTGTGAAGCCTAAATCTGCCATGTGGAAAATATCTTTGGTGAATTCCACATTGTTGTGGGTGTAAGTACCGCGTACATAATATTCCTTGTCGCCGCGCTTCTTCACGAACTCCTGGAACTTCGGCACAATGGTGTCATAGCTGCCCTTGCCGTTGACGGTTTTACGAAGATGGTCATGTACTTCTTTTCTGCCGTCAAGAGAGAGTACAACGTTGTGGCACTCTTTGTTGGCAAAATCAATGACATCATCATCTACGAGCACACCGTTTGTGGTGAGGGTGAAGCGGAAGTTTTTGTTATACTGCTTTTCGATACTTCTGGCGTAAGCGGTAATCTGCTTTACAACGTCGAAGTTCATGAGCGGTTCACCGCCGAAGAAGTCCACTTCTAAGTTGCGGTGCTTGCCGGAATGTTCTACCAAGAAATCAATGGCGCGCTTACCGGTTTCAAAGCTCATAATGGCACGTTCACCGTGATATTTACCCTGTGCCGCGAAGCAGTAGGAGCAGTTGAGGTTGCAGGTGTGTGCAACGTGCAGGCAAAGCGCCTTAATGTCGGTGTGACGCTTTTTGAAATCAAATGCCATGTCGGCATACTGATCTTCGGTAAAGAGCTGACCGTTTTCTTTGAGTTCCTCAAAATCTGCGCGGATATTTGCGAGTTCCTCGGGGGTAACGTCTTCTCTGTCTTTATATTTTTCTAAAAGGATGCGGTCGATTTCCTCGGGGGTCTTTTCCTCCCACATGGAAAGCATGTCAAAAGACACGTCATCGAGTGCATGCACCGAGCCGCTGAATACGTCGAGTGCAATGTTATAGCCGTTTAATTTGTAAAGATGTAACATAGTTTCTAAAATTCCTCAAAAAGAAAAGCCGTTATCTTTTGAAGAAAACGGCTTCTCTGCATAAAGTCTAAAAATTCTTATTTGCTTTCTGCCATGCATTTTTCGCACTGCTGGTTAGCAACGCCGCAGGAGGTCTTGCAAGCGCTCTGGCAAGAAGTCTGGCATTCGCCGCAGCCGCCGTTCTGTGCGCTCTTCTTTAAATCGCGAGTCTTTATAGTCTGAATTCTTTTCATGATAATTTCTCCTTTAAATAGAAAGATTTTTACGAAAATATAGTAGCATACTTCCCGTGCTTTGTCAATCCAAAACGCGAAAATCGGGGAGCTTTTTGTCGCCGGTTTGCACTGATAAGCCGGCTTTTTTCATAGTATCAATGCGCTTTAGCATGCCTTTGTCGATTTTTTCACCGGGAACCAAAAGCGGAATACCGGGCGGATAGCACCAAAGCGCATCGAGCGCAATTTTGCCTGCGGTGTTTTCCAGAGGCAAAAACGTACCGTCCTTTTCTTCGGCTTCCGAGGGTAGGAGTACGCGCTCGGGCAGGGCCATTTCTGCAAAGGTCGGGGGATTTTCGGAAGGCTTCAAGGTGGCATCTATTTTGTGTAGTGCCGCAGTTAAACGTAGGAAGCCCTCTTTTGTGTCGCAGGGGGAGGTCATTAAAAGTGCATAGGAAAGCGCCGCCATTTCACTCTCTAAGGCGAATTCTTCGCGCAACCTTTCTAAAAGAGCATTGCCGTCTATATCGGTATTTACCGTTACAATCGGGAGCTTGCCCTCGTCAAAAGCAAAGAAGGTCGGGTGCTGCGAAGCGGAATCCTTTCCTTTATTTAAAACAAAAAGATGCTCTAAATCTTCGCATTCTGCTGAAAATTTCGACAGCAGATTTTGATAATTTTCAAAAGCCTCTTTTCCCTTTTCTTCCAAGAACTTCACACAAAGTGCAATCGAAGAAAGCAGAATGTAAGAGGGACTTGAGGTCTCAAATACGGCACATTTCTTTAAAAATGCGGTGGGGGAAATGCGCTTGCCGTTCACATGCGCTACGGCACATTGCGTCATGGCGGGGAGGGTCTTGTGCAGGGATTGGATGACAATATCCGCCCCACAGGGCACGGCAGAAAATTCGGCAAGCGGCGTAAAGCGAAGATGCGCGCCGTGCGCTTCATCAACTAAAACGGGAATGTCTCTTTCGTGCGCTAAATTTACAATCGTTTCAATGTCGGAAAGCACACCGTCATAGGTCGGCGAAGTCAAAACTACCAAACGGATTTCGGGGTGCAATTCCAAGGCGGATTTTATATCCGCGGGGCGAATACTTCCGGCAATGCCGGTTTTTTCATCGGTCGGCGGTACCACATAGTAGGGCTTCAGTCCCAAAAGGGATACAGCATTGTAAACGGATTTGTGGCAGTTGCGTGCCATTAAAATACTGTCGCCGTAGGAACAGCAAGCGGCGATGCCGGCTAAAATGCCGCCCGTCGAGCCGTTCACAAGGGGCAGACTGAATGCACTGCCGTAAAGCGCCGCCAAACGCTCGGCGAGGTCTTTTAAAATGCCCTCTGGATTGTGGAGATTATCGAAGCCGTCGATTTCGGTGATGTCCTCGGCTAAGGGCAAATCGTTGCCTAACAGCGCGGTGTTGCGCTTGTGCCCCGGCATATGAAAGGGATAGGCGCCCGAGGTGCTGTACGCCTTGAGGGCTTCAAAAAGATTGGGTTTATTCTGCTTCATGGGTTTGTCCTTTCCGAAACTGCTTGGGGGTCATCCCCTTGTAGCGTTTGAATGTTTTTACAAAATAGCTTAAATCGTTAAAGCCGCAGGAAAGTGCAATGTCCGTGACACTCTCCTCGGAATAGAGCAAGTGGTCGGCGGCACATTCCACGCGGTAGTAGTTGAGATAGTCAATCGGTGTTTTGCCGGTCATGGAGCTGAAAAAGCGGCAGAAATATTTGGGCGACATGCCCGAAGCCTCCGCAAGCTCCTCTAGGGTGAGGGGAGAGGCGTATTCCTTTCGGATGAGCGATAGCACACGTTTGATCTGCTGAATCCGGCGCATATCGCGGGTCGCCGTCGGCAAAAGCTCCTCGTGCCGTTCGTTGCGCTGTAAAAAGGCGAAAAGCTCAAAAAGTAGCCCCGTAATCTGCCATTCACAGCCCTTTTCATGGGCAATCATTGCCGAAAAAAGCTTTTTTAAAAGTGCACCCTCCTCGGAATCCTCTTTTACGATGCTTTCTTTTTGAAACTGCTGATTTTGCAGCGGGTCAACCTCTTTTTGATAGAGGGGAGAGGTGCGCAAAAAATAGCCCAAATCAAATACGAGACATTCATAAACGCATTCCTTCGGAACGCCGCCGTGCAGAACGCCGCCGTGTAGGAGAATTGCGTCGCCTTCGGTCAAAAGCACGGTTTCAGTGTCGAGGGTCAAGAGAAATTCGCCCGAAAGCACACGGATAATTTCGAAATCAATATGCCAGTGCAGGGGCATTTGGTAGCGCGGATGCTTCTTATCGACATGGTGATATTCTATAGGAAAAGAGACTGTGCCGCGTGTGGTTTGTTCTTCGTAACCCGTATTGAGCATCTTTCTCCCTCCAAAAAGTGAATATTGTTATACTTTATTGCTATTATACTACAAGCTTTTATAGAAAAACAACAGTATAATAGAAATATCATGAAAAATTTTATAAATAATCCTTTGATTTTTATAAAAAGAGCTTTAGGAGGAAAATAAAATGGCAAAATCCAGACTCATCGGCGATTATCCCGTTATCGGTATCCGTCCCGTGATTGACGGCAGAAGAGGACCCTTAAAGGTTCGCGAATCCTTAGAGGAGCAGACCATGCAAATGGCGAAATCTGCAAAGGCACTGTTTGAAGAGAATCTTCGCTACACGAACGGCGAGCCTGTAAAGGTCATTATTTCGGATACCACCATCGGTAGAGTGGCGGAATCCGCCGCCTGTGAAGACCAGTTTAGGAAAGCCGGCGTTGCCATTACCCTGACCGTAACCCCCTGCTGGTGCTATGGCGCAGAGACTATGGATATGCAAAGAGATACTATTAAGGGTGTTTGGGGCATCAATGGCACCGAAAGACCCGGCGCAGTGTATTTAGCTTCCGTTCTCGCCACCCATGCGCAGAAAGGACTTCCGGCGTTCGGTATTTACGGCAAGCACGTGCAGGATAAGGAGGACACCACCATTCCCGAGGATGTGCGCGAAAAGCTCCTGCGCTTCGGCAGAGCGGCTGTTGCGGCGGCGACCATGCGCGGCAAATCCTATTTACAAATCGGCTCTATCTGCATGGGTATCGGCGGTTCGATTATCAATTCCGATTTCTTTGAAGAATATCTCGGTATGCGTGTAGAATCCGTAGATGAGGTAGAAATTATCCGCCGCATGACCGAGGGTATCTACGACGAAGCTGAATTCCAAAAGGCATTGGCATGGACAAAGGAACACTGCAAGGAGGGCTTCGACAAGAACCCCGATTGGTTCAAAAAGTCCGATAAGGAAAAGGAAGAAGCTTGGGAATTTGTTGTAAAAATGATGTGCATCATCAAGGACCTTTACAACGGCAACCCGAATCTTCCCGAGGGCAGAGAAGAGGAAATGGTTGGTCATAACGCCATTTGCGGTGGCTTCCAGGGTCAAAGACAGTGGACGGACTTCTATCCGAACTGTGACTATCCCGAAGCGCTTTTGAACTCTTCCTTTGACTGGAACGGCGCAAGAGAAACCTATGTTATGGCAACCGAAAACGACACCTTAAACGGTGTTTCTATGCTCTTCGGCAAGCTCCTGACCAACCGTGCCCAGCTCTTCTCCGATGTTCGAACTTATTGGAGCCCCGAAGCGGTTAAAAAAGCGACGGGCTATGATTTAGAGGGCGTTGCCAAAGAAGCAGGCGGTTTCCTCCATCTCATCAACTCCGGCGCATCTGCCCTCGATTTCTCGGCAGAAGCGAAGGATGCAAACGGCAATCCTACCGTAAAACCGTTCTGGGAAATGACCGAAGCGGATCAGAAAGCCTGCCTCGATGCCACCACTTGGAACGCCGCAGATATGGGCTACTTTAGAGGCGGCGGCTTCTCCTCGAGATTCTTAACCGATGCCGAAATGCCGGCAACCATGTGCCGACTCAATATCGTTAAGGGCTTAGGCCCTGTGATGCAGATTGTCGAGGGCTACACCGTGAAATTACCCGAAGAGGTTTCCGACATTCTTTGGAAGCGCACCGACTACACCTGGCCCTGCACTTGGTTTGCACCGAGACTTACCGGCGAGGGTGCTTTCAAATCCGCTTATGATGTGATGAACAACTGGGGCGCAAACCACGGCGCAATCAGCTACGGCCATATCGGTGCAGACCTCATCACCCTTTGCTCTATGCTTCGTATTCCGGTTTGCATGCACAACGTACCCGAAGAAAAAATCTTCCGTCCGGCGGCTTGGAATGCCTTCGGTATGGATAAAGAGGGCGCAGACTTCAGAGCCTGCAAGAACTTCGGCCCGCTCTATAAATAAGGAAAACCGTTATGAAAAAAGAAGTAAAAACCTTAGCCTTTGACTTCGGGGCTTCGTCCGGGCGTGCCATTCTCGGCACGTTCGACGGCGAAAAAATCGCCTTAAAGGAACTGCACCGCTTCTCGAATGACCCCGTCACTGTGAATGGTACGATGTACTGGGATGTTTTAAGACTGCTCTTTGAAATCAAAGAAGGCCTTTTGAAAACGAAGGCAGAGGGTAACCTCGACAGCATCGGTATCGACACATGGGGCGTGGATTTTGGGCTTTTAGATGCGCACGGCAAGCTCCTTGAAAATCCCGTGCACTATCGAGATGCGCGCACCGTCGGCATTTTAGAAAAAGCCTTTAAGAAGCTCCCAAAAGAGGAATTTTATCAGATTACGGGTAACCAGTTCATGGAAATCAACACCGCCTTTCAGCTTTATGCCTTGGCGCTCGAGCGTCCCGAGGTGTTAGAGCGTGCGGATTGTCTTTTATTGATGCCCGACCTTTTGCGCTATTTTTTAACGAATGAAAAGGGCACGGAATATTCCATTGCCTCCACCACTCAGCTTATGGATGCCGAAAAGAAAACGTGGTCCAAACGGATTTTAGATGCACTTTCTATCCCCGAAAAGCTCTTTACCGAGATTCAGCCGACCGCCACCAAGGCGGGGCAGCTTTCCCTAGCGATTTGCGAGGAATTGGGGCTTTTCCCGACCGAAGTCATCGCCGTGGCAGGGCACGACACCCAGTGTGCGATGGCGGCTGTCCCGACCGAGGAAGAAGATTTCCTTTTCCTCAGCTGCGGCACATGGTCGCTCCTCGGCACAGAGCTTCCCGCGCCGATTCTCAATGCGGATGCCTATCAATGCAACCTCACCAACGAGGGTGGCTACGGCAACAAGGCTTCGTTTTTAAAGAATATCATCGGGCTTTGGCTCATTCAAGAGACTAGACGCCAGTGGAAAAAAGAGGGCGAAGCGCTCTCCTTTGCCGAAATGGAAGCTTTGGCGCGCGCCGAAAAACCGTTTCAATGCTTCATCGACCCCGATGACGAAATTTTTGTTCCGGCAGGCAATATCCCGAAACGCATTCGCGAATACTGCCAAAAAACAGGGCAGCCGGTGCCCGAAACCAAGGGGCAGATTCTTCGCTGTATTTATGACAGCCTAGCCATGAAATATCGCTATGCCGCGGAGCAGGTGGAGTTTTGCACGAAAAAGCACTATGAAAAATTCTATATCGTCGGCGGCGGTGTGCAGGATCAGCTCCTGTGTGAAACGGCGGCGAATGTGCTTTCTAAAACCGTTGTGGCAGGACCTGTGGAAGCCACAGTTTACGGCAATATTTTATTACAGCTACTCGCCCTCGGGGAAATTCCGGATTTAAAAACCGGCAGACGGATTTTGTTAGAATCCGAACAGCCAAAGGTCTATGAACCGCAGGCGGTGCTCCTCGAAACGGCAAACCAAGCTTATGAAAAATTCAAAGAGGTGACAGCCTTATGTTAAAAGGCATTCCGAAAATTTTACCGCCCGAGCTTTTAAAAGCACTTTGCGAAATGGGCCATGCCGACCGAATGGTGATTTCCGACGGCAACTTCCCGGCACATTCCGTGGGCAAAAATTCGATTGTGATTCGCATGGACGGTCACGGTGTACCCGAGGTGCTCGAAGCGATTTTACAGCTTTTCCCCTTAGATACCTATACCGAAACCCCCGTGGGACTCATGGAAGTTGTGCCCGGCGACCCTGTCGAAACCCCGATTTGGGATACATATTATGATATTGTTTCCAAATTCGATGCCAGAGGCAAGGCGGCTTTCGAATATATCGAGCGTTTTAAGTTCTACGAAGAAGCCAAAGACGCTTACCTCATCGTCGTGACCGGCGAGAGCGCACTGTATGCCAATGTAATGCTCCAAAAGGGCGTTGTAACAGAATAAATAAAAGAAAGAAGAACAGAAAAATGGCACTTAGTTATATGGATGTAAGAGAGCAAATGTGCGACATTTGCCACAAAACCTGGCAGCTCGGTTGGGTCGCCGCAAACGACGGTAACCTTTCCGTCCTTTTACCCGACGGCAAAATTTTAGCTACCCCCACGGGCATTAGCAAGAGCTTCATTACCCCCGAAAAGCTCGTTGTCATCGACAGAGAGGGCAACGTTTTAGAAGCCGAGGGCAATTACAGACCCTCCTCCGAAATCAAAATGCACCTGCGTGTATATAAAGAGCGTCCCGACGTCGGCGCTGTGCTCCATGCACATCCGCCTGTAGCGACCGGCTACGCTGTAGCGCATATTCCGCTTGACCGCTACACCATGATTGAAACCGTTGCGGCGCTCGGCTCGATTCCGGTAACCCCTTATGGAACACCCTCTACACAGGAAGTGCCGGACGCGATTGCGCCATATTTGCAGGAGCATGATGCCGTGCTCTTAGAAAACCACGGTGCACTCACCATGGGCGTAGACGTGCTGACCGCCTACTACCGCATGGAAACCTTAGAGCTTTTTGCCAAAATCAACCTTGTCGCACACCTTCTCGGCGGCGAAAAGGAAATTTCGCGCGAGAATATCGACAAGCTCATCAATCTTCGCTCCTACTACGGCATCACAGGCAAGCATCCGGGCTATAAGCACTACAGAAAAGACGAGGACGAAGAGTAATTTTCGACTTTTTTGAAAGAAATGAAAAAGTAAACAGGGGACAAAAAACGGGAAGCCCATGAAAGGGTTTCCCGTTTTTTATGTTCGTTTATTCTTGCCTTTCTCCTTTCTCAAAAGAGGAAGGAGAGAACAATATTTAAATTTTAATCGTCAAATTCTCTTAAATGGCCTTCGCAAAGGAGATTCGGGTAGTTCCACTGGCGTAAAACCTCATATACTGCAACGGCAACCGAGTTCGAAAGATTTAAACTTCTTGCGGCGGCGTCATTGAGCATGGGGAGTCTGGCACAGCGGTCGGGGTGGTCATGCAGTAACCATTCCGGCAAACCTTTTGTTTCCTTGCCGAAGAAAAGAAAGACCTTTTCGGGGTATTCTAAATCTGAATGGATATGCTTGCCCTTGGTTGTGAAAAAGTAAAAATTTTCCTCGTCTGCCTTATTTTTCTCGAGAAAATCGTCCAAAGAATCATAATAGGTAATGTCTAAAAGATGCCAGTAATCAAGGCCGGCACGCTTTAATTTTTTATCGTCAATCTGAAATCCCATGGGGCCGACCAAGTGCAGTCTGGAGCCGGTTGCGGCGCAGGTTCTGGCGATATTGCCCGTGTTCTGCGGGATTTCGGGTTCTACTAAAACAATGTTAAGTTCCATAGCTATTCTTCCTTTCCTGTCTTTCTATTATACGAAGATTTTTTGTGCTTGTAAAGGCGCAAATTTTTAAAAATCGCAAAATTTCCCAAGGATGATTTCGAAAGAACGCCGCAAACTAAGAATACATCTTAAAAAAGGAGGATGAAAAAGATGAACAGCTCTATGAGTAATGCCGCAAAAGCAGTCGGCGTAAGCTTAGCCGTAGGTTCTGCGGCTGCCGTTGTCGGTGGGATGATGAAAAACACCTCTACCAAGCGCAAGGTGAAGAAGACCGCGAAAAAGGCGGCAAATGTCGTCACTAGCTTTGTGGACCAGTTACAGGCTTCCATGAAATAAAATGGACGGGGCGCTTTTCTGTTTCTCGATAGAAAAGCGCCTCGAGGAGATTTTTTATGAAAAAATATGTTTTAAAAGCCATCGGACTTTGCCTTTGTACGGCTTTACTTTTTTGTTCCTGCTGCAAGGATAAGCGAATGGAAAGCCCCAAACAGATTCCCGATGAATCTATTGTAGATTATCAAGACCCTATGCCCATGGCGGGTGAGAATCCGGCGCAAAAGGATGAACAAACCTTTACAGGCTTTCCGCCCTTGCCGCTGTTGGATTTCACAGTGCCCGACCCCGAAAACACAAGGGGACTTTCCACCGAAAAGCACGGCTACAGCTACGGCGTCTCCAAGGACGGCAAGCCGCACCAAACCTCGATTGAGAATCAAAAGTATTTCGAAGAAAAGGGCTTCAACGCCGTTTGCCTCGATACAAAATCTACCGAAAAGGTGCTGTATTTAACCTTCGATTGTGGTTATGAAAACGGCTACACCGCGAAGATTTTAGATACTTTGCGCGAAAAGGGCGTACCGGCGGCATTTTTCTGCACGCTTCCACAGGTGAAAGACTACCCCGACCTCATCGCCCGCATGATTCAAGAAGGGCATATCGTCGGCAATCATTCCGTAAAGCATCCGTCCTTCCCGAAGCTCACAAGGCTCGAAATGGCACAGGAAATCAAGGGTATGGATGATTATTTGCGCACGCATTTCGGCTACAGTGCCCCGTTTTTCCGCTTCCCCATGGGCGAATATTCCGATTGCGCCCTCGATTTGGTCGGCTCGCTCGGCTTTAAATGTGTCTTTTGGTCCTCCGCCTACGCGGATTGGGATTTAGACAAGCAAAAAGGCGAGGAGTATGCGTTTCAAACCGTCACGGCTCGCATTCACCCCGGTGCAGTACTGCTCTTGCATTCTGTTTCCCCCGATAACGCCCACGCTCTTGGTAGAATTATCGACTGGGCAAGAAACGAAGGCTATACCTTTAAATCGCTTGACGAAATGCCGGCATAAAAATAAGGTGGAGGCTTTAAAGGCCATCCACCTTGTTTTTTTATAGCGTAAACCAGTTGATATTATTTTCAAAGGCGCAGTCATTGGCAAAACGAATCCCCGAAAGCGCGGGGGCAGTGGGCTTACGCAGTGCAAAACCGATAGCGACGGCCTCTTTAAAATCGCCCTCTGCTGTGAAGCGGTTTTCTGTTCCGCCGAGCAATGCCCTGTCTTGAAAATCAGAAAATAAAATGTGCTTTTTCATCCCATTCTTATATTTTACATAGCAAGAAAGCGAAGAAAATCCGTAGGGAAGAGCGAATCCCTCGTTACAAAGGGTCAAAGTTAAATGATTTTCGGTAAAGGCGATTTCCTTTACTGAAATTAGATAACCGAGATGATCGGCGAGATAATCAAAAACCGTTCTCTCTATTTCTTTTTGTTCGGAATTTTTGAAATATGTTGTGGAATAGGGGAGGCCCAGCTCTACAGCTTGTGCCGTGGAAAGGGTTTCACCTTGCCAGCGAGACATATTATAAGCTTTCCCGTCCTCTATAAAATTGTGGGTCATGCTCAAGGTCGAAAGGTGTCGAAGTGCACAGCCTTTTAAGAATTCCAAGCTGTCAATCCATCCTTTTTTATAGGAAGCGTCCTTGCCCCACGGCATTTCGCCGTCATTCAGCAAAAATGCGGATTCTTTTGAGAAATCTTGAAACTCCGCTGTGTCGGGCGTGCTCCATTTGTGATAAACACCGACCAAATAATCATCATGATAACCGATGCGGTCAAAGTTTTTGTGCGCGGGAATTTTCTTTTTCATATATTCGCGCCGCACCTGCAAAGAAAGCCAGTCGGGCAGAATATCGGCAATCGCCGTAAGCAGCTTTTTCTTAGAATGAAAGTGCTTCGCTGTGTGCCATTCGCCCCAAGCACCGAAAAATCCCGCCTGAAGCACTAAAATCGTGTCTTTTGCGAGTGCTTCGTGTTCGGACATCCATTTGGAAATCTCTTCTAAATGCGCCTCTATTTGCTTTGTGGTCGGTCCTATCTTTCGATTGACCTCGAATTCATAAGCAAAACGTAAAACGGCGCGAAGTCCGCGGGCTTTGAGTCCCTCTAAATAGGTTTCCAGCTGTGCAAAAGCCCTTTCGTCTAAAGGCTTTTTGCAGTATTCCGAAAGATAAACATAAACCTGCACTAAATGCACGGGATAGTCTTTATAAAGCGCTAGCTGTTCGTCTAAATAACCGAGCGGCGTTTTACCCTTGTGAAAGGTGACGGTGTCTGAGCCGAGACAAATATAGGCTTCTAAGCGAAAGCCGCGGTCGGGATTCTCCCGAAGCGACGAAAAAGCTTCGCCGTAAAGGGGAGTGGGATGAATTGTTTGTGTTACCATGATGTGCCCTTTCTTAATAAAAAAAGCATCTTGCAAAAGTACAAGATGCTTTTTAAACTTTCGGATTTTAGATTACTGCTTAGCGCCGTTATCAAACATCTCAAGAGCCTTAACGCTGGCTGCGAAGCAACCTGCAAGACCTTCGAGGTTCATGTTGTCATAGGTGTCGCGACGGGTGTGGTAGTAGTCTTCCAATTTGTGGTTAAGACCGGTAACGCCGGTAGCTCTGAAGCCTGCCTGTGCGAAAGCTGCGGAGTCTGTTGCACCACCGAGAGGCGGAACCCAACCCTTTTTGCAGGGAACGCCAGCTTCTTTTGCGGCTTCCATGAAGAGGTCGGAAACGTCCTTATCTGCCTTAACGGAACCGTTGAGGTCGCGGTAGTTGGTCATTAAGTATTTCGGATCGTGAATGGTATCATAAGAGAAGATGAAGGTCGGAACGTCATCAAATTCGCCCTTATGTGCTTCACACCATGCCTTAGCGCCTCTAAGACCTGCTTCTTCGGAGCCGGTTAAGATAACGCCGATTTCGGTGTTTTCAAATTCAATGCCTTCATCCTGTAACATTTTGAGAATAGCGATACCCATGTAGCAACCGGAAAGGTTGTCGTTAGCACCGTCAACCACACGCTTTTTGTTCCACATCCAGTAAAGACCAACGAGGAAAGGAACAAAGAGAAGACCCCAAAGTGCGGCTGTGCAGAGGGGAGAAGTCTTGTCAATTACACCAAACACGCCGTTCTGGCTGATGCTGATGCAAGAAAGAACAAGATAGTAAATAGCGCCGATAGCGCAGATGATGGCATGGCCTTCAAAGCCAACACCGCCGAGTGCGTAGTTTACGGGCCATTCCCAAGCAGCATCGGGGTGACCGTTGAAGAAAATACGGCGTTTTACTTCGCCTGTGCAGGATTTCACAGCGGTAACGTTGTGACCTGTCTTTTCCGGGAAGAAACGGTCAACAAATTTCTTGTAGATGCCGAACTGTAAGAAAACAATTACAAGACCGGCTACAATTAAAAGTACGGAAAGCAGCGGTGCAAAAAAGAAGAGTGCGATTGCTGCTAAAACGAAAGAAATGGTAAAGTAAATCCAGCCATAGAAAGAACCGGGATTTTCTTTAAAGGATTCTACGTCTGCTCTCTCGCAGCCGCAGTCCTTTTTCAGAACCTTTGCCATGTACTCGCAAGCCTGCTGTTCACCCTTAGAACCGGGTGCACGCTTTTCAAATTTTTTGCAAATATATGTAATTTCTTTTAACATATATTTCGCAGCCGTGTCTTTTTTTTCGATGATTTTTTGTAAATCCATAAAAAGTCCCCCTTTATAAATACTAGACGTTATGTATACTGTATCACACTACCACCTGCAACTTATGAATAAATAATGAACAAGATATTAACAAAACGTGAATAAAGGAAAAGAAAGGACATCAAAAAGTCAATAAAAAACACTTAACACAGGATATGTTCAAAAGAAAAAGAGGACGGCTCAAAGCAGAGCGTCCTCTATAGCATCTTTAAAATGAATAGGCTCTAATTCCTCTTCTGTACAAAGCTTTGCAAATTGGTATGCAGATTTTTTATCTGTAAATACGTCATGATATTTCGAAAGTAGAACGAAACGCCCTCCTGACGTCTCATATAGTGCAATTCCGTATGCTGAATAAGTTCCGAAGTCGTCTGAATAGCCTTTTTCCTCAAGAACTTTGTACAGATAGCGCATCGAAGCATTCCTCGTCTTTTAGTTTATCTAGGCTGAAGTGCATGACTTCTGCAATGCGAACGGCATTGCTGAGTTTAGGATCCGTTTTTCCAAGCTCCAGGCTTTGATAGTGGCGCAAGGAAATGTGGCAGAGTTCCGCAGCTTCTAGCTGCGTTAGATATTGCTCTGTTCGACTCTTATAAAGCATTTTAGCAAAACATATGGCTACAGACATTTTTTGTATCTCCCTTCGAACTTAATATATTCTATACCATATAAAAATAGGTTTAAACGCTGTCTAGTTCCTATTGTAGAAAAAGTATAAAATATATATAATATGTAATAAAAAAACACATAATATTCACGAAAAATTCCCTAAATTTCGCCTTATTTTCAAAATAAAACCGATATAGCACATTTTTTTGTGCTATATCGGCAAAAAAGTAATACAAAAGTTTAAACAATAGGCTCCTGTACTCTTTTGATTTTAGCGCTTGTGGTTTTTTGAAACGGCACTTCGCGACGCTTGATTTTGCGAATGTGTTTGTAATTTGGTAAGGTATCGTTGATTTTTTCTATCTCGGCGCGAAGCATTTCGGGTGTAATCTCCGGAGATTCCTGCTCTATGTAAATCTCTGCGGTGATTGCGTGATTTTCATCATATACCAAAGCTTCCGAAACAAAGGGAATTTTATAAATCATGGCCTCCAGCTCCTCGGCGGAAACATTTTCGCCGTTCGAGAGGAGAATTAAATTTTTCTTTCTGCCGGTGATGAAGAGGAAGTTGTCCGCATCCACCCTGCCCAAATCGCCGGTTTTGAACCAGCCGTCCTGGAAGGATTCGGCAGTGGCTTCGGGGTCATTGTAATAACCCTTGGAAACGGAAACGCCGCGTGCCCAGATTTCCCCGTCTACAATTTTGACTTCACATTCCGGCACGATTTTGCCGACGGAATTCGGCCGGTGATAGTAATCGAAATTCACAGAAAGAAGCGGAGCGCATTCCGTAAGCCCGTAGCCCTGAAATAGATTGATGCCGATGCTGTTGAATTTGGCGATTAAATCTTCTTCTAAGGGTGCGCCACCGCACATGAGGGTTTTCAGCCTGCCGCCGAGTGCCGCACGAATCTCCTTTAAAAAGAGACCGCTTAAATCCATGTGATGACGGTAGAAAAAGAGGTTGATTTTTGTAAATCTATAGAACTGTTTTTCTTTCTTTTGCTTCTTAACGTTTTTTTCAATGCGCTTAAACAGCTTTTCGGCGAGCATCGGCACAATGAACATAAGCGTCGGTGCATATTCCTGCATTTCCTTTTGCACATAACGAATACCGGAGCAAAGACAAATGGTAACGCCGGCGGAAAGCATGCCTAAAATAGTGCAGGTCAGTTCATAGGTGTGATTAAAGGGGAGCACCGATAAAATGACATCCTTGCCGTGCTCAACATGTACCGCACCGAGACCCTGCCAAACATTCGAGGCAAGATTTCTTTGCGTGAGCATAACACCCTTGCTTGTGCCGGTGGTGCCGGAGGTGAATACAATTTCAAATAAAGCGTCGGGGTCAATTTCGGGTAAAGAAAGCTCTACGGCGGGAGATGCAGTTAAAGCCTGCATGGAAACGCCGAAAACATCGCTACCCTCTAAAACGGCATCGGCTTTTTTCTGCGAGGCTTCATCGTAAACGAGGCAGTCCACATCGGATTTTTGTAAAAGGTCTTTCAAATCCGCAGAGGAAAGCTTGCGGTCTAAGGGAACAATTACAAGACCGGCAAAAGCCGCGGAAAGATAAGTGACAATCCATTCGTAAGAGGAAGGCCCTAAAACAGCCACATGACGGATTTCTTTCGGCTGGGTGAGCAGAAGCTTTGCAAAATGCGTAACATCCGCTAACAGCTCAGTATAGGTTTTTTGAAACGGGACTTTGTTACGCTTGAATCGAATGGCGACAGAATCTCCGTAATGCGCAGCGGAGCTTTCCACAAGCTCTTTCAGAGAAGCGGTTCTTTCGTTCTCATAAAATGCGTAGTTTTCTTTCATGTAATAAACGATCCTTTTGGGCTACAGTGCCCGTTATTTTTGTTTACAGGTTGCGTAAAAGTATTAAAAAACACATACTTTAAAGCATAGTTATTCTTTGTGGAAGCACAGTGACAAAAATTAGAACAATTTGTAAATTTTGTGCTTTCAAAATCACCTGTGAAAAAGAAAAAATTCAACTTGACGATGAGATTTTGAAATGCTATTATTAAGAAAAAAGGGAGTGTGATTTTGTGAGATATGAAATTTTCGGCGATACTCTTCCGGCAGTGTCCTGCTATTTAGAAGCCAATGAATCCATGATTACAGAGCGTGGCTCTATGTCTTGGATGACCCCGAATATGAAGATGGAAACCACCACCAACGGAGGCCTCGGTAAAGTATTCGGCAGAATGTTCAGCGGCGAAGCACTTTTCCAAAATCGCTATACGGCGATGGGCGGCAGAGGTATGATTACCTTCGCTTCTTCCTTCCCCGGCAATATTACCGCGTTTCAGATTACACCGCAGTGCCCCATGATTGTACAGAAGAGCGGCTTTTTAGCCTCTGAATCCACCGTAGATCTCTCTATCTTTTTCCAGAAGAAATTCGGCTCCGGCCTTTTCGGCGGTGAGGGTTTCATTATGCAGAAGCTTTCCGGCAACGGTATAGCCTTTGTAGAATTCGACGGTAACGTGGTCGAATATGAACTCGCGCCAGGTCAGCAGCTGATTGTGGATACAGGCTATGTTGCGGCAATGACCGCCAGCTGTTCCATGGATATTCAAACCGTACCCGGTGTGAAAAATATGCTGTTCGGCGGTGAAGGCGTATTCAATACCGTGATTACAGGCCCCGGTAAGGTTTACTTACAAACCATGCCGATTCCGCAGGTAGCCGGTGCTTTAAGACCCTACTTCCCCTCGGGCAACTGAAAAAAGACTTGATAAAATCCCTCTGTATTCAGACACAGAGGGATTTTTTTGTTCCCTTTTTGCCTGTTATTATAACAAATTATAAGGATAAAATCAAATTGAAATCCTAGAAACTACGGCTATTTCTGTGCCTTTCTTTCCCTTCTTTTCGATTAAAAAAAACAAAAGACACACCGAAAGTGTGTCTTTTATTTTTGGAAAGCCCACAGAACATAGCTCTGCCGGCTTTGCTATATGAAGATTTTTTAAGAAAGTAAAACTGCGTCGGTTTCTTCCTGCACACCGGCAACCTCGGCAAATTTTTGCAGAAGCTGGGTTTTGGTGAGCTTCTTCTTTTCTTCGCCACTGATGTCTAAAATAATCTTTCCGGCATTCATCATAATGAGACGGTTGCCGTGGCGAATGGCGTCATGCATGTTGTGGGTAATCATCATGGCGGTGAGGCCGTTTTCCTGCACAATCGCGTCGGAAAGCTCTAAGACTTTCGCGGCTGTTGCAGGGTCAAGCGCCGCGGTATGCTCATCTAAAAGCAAGAGCTTCGGCTTTTGCAGGGAAGCCATTAAAAGGGTGAGTGCCTGTCTTTGACCGCCGGAAAGTAAGCCCACCTTTGCGGTCATACGGTCCTCTAATCCGAGTCCCAGTCTTTTTAATTTCTCTCTGTAAAGGGCTTTTTCCTTTTTGGTTACGCCCCAGGAAAGCCCTCTTTTTTGTCCGCGACGAGCGGCGAGCGCCAGATTCTCGATGATTTGCATATCCGGCACAGTGCCGAGCATCGGGTCTTGGAATACGCGACCGATGAATTTTGCACGTTTGTGCTCGGGAAGTCCAGTTACATTTGTGCCGTCAATGGTGATGGAGCCTTCATCAATCGGCCAAACACCGGCAACCGCATTCAGCATCGTGGATTTTCCGGCGCCGTTTCCGCCGATAACGGTGACAAAATCACCGGGGTTTAAATGTAAGCTTAAATTGGAAAGGGCAGTTTTTTCATTGATTGTACCGGGGTAAAATGTTTTGGAAACATTGGAAAGTTCAAGCATGCTGTGCCTCCTTTGCTTTTTTCTTTGCGTCTTTTTCGGCACGTTTAAAGGAAATACGGCTTCTTGCCTGTAAATTCGGAACGGCAAGGAAAATCGTAACGATAATTGCGGTGAATAATTTTAAATCGTTGGGGTCTAAGCGGAGCCATAAAATCACGGTCATGGCGATATAGTAAATCACGCCGCCGAGTGCAATGAAGCCTAAACGAATGGCGAAATTACAGCCTTTTTTGAAAATCGCATCGCAAAGCACTTCACCGATGATAATGGCGGCAAGACCGATGACCACGGCGCCTCTGCCCATATTGACATCGGCAGTACCTTGAAACTGAGTCATGAGTGCACCTGCCAAAGCGACGATGCCGTTGGAAAGGGCAAGACCAATCATTTTCATGGTGTTGATGTTGATACCCTGTGCTCTTGCCATGGCGGCGTTAGAGCCGACCGCACGAAGGGCACTGCCGCGCTCTGTACCGAAGTACCAGTAGAAAAGTGCGATGGCAAGCAGAACCAAAACACAGCCGACGGCAAGTGCCTCGTTAATATATAAGGAGGACATCAAGAGACCCTTGCCGTGGGTTTTGCCTTCAAAGAACATGCCGAAGGTGCGTACACTGGCTGTGCGGTTGGATTGTCCCATAATCCGTAAGTTCACGGAGTAGAGGGCGAACTGCGTTAAGATACCGGCTAAAATTGCGGGGATGCCCAGCTTCGTGTGTAAGAAGCCGGTGCACATGCCGGTTACAATGCCCACTAGCATGGCAATAAGGGTAGCGAGCCATGCCGGAAGTCCTGCCATTATTAGCATGACGGTCACTGCACCGCCGACGGCAAAGGAGCCGTCTACGGTGAGGTCCGCAATATCGAGTAGGCGGAAGGTGATGTATACACCCAGTGCCATAAGACCCCAAATCAGTCCCTGTGCTATGGCAGAGGGCATCCGGGAGAATAAGTTTAAAATATCTAAAGATGCAAAGTATGTCATAAGTTTTCTGCCTCAAGTTTGTGTTAAGATTATTTTTCGATTTCTACATAGCCTTCGGGAATGCTCAGACCGAAAGCCTTGATTTTATCTGCGTTTACCTTTTTAATCGGATTCTCAAAGTATTGAATCGGCATAGAGGAAATCTCTTTTTCACCCTTTAAAATCTCCACTGCCATTTGACCGGTTGTGCGGCCAAGCTCGTAGTAATCAATGGTGAGGGTGGAAACGCCGCAGGCTCTGCAGATGGATTCTTCGCCGGCGACAATCGGTACATTTGCGGTTTCAGCAATGTTGTTGATGGCCTGTGCGCAGGTAGCGGCGGTGTTGTCGGTCGGAATGTAGAGTACATCGTTTTCACTGCAAGCAAGGGCGGTAACAGCGGAAACATCGTTGGAGTCGGCGAAGGTGTAAAGCTTGACTTGAAGACCGTTTTTTTCGAGTTCTGTCTTTACAACATCGGCTTGGTATTTGGAATTCGGCTCTGCGGAGCAGAAGAGGATGCCTACGTTTTTAGCTTCGGGGAAGAATTCTTTTACCATGGCTGCCTGCTGGTCGAGCGGTGCTAAATCTGCTGTGCCGGAAATGTTGCCGCCGACTGTGCCGTTAAAGTCTGGGATTTCGAGTGCCACACCGTATTCGGTAACGGCAGTGCCGAGAATCGGAATATCTACGGTAGCGGTTGCCGCCGCCTGCAAAGAGGGGGTAGCGTTGGCTAAAATCAAATCTACGTTGTTGGCGACAAAGCCGGTGCAAATTACGCCGCACTGGTTGATGTCGCCGGAGGCGTTTTGGTTATCAAAGGTGACCTGACCGGGCATTGCTTCGTTTACGGCATCCATAAAGCCTTTTGTTGCGGCATCCAGTGCCGGATGCTGTGCGCTTTGGCAAATGCCGATGGTATATTTTTTATCAGCACTGTTGGTATTTGTCTTTGCATTGCAAGCCGCAAAGGACAAAATCATCGTTAATACAAGGCCGATAGAAATGAGTTTCTTTTTCATAATTTTTCTCTCCTTTGTTCTTCAAGCCTCGGGGCTTGAAAAGTGATTGTCATTAGTATATACTATGTACAAGCATATGTAAACTTGATAGTTTTTATCGTTACCATAGAAAATCTTAATGGAGGAAAACATGGAATTACAGAACTTAAAAACCTTTGTAGAAGTGGCAAAACTCGGTAGCTTTACCAAAGCCGCTGAAAGCCTCGGTTATGCACAGCCGACGGTTTCTTTCCAGATTCGACAACTCGAAGAAACACTCGGCGTTCAACTGTTTGACAGAATCAATCATAAAATTGCGCTCACCGATTCAGGACACAAGGTGTTATCGTATGCGGATGATATTTGTCAGCGTGTGCAAGATATGCGCGAAGAAGTGGTGGCACCGCAATCGGTTAAGGGTACGGTGCGTGTCGGCATGGCGGATTCCACCTGTAGCTGGTTTTTAGAAGACCAGTTTTTAGCCCTTCGAAAGCAATATCCCGATATTTCACTCGAAATCACTACGGGCAGTACGGAAAATATTCTGTATCTTTTAGACCAAAACCAAGTGGACCTTGCCTACACCTTAGATCGCCACGTCTATCATAAGGATTATATTATTGCAGGCGAGGAGCAAATCGACACGCACTTCGTTGTTTCGGCGAAAAGTCCGCTCGCAAAGCAAAAAAAGCTCACGATGGAAGAAGTCACGAAGCTGCCGTGTATTTTAACCGAGCAGGGCATGAGTTATCGCCGCATTTTAGAGCAGGAGTTGGCGCGCTATTCTCTGCAAATCGACCCGATTTTAGAAATCGGTAACACAGATTTAATCGGACGCCTTGTATCCCGCGGTATCGGCATTGCATTTTTGCCGGATTATGTCACCGAACAAAAGGTGAAAAAGGGCGAACTTGCCTATCTCGAAGTAGAAGGATTGCAGGTGGAAATTTGGAAACAGCTCCTCTATCATCGCCACAAATCCCTCTCGAGACCCATTCGCACCGCCATGTCATTTTTCATTTAAATGGACGTCTTCTGCCGATGCTTGTGGAAAATGTGAAGGGCGGTAGTCTAGCGACTGTGGTTTCCAACGATTAGGAGCGGTTATAGGCAAAAGCAAGGTTACTATAGCCAAACGACCGCTTGCGGTCTGTGGGGAGATATGTTCAGACAAAGAAGATAAACAAAAAGCCTTGAAGCAACTAAGCTTCAAGGCTTTTTTGTCCGTATAAAAGATAAATTTCACAGCATCACAGGTAAAAAAGCAAATTGTCGCGGGACTATAGGGATATTTTGCTTTTATATCATGCTTTTAATTTATAGCTTTAAGCTCCTCCACCTGTAAGTCCTCTAACACAGCAAAAGCAATGTCCGCAGAGGAGACTTCCGCTTTCCCGTCATCAAATCCGACTGCCATATAGGGAATGTCCTCTCGCACGCACCAAACCGCTTGATAGTCCTTATCCAAAAATGTAATATCAAAGGTTGCAACGGCAATTTTACCGTTTTTGCCTTCTCGAATTTCGCATTGATAGTTGGTTACATATTGCTTATCTGTATGGGTTGGTAAGCTTTCGGGAAAAAGCTCCAGCGTATAAGCGTTTAATAAAAAGTTTACATGGTTATAAATATATTCCTTGAACGGCTCCTCATCTCCGTTGAAAACACCATGATACATAGCCTTCAGCTTGTCGCGGTCTAAATCAAAGGTGCCGATTTGATAGTTGGAGCACAGAAAGTGGTCTATATGGAGAACATAAGGCAAGGCTTCAATTCTATTGGAAAACATATCCTCGTTTACCGCAGTGGATATGGCTAAGATTTCGTAGCCGTCGTTCTCCGTAGTTTCCCAGTTTTCCGGAAGAGAAAGCGTATATTGAAGCATATCGTCCTGGCTGTTTTGCTCCACGTGCTGCGTTAGTGCAATATTTTTTGAACCCTTTTCGCCTTTATGGCTTTGACAGCCGCTAAAAAGAAACAAAGAAACAAGAAGAACACTGCAAATGCGCATAAGCCTGTTTTTCATCTGAATCTCTCCTTATGAATTGGTAATTTCATAATATATCGTAAGGCTTGAAAAGTCAAGGGTAGCTTGCACTTTCAAGTTTCTTTACCATAGATCGAACAAAGAAAGGCGCAAGCCGTTTCGCGGACGATTCGTATAAAAAGAAGAGAACCTCATCGCGATTTACGCGTCGAGGCTCTCGACTGGCTGGGGTAGCAGGTGTTTGATATAGGCGCAAGCAACTACCCCGAACCGCGCAGCAGAGAAAGGCGAAAGTCTCCTCAACGCGACGCCCTAAAAACAGTCCACTGGACTGTTTTCTAAACGGGCTTTCGAATCCTGCCACTT